>Ga0209641_10002205_pt1 | contig 16888 bp, 12 predicted proteins | sample RifCSP16_1_FD_184022 | JGI IMG/M metagenome (GOLD analysis project Ga0209641, IMG submission 184022) | Soil microbial communities from Rifle, Colorado - Rifle CSP2_sed 16_1 (SPAdes) (version 2) | ecosystem: Environmental > Terrestrial > Deep subsurface > Rock core/Sediment | place: Rifle...
CCCGCCTGGTCACACAGCTCGAGCGGGACGAGCGCCTCAAGGGTCGGCTGCTCTCGGCCGCCATCTATCCCACCATCCTGCTGGTTCTGGGCGGCTTCGCGGTGCTGGTCCTGCTACTGTTCGTGATCCCGCGGTTCGCCGAGCTGCTGGAGGGCGCCGGCGCTCGGCTGCCGGCATCCACCGCGACGCTGCTAAGCGTGGCTACCGCCTTCCAACAGGCTTGGCCGCTGGTCGCCGCCGGCATCGTCGCCGCGCTGCTGGCGGTGACTTGGAGCTTCAACACGCCCGGCGGCAGGGACGCGCGCGCCCGGCTGCTGCTGGCCCTCCCCATCTCGCGCACGGTGCGCCGCGATCAGCTCGCCGCCCGCTCGGCGCGCCTGGTGAGCGTGCTGCTGGCCGGCGGCGCTCCGGTCCTCGGCGCGCTGGACGACGCGGCGGCCACCATTGGCGACCCCGTCGCGCGCGACGAGCTGGTGCGCATCCGCGCCCGTGTCCGCGAGGGCGCTTCGCTGCAAGAAGCCCTAGGCGAGTCCGCGTTGTACCCACCGCTCCTCCGCCAGCTGGTGGGTGTGGGCGAGGAGTCCGGACGGCTGGGTGAGTTCCTGGGCAAGGCGGCGGACATCTTCGAGGAGCGCACCGAACGCACGCTCCAGCGCCTCGTGGCCCTGGTGGAGCCCGCCATGATCGTGGGTTTCGGGATCGTGGTGGGCTTCGTGGCACTCTCGCTGTTCCAGGCCATCTACAGCGTGAACGCGGGATCGTTCAAGTGAGCCGGGGCTTCACCCTGATCGAGCTGGTGGTGACGCTCGCCATCGCCGGCATTGCCGCGGCGGTGGCCGTCCCGGCCCTCGGCGCGCTGCTGCGGGAGGAGCCCCGTGCTTCGGCCCCGGCCGCGGAGCTGCTCGATCGTGCTCGGCGGACCGCCACGGAACGCGGGACCCGCGTCACCGTGGTGCTGGTGCCCGAGACCGGCCGCTACTGGGCCTGGGCGGATACCCGCGAGGGACGCACCGTGCTGGCCGAAGGCGTCCTCGCCTTGGGCCCGGACGCCCGGTTGGTGGCCACGAAGCCCCGGTTGCGCATCGCGTTCGATCCCTATGGTGGCGCGGTGGGCGACACGCTCGCCATCCACACCGCGGCGGGCGGCGAGCTAGTGATCCCCGATCGCTGGACGGGAGAGGTGCATGTCGTGGCGCGATGAACGTGGCGTGACACTGCTGGAGGCGGTGGTGGCGCTCACGATCGTGGGGCTCGCCGGCGTGGCCGCGCTTGCGACCGTCGGTACGGAGCTCCGCGGCGCCGAGCGCGGGCGGCGGGCCATCGAAGCCGCGGCGCTCGCGGAGGAACAGCTCTCCCGGGTCACCCTGCTGCCGGCCGCCGCGCTGGAGCCGCTGCCGGATTCGATGCGCCACGGGCAGTTCCGCGGCGCGCTGGAAGGCTACCGCTGGGAAGCGGCTGCGCGCAGCGTCCCGGAGGAGGAGAGTATGTACGGGGTAGCGGTCACAGTTACTTGGGAGGATCGGGGCCGCTACACGCTTGGCACGCGGCTGTATCGCCCGCCGCCTCTCTCAATGCGCAAGCCGCTCGGGTGGCCGGCCGGAGACGGTGCAGCACCGCGATGGCGCCCTGAGTTACGGCTATCTGGGCACGGGGAATCTGGGGTCGGTCACGGCGCCGGCGGAGACGCTCGACTTCAGTTACGATGGGTCGCTACTCACCGGGGTCATGTGGAGCGGGACGGTCGCCGGGGACGTTACGGCGGTCTACGACAACGATTTCCGGGTGACCGAGCTGGCGGTGAACGGGAGCACGTTGGCCACGTTGGGGTACGACGGGGACGGGCTGTTGACCCAGGCAGGGGACCTCGCCATCCAGCGTGACGCTCTCAATGGTCGGATTGACTCGACGTACTTGGGCACCGTTACCACGGGCGAAGCATACGACGCGTTCGGCCAGTGGGCGGCGCGGACGGCCCGGGCCGGGAGCACCGAGCTGTACCGGGCGGAGTACACCCGGGATGCCCTGGGGCGGATTACGGGACTGCTGGAGGTGGTGGAAGGCGATACCACCCTGTTCGCGTATACCTACGACGACGCCGGGCGGCTGATCGAGGTCCGGACCAACGGGGTCGTCACCGCGAGCTATGTCTATGATGACAACGGAAACCGGTTCTCGGTGACGCGGCCGAGTGGGATGGTAACGGGTACGTACGATGCGCAGGACCGGCTGCTGAGCTACGCCGGGGCAACCTACGGCTACACCCGAGCCGGGGAGTTGCGGTTCAAGGCCGAGGGTGGGGACACCACGTTCTACCGGTACGATGCGCTCGGGAATCTGCTTGAGGTCAATCTCCCCGATGGGACGGATATCGAGTACATCGTAGATGGGTTCAATCGGCGAGTAGGGAAGAAGGTGAACGGGGTGCTGGTGCAGGGCTTCCTGTACCAGGATCAGTTGAACCCGGTGGCGGAGCTAGACGGCACCGGCACCGTGGTGAGTCGGTTTGTGTACGGCACGCGGGCCAACGTGCCCGACTACATGATCAAAGGTGGCGTTACCTATCGGATCGTGGCGGACCACTTGGGCAGCGTGCGGCTGGTGGTGCGCGCGACGGATGGGGTGGTGGTGCAGCGGATCGCGTACGATGAGTTCGGGCGAGAGCTGATGAATACGAATCCGGGGTTACAGCCGTTCGGGTATGCGGGTGGACTCACTGACGGGCAAACGGGGCTGATTCGCTTTGGAGCACGGGACTACGATCCCGTCAGTGGGCGGTGGACGACCAAAGACCCAGTGCGCTTCGCGGGCCAGGATACGCATCTCTATTCGTACGTCCGTGACGACCCGGTCAACACTGTTGATATCACCGGGTTGCAACCCCGCTCCCTCTCTAGCTGCGTCAAAGAGTTCATCTCGAAGTTCCAGACAGATGTGTTCCCCGACGTCGATCTTGACCGGATCCGGATCCATGTTGGCGAGGCCTTCCCCTGGTACGTCAGGATGTTCGCGACTATTGAGCCATCCGCGTTCACCTTCAACTACGATATCTACTTTGCAGAGGGAGCTTTCCAGCCAGGCTCGGCGAGCGGCGTCGCCGACCTTCTCCACGAGATCTACCACGTGCAGCAATACCAATCGAACGGCCCAGCGATTTTCGCAGGCATGTACCTCGCGGAGGCCGCGAGACAGTGGCTGTGGGGGCGCGATCCATACTGGAACAATCGTTTCGAGATCGATGCGTTCCAGCTTGAGAGGCTGTTTGACCGGTACATCGGAGGTGCGTATGGGCAGAAGGGTCCCTGCCCCGGCGAATGCCCGTAGGTGTCAACGAATCCGACGCTCACTGGCGGTGGTCATGACGATGCTCGCGACAGGCGCGTGCAGGGATCCGATTCCCACAAAGTACGCACTGTTCTTTGAGCTTCCGCGCGACGTGTATGCGGATTCGCTACTGACCTACTCCGTCAAGGATCGGGTCGAGATCTACCTGATTGCGATGACTCATCTAGGGCCTCCGCCAGACCACCTTGCCCGAGTGGTGGCGCAAGCGGGGCTCTCGGCTGTGCCGTACATCATGATGGAGCTGGACAGCACGTCAGACGACCACGCGCAGTCCGCCCTGGCCTACGTGTTGGAGGAGATGGCGTGCCAGGGGCATCCCGTTGGCGATAGCACTGCCGCTGCACAGCACCTTGAGACCCTGGTTGGCCAGATGCCTGAAGGGTATTGGAGAGCTCGGGTCAGCGAATCGCTCGAGGTGATTCGCGGCCAGCGCGGCTGTACGGTCTCTGAGGAGGAGCTTCGGCAGGGCATCAGACAGATCCCCCATCGATAGGGCGCGGTGGTTCTGACAATTAGCCAGGGGTCGACGTTCAAAGCAACGGCTTGCCGGGTCTGGATGGGGCTCGGATATGGCCTGGCGCAGTTGAACTCAGGAGCGGCGTTGATGGGATGCAACTCACCGTCGCTTGGCAGTCTCTAGTCACCGTAACTGTGGCAATGGTCTGCCAAGGCGACCACCGCCGAGAGGGCGGAGCCTCGCGCTCGGTGGCCCATGCCACGGATCAGACCGCGTGGCAAGAGTGCGCGAGATGGCCAACGAACAAGGATCGCTATGAACTCTTGCGCCCGGGCCGTGTGGGCCCGGTTGTCGTGGGCATGTCCCGCGCCGAGTTGAGAAGGCGATGCCCGGGCCTGCGCGACTCCGCGGCGTTCGGCGCAGAGGGGATCCCACGGCGGGTGACCGTTCTTGCAATCGCAGGCGAACGGGTGGGCCTCGTTGAGTGGGACGACACGCGAGATACCGTGATTAGCCGAGTCCTTGTCGAGAGTCCAATTTTACAGACCCCGGACTCGATCGGCGTTGGCACTACTGTGGGCCGTTTGCGGCAGAAGCTAGGTGGTCTGGCGGCGGGATACGACGATGCCGCGGTGTACGTGTGGAGCGAAGCCCAGCCGGGTATGAGCTTCATCGTTCGATTCCGAGTCAGCAGCGTCCTTGCGTCCCCGGACGACATCGCGCGGCGGCCGGATCTCGTGCCGGATACTGCAAGTGTCCGCATGGTGATTCTGGTCGCGCCTCGTCCGCAGTTCTCGCGCGATCCGAACTAAGGTCGGGGGGTCGTATGGTGATAATGCTCGTGTTCCCCGTGGTCGCGCTCTTGCTCCAGACGAGTCCCGCGCCCGTGGTCCAGCAGTGCGAAGGCGCAAACACCGCGCTCGACATGTTGCGCTGCTTCGAACGCGTGCTGGGCGAGAGGACTGACAGCTTGAAGCGCGTTGAGGCCGGTGTCGCTGATACACTGGGCCGCGCCGCCGTGCCCCGTTTACAGCAAGCTAGCCAAGCCTGGTCGCTGTACGGCTTGACTACATCCTCAACCCAACCGGCCCAACTCCGATACGGCCGTACTTCGCGCCAGAATTCGCCAGGCAATTAAGCTTGGTCTTCAGGCTACTGAATAAGGTGGGAATAACGCCCCAAATCAACGACGCGTACCGTACGGAGGCGGATCAGGAGGATCGAAGGGCAAACGCTTACAAGAGTTCACTTCCGGTTGCTACTGGCATATCGTACCATCAACTCGGCTATGCAGTCGACATTCAGATCACCGGAAGAGAACCTGGCATCGTCTCGCTATTGGTGGATGCAGGTTTGGTTTGGGGGGGCGAGTGGAGTACGCGCGACACGCCGCACTTCGAATTGAGACCCCCGTACGTTGACCGGGTCGGGGCGGCTGAGAGAATCGAAGCGTTCTACCTGCGATGCCTCAAGTGAGTAAGGAGCAGTTGTGAGCGTCCGAAACCGGAGCGCACGTGCGGCCATGACGTGGGAGGGAATGATGCGCGTGGTACCATTGATGCTCGCGGCCATCGCGGTCAACGGGTGCCCCAGTCGGTCCGCGCCCCAGCAACAGGAGTCCGCCTCCAACGTCGCACGGGTAGCGCAGGATCCAGATTCGGTTAGGGTGGCCACGCTCCTTGTGCACCTCGCCTCTGGCTATGACCGGGACGGGGTTTCTAGGGCATTCGATCCTGCCCTCGGGGGTCATTGGGATCCTGATACGATCGTCTCATTCGTCGCGGCGTCAGGCCTGATCATGTACGACGTCAACACGGATTCCCTAGTGACGGTCGGTTCGACTGAGCTCCGGCGACAGATCGTGAGCAGAGAGGGTCCGGCGTACGTGCGACTGGTTCACGTCGGCTATCTCTACGCGCAGCCCCGACCCGCGTATCGGCGGCTCCGTGTGCAGCCAGTGGCTGACATCGCGATGGCGGTGGTTGGTGATGGATGGTACCGAATGGATTTCCTTCGTGACGACCGTGGCGTTCTGCATCTGCGAAAGCTGGAGTACTTCAGGCTGCAGATCGAGTGAGGCGCGTGGGGGTTCCCACCAAGCGAGCCCTGCCTTGCGGCCCGGAACGCTTGGCTGGGTTGGCGCCACGGCGGCAAGCGCGGCGCTGAAGGGTGTTCCAGTTCTATGGCTTGAATCGCAGAATAACGCATGATTCGGAACTCCCGCGGCAACCGCTCCGGCTTCACCCTGATCGAGATCCTGGTCGTCATCGTGGTGATCGCCATCCTCGCGACGCTGGTGGCCCCCAACGTGTTCCGCCACGTGGGCTCGGCCAAGGACGCCACCGGCCGCTCCCAGATCGAGATGTTCGGCGCCGCGCTCGACGCCTACCGCCTGGACAACGGCCGCTACCCCAGCTCAGAGCAGGGACTGGAGGCGCTATGGCGCGAGCCGCAGGGCGATCCCCGGCCCACCAACTGGCGCGGGCCGTACCTCCGGAAAGAAGTGCCGCTGGATCCTTGGGACCACCCGTACATCTATAAGGCCCCGGGCGTGGTGAATCCCACCGGATACGATCTCCTCGCCTACGGCGCCGACGGCGCCGAGGGCGGGGAAGGTGAGAATGGGGATATCGTCAGCTGGAAGAACCGGTAGCTGTGTCGCTGCGCTGGGCGTACCGCGCGGTTGACGGAGCCGGCCGGCGGGTCCGGGGCGCCGAGGAGGCGCCGGACCCGGAACAACTGGCCCAGACCCTGGAGCGACGTGGGCTGGTGCTGGTGCGCGCCGAGCCCGCAGAGCGCGAACCTGGCCAGTCCTCTGTGCTCTCCCGCTTCCGCACCAAGGCCCAGGTGCTGGAGCTGACCCGGGCCCTGGCGGCCCTGCTCCCCGCGGGCTTGCCGCTGGCCCGCGCACTCGGCGCCGCCGCACACCTGGTGGACGGGAGGACTCGCGACGCCAGTGGAGGGCATTCGGCGAGACGTGGAGCGCGGTGAGAGCCTCGCGGCCGCCCTCGCCCAACACCCGGCGCTCTTCTCCCCGCTCTACGTAGGCGTGGTCCGCGCCGGCGAGCGAAGCGGTGATTTGGACGCCGCCTTTGCCCGCCTGGCGGCGCAGCTCGAGCGCGAGGAGCACCTCAAAGGCCGGCTGCTCTCGGCCGCCATCTATCCCTGTCGCTGTTCCAGGCCATCTACAGCGTGAACGCGGGATCGTTCAAGTGAGCCGAGGCTTCACCCTGATCGAGCTGGTGGTGACGCTCGCCATTGCCGGCATCGCAGCAACGGTGGCCGTGCCGGCCCTGGGCCTGGTTGCTGCGGGAGAACCCCCGCGCCTCGGCCTCGGCTGGCCGCCTGTCCCAAGGAGGTACGCCGCCGAAAGCAAGCGACCTGGCGAGGGGGAGCGTCTTGCGCAACCCAAGGGTACATCCATGGCACCTCGACCCGGAACTTCCCGGCGTATAGGTTACGGTGGCCATGCAACTTCGAGACCGTTTGACCGAGCTTCGGGACGTCATTCGCGCCGCCGCTGCGGCGAACGGTGCGCGGGACGTGCGGCTGTTTGGGTCGGTCGCGCGCGGCGAGGAGGGCGAGGGGAGCGACGTGGACTTCCTGGTGAGCTTGGAGGAGGGGAGGACGCTGCTCGACCTCGCTCGGCTGGAAATCCGGTTGGAGGGCCTCCTGGGGCGGCACGTGGACGTGCTGGCGGAGGGAGAACTGCGCGAGCCCCTCCGTTCCGCGGCCCTTCGCGAAGCCGTGCGTGTCTAGCGGGCGGGCGGCGGCGATTGCACGCCTGCGCCATATGCTGGAGGCCGCCGATGCCGTCCTCTCCTACACGGGGCGGGGCCGAGAGGCGTTTGACCGCGACGCCGCGCTGCGCGACGCAATCCTGTACCAGGTAGTCGTACTGGGCGAGGCGGCCAAGGCCGCCGTGGCGGCGGACCCATCGCTGGCATCGGAGGTGCCAGACGTGGAATGGTCGCCGATCGCCCGGATGCGTGACCGCGTGACGCACCACTACTGGGCAACGGACCGGGAGGTGGTGTGGGCAACGGCGACGGTCGCCGTCCCGGAGTTGCGCAGGGCGATCGCGGCGGCCCTAGAGCAGCTGACATAGTCCCCTCAAGGCGGCTGGCCGCCGGTCAGGCCGACATCGTCGCTTCGTAACCTGTTGGTTCTCAGCCTGTTGCCTCCCTGTTGACCGTGGTGCGGCAGCGTTGATGTGCAAAACGCTGCGGACAAGCATGTCCGCAAAACGCCCTACGGATGTCCCCAAAACGCCCTATGGATGTCCCAATAACGCACTAACGCGGCCCGAAGGCCTATGGCATGTTGGCCACGCTCCGTCCGTAGCTCGGGACGCCACACCGCCGGGAGCCGCCTATGTTCTCCCTGTCTCGCCTCCACACGTTCGTCGCCGCTCGCTTCACGACGTTCCGCACCCCGCGCCGGATTGGCCTAGCCGGCCTGGTGGTCCCCGGGCTGGCCGCCCTCTGGATCGGCGTAGGCCGCGACCCGGGCGAGGCCGGTCCCACCGCCGCGCAGCCTCCCGCCGACACGGCGGTGCTGTACGGTCCGGTGACGTTCGCCACCCCCACCGGCGACCCGCAAACCTTCGTCGAGACCTTCACGGCGAGCGTGCCCATGGGCGGCTACCAGGCGCTGCGCATTGTGAACGGGGAACCGGGCGGCTCGGGCCGGGTGGCCACCCTCTCCCTGAGACTCAACGGCTCCGAGCTGATCACGGGTGCGTTTGACCAGACCGTGGCGGCGCTCGAGGTGCCGGTCACGTTCCTGACGGACAACACGCTCGAAGTGACCCCGGCCGGCCAGGCGGGAGCGGGCGTCACGGTAACCGCGCTGGCGGAGGTAACGCCCCGGGTTACGGTCTACGGCCCCACCCAGTTCGTGCGGCAATCCGGCCCGCCGCGGACGGTGATCGAGCATTTCTCGCTGCCGGCGGGCGCCGCGCCGCCGGAGTCGCTGGTCATCGTGAACGGCAATCCGGACGGGACCCACCGGATCTCGGCCGCGTGGATCAGGCTCAACGGCCAGGAGCTGGCCGGCCCCAACGAGTTCGGCCAAACCGTAGCCGAGATCCGGCGCCAGGTGAGCCTGGTGGCGAACAACGAGCTGTCGGTGCGCCTGGCGAGCACGCCTGGGGCCTTCCTCACCATCGAGATCAGCGCGGCCGGCGGCCTGCCGCCGGTGGTGCACGTGACCACGCCGGCGCCGGGGGCAGCCACCGCGGATGCCCAGGTCACCGTGACCGGGACCGTGGACGCGACCTCGGCGGTCACGGTGACGGTGAACGGGCAGCCCGCCACGGTAGGCGCGGGCAACAGCTTCGAGGCGACCGTGGCGCTGGGAGGGGAGGGGCCAAACCCCATCGAAGTGGTAGCGACCGACGCGCAGGGCCGCACCGGCCGCGCCACCCGGACCATCGTGCGCGACCTGTCGGCGCCGCTGCTCACCGTGTCCGCGCCCCAAGACGGGCTCGTCACCAGCCAGACCTCGATCGTCGCGATCGGGACGGTGACCGACCTGACGCCCACCACGGTGAACGTGAACGGCTTCCCCCTGGTGGTGGATACGCTGGGCGGGTGGAGCGGGGTGGTGAGTCTGAGCGAAGGAGCCAACGTCCTCACCTTCACCGCCACCGACGCGGCGGGGAACGGCGCCAGCGTGGTGCGGATCGTGACCCGGGACACCCAGGCGCCGGTGCTGGTGGTGGCGGAGCCCGAGGAGGGGGTGACCACGACCGCGGACAGCGTCACCGTGAGCGGCACGGTGGAGGACTTGACCGCGGTGACGGTCACGGCCAACGGCCAGCCGCTTCCGGTGGCGCCGGACAGCACGTTTAGCGGCGCCGTCGCGGTAGCCCTGGGGCCTAACCTGGTGACCGTAATCGCCACCGATGCCGCGGGCAACGCGGACTCGGTGGAGCGCAGCGTGACGCGGCTCGAGGGTCAGGTGTTGCCGCCGGATCCTTCCACGGTGGCACCGCCAGTGGATCCCACGGTGGCCACCACGCTCTTTGCGGCCACTGAGTTCCTCTACACCGGCGCCAATCCCATCCAGACCGGTGTGGCGCCGGGGACCATCAACCCTGTGCGGGTATCGGTGATTCGGGGCCGGGTGCTGGACCGGAGCGACGCGCCGCTCTCGGGCGTGAGCATCAGCGTGCTGAATCACCCTGAGTTGGGCGGGACGCTGAGCCGGGTGGATGGCCGGTTTGACCTGGCCGTCAACGGCGGCGGGGTGTTGACGCTGGACTACCAGAAGAGCGGCTGGCTACCGGCGCAGCGCCAGGTGGATGCGCCCTGGCAAGACTACGTGATCGTGGACGACGTGGTCCTGGTGCAGCTGGACCCCGTGGTCACCCAAATCGACTTCAGCGATTCGGTGCAGGTAGCTCGCGGGAGCGTGGTGAGCGATACCGACGGCGTGCGCCAGGCCACGCTGCTGTTCTTCCAGGGGACCCAGGCCCAGATGGTGTTCCCAAACGATTCGGTGGCGTCGCTGGCGTCGTTGAGTGTCCGGGCCACGGAGTACACCGTGGGGCCCAACGGGCCGCAGGCGATGCCGGCCATCTTGCCGCCCACGAGTGGGTACACCTACGCGGTGGAGCTTTCCGCGGACGAAGCGCTGGCGGCGGGGGCTGTGCGAGTGGACTTCAGCCAGCCGGTGGTGACCTACGTGGAGAACTTCCTGGGCTTCCCGGTGGGGATGGCGGCACCGGTGGGGAGCTATGACCGGGGGCGTGGGGTGTGGGTGCCGGAGGACAATGGCCGGGTGATCGAGGTGCTGGAGGTCACGGGCGGCATCGCGACGCTCGATACCGACGGGGACCAACTGGCGGACGATTCGACCCAACTGGCCGCGCTGGGCATCACCACCGCCGAGCGACAGACGCTGGCCGGGCTGTACGGGGCGGGGCAGCAGTTGTGGCGGGTGCCGGTGTCGCACTTCTCACCGATAGACGTCAACCTGGCCGCCGCTTCGCCCCCTGGAGCCGGGGAGGAAGGCGGCCAGGGGATCAAGAAGGTAGGCGAGCACATAGACGAACCGTGCCAGGTAAGCCTGTCGGTCATCGAATGTCAAAACCAGGTGCTGGGCGAGCGCGTGGCCGTGGTCGGGACACCGTTCCGGCTGACCTACCGGAGCGATCGCACGCCGGGGTTCACGGCCGGCGCCACCATCACGGTGCCGGTCACCGGCACGACTCTGCCGCCGTGGATCCGCCGGGTGGACGTGCGGGTAAGCGTGGCTGGCCGGGATAGCATGATCGTGTTGCCCCCGGACCCCAATCAACGGCTGGTGTATCGCTGGGATGGCCGGGATGCATATGGACGTCAGGTGTTCGGCGAGCAACCGGCGACGGTGAACGTCGCGTACGTCGCCCCGGAACTCTACGTGTTTCCGGCGGGGGACGGCCGGGCGTTTGGCATGTACTGCTGGCCCTTCCCGGGGATCGTGGGGGAAACGGACCCCTACGAGGTCTGCGTCCTGCCGACGGACACCGCCAGCGTCCGGCGCGAGGTCACGACAGGAACGGTCACACGAAGCGCGCGGCTTGGGCCAATCAACCTCGCAGGGCAGGGCCTGGGCGGCTGGTCGCTGGACGTGCATCACGCCTACGACCCGGTGGGGCGCAGCCTCTACCTGGGCACGGGGGAGCGGCGGGCGGCACGCGACATCCGCTCCTCCCGCGTGGTGGCGGGGAATGGGGACTCGACCTACGCCGGCGATGGCGGCCCCGCAACCGCGGCGAGCCTGATCACACCCGAGGAGGTGGCGGTCGGGCCCGACGGGAGCGTGTACGTCGTGGATCGGGACGCGCACGTCATCCGCCGGGTGGCGCCGGACGGGATCATCACCACCGTGGCTGGCACGGGGACCGCAGGCTTCAGCGGGGACGGCGGCCTGGCGACCGCAGCCCAGCTCAACACGCCGCTCGATGTCGCGGTGGGCGTGGACGGGAGCCTCTACATCGCTGATGCGGGCAACAGCCGGATCCGACGGGTGGGGCTGGATGGGATCGTCGGCACGTTCGCTGGCGACGGCACGTTTGGCTCGGGAGGCGACGGCGGGCCGGCGGTGGCCGCGCAGCTGGCAGTCCCCGGATCGGTGACCGCAGCCCCCGATGGCAGCGTGTATATCGGCGACGACGGGGACTTCCCGGTGCGGGTGCGCAAGGTGAGCCCGGATGGCCGGATCGCCACGGTGATGGGTGCGGACGATGGCCCGGCGTGCACTAGCGATTCGCTGCCGGCAGGGGAGGTGTGCCTGGGCCAGATCCAAGACCTGGTCTGGGGGCCGGACAACGGGCTGTACGTGCTGGAGGGCTTGCGGTTGTGGCGGGTGGCGCCGGATGGCCGTGCCACCATCGTGGCGGGGGACCCGGGGGCGGAGTGTGTGTCGCAGCCCGGAGATGGTGGGCTGGCGCGGGCGGCGGGGCTGTGTGCTACCTCAGTAGCGGTGCAGCGAACCGGGGAGGTCTTCCTGGCGGACAATAACGAGCGGGTGCGGGTGATCGAGCCCGGGGGGACCATTGCCACGTTTGGGACTGGTCCGTGCGCCGGTGGAGGCATCATCGTCTTCCTCGCGGCAGACCTCCCGGGGTGCTTGCGGGCGGTAGCGCTGGCGCCGGACGGGACCCTGCTGGTGGTGGATCCGGCAGCGCATCAAGTGCGGCAGCTGGGGCCGGTGTTGCCGGGCTATGCGGCGACCACCCTGACCATTGCCGCAGAGGACGGGAGCGAAGTCTACCTGTTCGATCCCGTGGGCCGGCACTTGGAGACCCGGGACGCGCTGACGGGCGCGCTGCGGTTCCGGTTCGGCTACAACCCCGCGGGTCGGCTAGTCACGATCGCGGACGCGGATAGCAACGTGACCACGATCGAGCGAGACGGGGCGGGGAACGCCACCGCCATCGTGGCGCCCTTTCGCCAGCGGACGGCGGTAGCCGTGGACGCGAATGGCTGGCTGGCAAGCATCACGAACCCCGCGGGCGAGACGGTGGCGCTCACACATGATTTCAACGGCCTGCTCGTAGCCATGGCCTCGCCGCGGAGCGACACCACGGCGTTCAGCTATGATGCGGCGGGCTTCTTCATCCGGGAGGACGATCCGGCGGGCGGGTCGGTGGCGGTGGCGCGCAACGAGGTGGCGGACACGGTGACCGTCGAGATGACGACGGGGGAGGGGCGGACCACCACCTACAGGGTCACACCGCTGGAGGCGGGGGCCCAGCAGCGGGTGACCACCTCGCCGGCGGGCTTGGACATCATGAGCCTAAGGGAGCCAGATGCTGCTGGAGGAAAGGCCACAGTGACGACGACCAGCCCGGACGGGACGGTGACCACGGTGATCCAGGGCCGCGACCCCCGCTTTCCGGCGAGTGCCACACTGGACAGCATGGAGGTGCGCACCCCGTTCGGCCTGGTCTCGGCGGTGAAGGCGGCACGGGCCGTGCAGTTGGCGGACCCGAACAACCCGCTCACGCTGGTCAGCCAAGTGGACACCCTCACGGTGAATGGCCGGACGTTCGTTAAGCAGTTCGATGTTGCGACGCGGACCTTCACGGGCACGACGCCGGAAGGCCGGCCCTCGAGCGGGCTGGTGGACAGCCTGGGGCGGGTGATCGCCGAGGTGGTCCCGGGCGTGGACACGGTCAAGTACACCTACGATGCCCAGGGCCGGCTGGCCCAGACGGTGCAAGGGCCCCGGACCTGGCGGTACACCTACGACCTCCGGGGCCGGCTGGACAGCGTCATTGACCCGTTGCTGCGGGCCACGACCTTCGCCTACGATTCAGCGGGTCGCGTGGTGAGCCAACGGCTGCCGGACGGCCGGGTGGTAGGCTACGGCTACGACGCGAACGGGAATCCTACCCAGGTAACGCCGCAGGGCCGGCCGGGGCATGGGTTCACGTACACGCCGGTGGATCTCACGGCGAGTTACAACCCGCCAGCCGTGGCGGAAGGCACAACGCCGACAGGCTACGAATACAACCTCGACCGCCAGCTCACCCGTATCTTGAGGCCGGACGGGGACACGGTGCGGTTTACCTACGACTCAGCGGGTCGGCCGCAGGCGGCGATTCACCGAGACGGGTCGCTTGGGTACACCTACACGGGAGTCGGGAACCTGGCGACGGTGGTGGCGCCGGCCGAGACGTTGGCATTCAGCTATGATGGCTCGCTCTTGACCGCGGTCACCTGGAGCGGCGCGATCTCCGGTGATATGACCGCCGTGTATGATAATGATTTCCGGGTGAGCGAGCTGGCGGTCAACGGAAGCCCCCTGGCCACGTTCGGATACGACGGCGACGGGTTGCTCACCCAGGCAGGGGACCTGGCCATTCAGCGGGATGCTTTGAACGGGCGGGTTAACTCCACGTTCCTAGGGGTAGTGACCACCGGGGAGAGTTACGACCAGTTCGGGCAGTGGGCGGAGCGGACGGCGCGGGCGGGCAGCACAGAGCTGTACCGGGCAGAATACACGCGGGATGCGCTGGGGCGGATCACGGGGCTGGTGGAGGTGGCGGAAGGAGACACCTCGGTGTTCGCCTACGACTACGACGACGCCGGGCGGCTCATCGAGGTCCAGACGAACGGCGTGGTGACGGGGAGCTACGAGTACGACGACAACGGAAACCGGCTGAGCGTGACGCGGCCGAGCGGTGTGGAGACGGGGACGTACGACGCGCAGGACCGGCTGCTCTCGTATGCTGGTGCCACGTACGGCTACACTAGGGCGGGGGAGCGGCGGTTCAAGGCCGAGGGGGGGGGTACGACGTTCTACCGGTACGACGCGCTCGGGAATCTGTTGGAAGTGAACCTCCCCGACGGGACGGACATCGAGTACGTGGTGGACGGGTTCAACCGCCGGGTGGGGAAGAAGGTGAGCGGTGTCCTCGTCCAAGGCTTCTTGTATCAGGATCAGATAAACCCGGTCGCGGAGCTGGATGGCAGCGGGAATGTCGTGAGCCGGTTCGTGTACGGGACGAGAGCGAACGTACCGGACTACATGATCGTGGGCACGATGCTGTATCAATTGGTGACGGATCAATTGGGGAGTGTGCGCTTGGTGCTGAATGCGGCCGACGGCACGATCGTGCAGCGGATCGCCTACGACGAGTTTGGGCGGGAGCTCCTGAACACGAATCCCGGATTCCAGCCGTTTGGCTATGCCGGCGGGCCGGTGGATGAGGCGACGGGCTTGGTGCGCTTCGGGGCAAGGGACTATGACGCCCTGCCCGGAAGATGGGTCAATAGAGCGTCCCCGGGTCTCGGTGTGGTTCAGACCAACCCGTACAGCTATGTGGCCAACGATCCGGTACGGGTGACCGATCCCCTCGGTCTCGACCCGTGCTGGCTTGGAACGGCTGCCGGGGATGTCATCGTGGACCAGTCGATCGCGATCCGGACCCGAGACTTCTTGAACGATGCCGTGGCGCTAGGATGGGGTGGGGGCATCAACGAGAGCTTCCGGACCACTCAGCAGCAAACGAGATTGAGTCAGAAACCACCTCCGGGGACTCCGATCGTGGCAACTCCAGGGACGAGTTCGCACGAGGCCGGATTTGCGCTTGATTTGGATTTCAAATCAGTTTCCTGCGGCGAGCAGAAGGCACTTCTTCGTGCAGCGGCGACGCACGGGTTTACGAACACTGGGATCCGCGGAGAGCCATGGCATTTCTTTGCAGGTACGTACGGACCGTACCCGTCGAAGACCGCGGCGATTCTGCATAACCAGGCGGTGGTCGAGAAGGCCGGTGGCGTAGGCGCTCTTCCGTTCTGCATCACGGAAATCCCTTGGAAATCCTATTAAGGGGGGACACGATGGTGGGCGTGCATGATGTCACCTGGCAATGGTTTCTCCGGTGGGTTGCCTTCGCTGTGACCGTCGCCTGCGGAACCAGCGGGGATCGCACCAAAGTCTCGGCCGACGCCCAGGCTTCGGGTGGAGATCGCGGCGCTGCCCAGGTCCAAGCCGCGCGTCCTGAATGGCCGCTCAGGAGTGGGATCTACTTTGGGACGTCAACCGGCCGGAGAGGCTTCCGGGGCTGGTGGCTCTTTGTTGACTCGACCGCGGCATGGGCGAGCGTCTACGTGCCGCCACGCTCGTTGGAAGTCTGTGAGCTCTCCGGCGATGCGCGCCGGGAGCTGCGGTTCGCCACCGGCGCCGGGTACCGGGGAGTGCGATACGGTTTCACTGGCACCTCTACCGAAGATGGGTTCAGGGGACGCGTTCATTCCATTCCAGGCGATCGGCGTGACGTGGCTGATACGTCGGAACTAGTGTTGACTCGAGTGCACTCGTGGACGCGCGATGAGGGTTGGGTGGGCCAGGACCTTGACGGGTACTACGGCAACGTTGCGCAAACCGAGGAAGGAGACCTTGGCGGGGTGGAGTTGCTGCTGTTGGCAGGGCCGGATGGGGTGATCGGGACCTTGGCTTTCTATGAAGGCACGGCGGGCATGCCGTACGCCATTAAGGGCGAGGTCCGCGGGAGCAACCTGACGTTCAGCATTGTGCGGAACGAACGCGACGTTCAGTTCAGCGCCGACGTCGAAGTCGACAGGCTCGTGCTGGCAGCACCGGCTCTGCAGCTCGCCGGTGAGCTACTGGAGAGGCGGGCCACGTGGGGGGAGGTGGCAACGACGACGTACGAGGCATGTCCCATTGGGCCATGAGGTTGTCGTTGGCACCGCTCGCTGAGGGAACCCTGGTCCTTGCCGCCGCGCTGGCGTTCGGTGCTTGCTCCCCGACGCCGCGGCGAGAGGGATCCCCATCCCAAGCGTCGCGCACCACCGACACAACCGTCAGGGTACTTGCTACGCCCAACGCACCGAAGCCCCTCCCCCGAGACTCGATCTTGCAGCTCCTTGATGACTACGGCCGCTCGTTCGGGGACGAACGCGCCACGGTAGTCTCCCGCCTGGGAACGCCCACTCGGGTTGCGACGAGGCTCATCAAGGGGATCGACACGCTGTTTCTTCTGCAGTATCCCACTGCGTCACTCAGCGTGCGTGTGTGGACGGCTGAACAAGTCGAGGAGTTGGACGAAATCCGAGTGTGGGGGCCGCT
>Ga0209641_10002207_pt1 | contig 16884 bp, 48 predicted proteins | sample RifCSP16_1_FD_184022 | JGI IMG/M metagenome (GOLD analysis project Ga0209641, IMG submission 184022) | Soil microbial communities from Rifle, Colorado - Rifle CSP2_sed 16_1 (SPAdes) (version 2) | ecosystem: Environmental > Terrestrial > Deep subsurface > Rock core/Sediment | place: Rifle...
TGAAAATGATTTTAAAAATAAGGAAACTCATATTAAGTATTTTGACGAAAGCAATCTTACTTATAGAGTTAAGTCTAGGTATACTAGATTTGAATACTTTGAGGATGCACGGAAGATTTGGAGATCATTTTATGATAATGAAAATGATGATTATATAAATTGGTTTCTTAAAAAATGGAACTTAACTAAATTAGATACAACTGAAATTTGTTTATAGGAGATGTTAAATGAACGATCTAGGACATTTAATTTATGTAGTAGCTACTAGACCATATGCTGAAAAGGTAATTGAAAATAAGTTTTTCCTTAATAGAAGTAGTGCAGAAGATAAACAAACTGAAATAAATGATTACTTTGTCAGATTAACAGGAATAGATTTACAGCCTTATAAAGTATATGAATCTAGATTAATTATTATGGAGAAGGAAAATGAATAAGTTACTTGTGGTTTTCAAAGATAATTATGCTGATGAATTTGATGTAGAAGGATTTGCTGTTGTAGATCAGTTAGAATGGGCTAGATATATTGAACATTTATTAAAAGACTATGGTAAAACAGATACTATAACTTGGTATTTAGGAAGTAATGAAGAAATATATTGGGAGTCTAGTATGGTACAAGTTAGAGTAGATACACAAAAAGGTGCTGGTATTTTAGAACATCAATCAGCTTTAACTCAATTACTTAATTCTTATGAGGTACAAGAAATTACGGATGAACAATATAATATGTTTAAAGAATTATTTGGAGTTAATGCTTTTGGTATGTTTCCCTGGATTGGATGGTAGAATATGACAAAAGTAATTAGAGATGTAGATAAAAACACAAGTCTATTTTATGAAGCTTTAAGATTATTACATTATGAAGCTAATGAACCTCCCAAAGGTTGGGATTTCTTTAGTAAGGAAATAGAAATAATCATAGATAAGGATGAAATTGAATTTAGATTTAATGGTTGGTCTATATATTTAAATAGGAATTGTATGTATAGAATTAGTATTTGGGAAACAGGAGCATAATTAAATGACTATAAAAGAATTAAAAGATATGATTAGAATATTAGAAGAGAAGAATTATGATGATGAATGTGAGGTTTATGTTTGGGATGAGTATAAAGGAGAGTCTTTTCCGATAAAAGATTTTGATTATGATGATAATGGTTTTATTATCTATTTAGTAATTTAATTAGTAATAAAAAGCCCCCTCTAAAATTGAGGGGGCTTTTTATTTTGCCTATTTTCAGATACTTTAGCTTAGCTAACTTAGTCTACTTAGTTAAGATTTATATTAAATGGGGGATAAGTATATTGGGGGGGGGTATTTAAAATTTCCATATAAACAGGCCTCTTCTCTGTTCAAAATTTTCCAGCCCTAAATTTATTTAGTAATTCCAGCATTTAAAATTTGGAATAATTTGCTATTATTTCTGTAGATAGTAGTACTCTTGAGATTCAAATTCCATGCATCTAGTATTACATTAGCTATTTCTTCTACCGTGGATTGTTCGGGCATATTAATGGTTTTAGAAATAGAGTTCTGAGTAAACTCCTGCCAAGCAGCCTGCATTAACAAGTGGTCTGTTGGTTCTATTTCAGAAGCCGTAATAAATGGGCCTCTTTGAAATTCAAAATTTTCAGGCAGGTTTTTTAATGTACCAGTCTCAGAAATATAATCAAAAATATCATCTATTTCCTCTGAATAAGCTCCGAGTTTTTCTAGCTTCTTTTTTAGAATGGGATTAATTTCTATAATAGTATCTTTAGCCGTATTACCAACTCCTTCTGTAATATGTCTCTTATAAGCTAGAGCAAAGAATGGTTCAATAGATGAATTAACCCCTGCTAATAAAGCAATAGTACCTGTTGGAGCTAAGCTGGTAATAGCAACATTTCTAAATCCAATTTTTTTTACTTCATCTTCCTCAAACTTTCTAGGTGAAAATTCAGGATCATTTAATAATCTCATTGTATAAGTTAAATCTACTTTATCAGGATCATATAAAGGAAATACTCCTTTCTCCTGTGCTAAAGCCATAGATTGTAATGTACCAAAATAAGAGATAAACCAACTTAATTTTCTGGCTAATTTATAAGCTTCATCTGAATTATAAGCAATATCCATTTCAGCTAATAGATCGGCCCAACCCATTACACCTAATCCTAATCTTCTTAAATCTTTAGACATTTTATTTACATGCTCAATTGGAGATTGAGAAACCTCCTGCACATTATCTAAAAAGATAACTGCATTTCTAACTAAATATTCTAGAAACTCCCAATTAATTGTATTATGTCCTTCATCATATACACTTAATAAATTAATAGAACCTAAGCAACATCCTTCTCCTGGAAATAGAAACAGTTCTGAACAATTAGCAGACACAATACCAGATGCTATACCAGCTATAGATTCCTCATCCGCAATAATATAAGTATGAGTTTCATCAACTGTACCATTATATACATCAGCATAGCCAGCTTCTCTAATAGCAACTACTTTATGATTTCTAGGGTGGTGAAATCCATTTCTCCTTCTATTCTCATAATGAATACTATTATGTAATTCAGGGGTTAATAACTGTAGATTTTCTAATTCATTATTCTGTTCTCTAAAATCCTTGTGGTGGAGAACCATTCTAGGATTATCAATTTTTCCATTATAACATTCCCATACTAATCTAGCTACATATTGATGTTTTGCTTTATTATTCTGACCCCAACCATGTACTCTTAAATGTCCATCTCTATGTTCACTCATAGAGAAAGCTCTAATAGATTGTCCTACTACTAAATCTTTAGCTTCTACTTTACTTCCTCTAAAGGTATAAAAACTGTGGTCAGGAGTACACTTTACTTTTAATCCACTATCAAACTCAACTTCTATAACTTCTACATTCTCTCTAGTTAATCTAGGATTACGCATTATTCTAATAACAGGTAGTTTGGTTTCTGGACTCCAAGAGTAAATTAATGTATCGGTTCCCCGATCAGCTAATTCTTTAAATGATACAGCTCCTTCATAAACAGTATGAATTTTAGTATCTCCTGTTACACAGGGATTACTGGATACTAAATCTCCAACATAAGGTACTAAATTATCCTCATTAATTCTATCATAGAAAGCTACTCCAGGATCACCAGATTCCCAAGCTTGCTGAGCCATCATATAGAGAAGTTCTTTAGCTGGTATACTTTTAACTAAACTACTATCAACTCTGGAAATTAAATACCAATCTCTATCCTCTAATACAGCTGCCATAAAACTATCATTTAACATTACAGATACATTGAAATGAGTTAATTGATCGTCAGATAGGGTCTTTTCCAATATTCTATTTACTTCATTTACTATTTCATAAAAATATGGACTAGGGCCAGAAGTTGCTACATATCTACTAGTCCAATTTTTATTAAATTCTTCTAGTAAACGGGCATTTCTAGTATTCAAAATATTCTTGTAATGAATAAAATGTTCAATGTCTGGATGATCTACATTTAGAAAAGCTATTTGAGCTCCTCTTCTAGAAGCCTGTGAAATAACCTCTCCTGTCTGATCGAATAAGGAAAGAAAAGAAAGGGGGCCACTCGCCTTACCCTCTGTAGTTTTTACAGGAGCTCCCTCTTCTCTAATATTACTTATATCATAGCCCACACCATAACCATGAGCAAAAGACTCAGCTGCCTCACTGAGAGTTTTATAAATTCCTTGTCTACTATCTTCAATATCAAGTACTAGACAGTTCATTAGATTTTTAATTCCAGTACCAGAGTTGGCTAAAATTCTTCCCCCAGGTATGAAAGCCTTCTCATATACCATATTAAAGAAAGTATTTAATAATTCTTTGTCTCCCATAGATATATGATTAGCTACTCTAGCACAGCACTCTTCCCAACTTTCCTCTCCATTCCTTGAGTATTTTAGCTTAAATATTTTCTCAGCAGTTGGGTTAAGCTGGTTCATCTTCTTTATGATACTCCTCACCCTTACTCATTAGCTTAATTGTTAAACTAGTCTTATCTTCTCCTGGGAGAAATAGAGCATAAAGTGTTTCACTGATTTCTTTTCTATCCTCTACAGTCATTTCAAATTCTTCTGTTTCAGTTAGCTGCATAAGCTTAATCAAAGCTCCATAAAGCTGCCCTCTCTCAACTAATACTACATAAAGTAGCTTTTGAATATCAATTAAACCTTCACTAACTAACTTGTATAATCTTTCTTCTATATTATTATAATTAATGTCATCCATTTTTATTTACCTCACACATATCCTCTGATAATAATTCATTAGTCCTTAAATCTATTTTTACATAGTGATTTCTATAGGGAGCATACATCCATCTCTCAAACCCAAAATGTAAACACCAAAAAATAAAACTACCACAGTTTTGACAAGCTGCTTTCATAACTTCTGGAAGTCCATAACGAGATGTTTCATGTCCACAATCTGCACAATGTCCAATCATTTTCTTTTTTCCCTTTCTTCTAATATTCTCTTAATTGCTATATTAATATACTCTTCCGAAATATCTATACCAACCCAACGTTTACCCTGTCTTTCAGCTTCTATACAAGTAGTTCCTGAACCAACAAAAGGATCAATTATGGTTCCTCCAATGGGACAACAAGCCGCTATGGGTACTTCCAAGAGACTAGTTGGATAGGTAGCAAAATGAGCTCCCCTGAATCCCCTTGTAGATATGCTCCATACACTTCGTTTATTTCTACCTCTGGCATAATTACTTGCGTCATATTCAAAACCAGAATAGGTTGGGTTATTGTAACCAGCATGTTTGTTGGTAGCATTTCTGGACTTAGCGTTAGGTTGCTTAAGTGGCTCAAACTGTTGCTCAAAATAATATCTCCTGCTGTCTAAAATAAAATGATAAATATATTCAAAGTCTAAAGTAAATTTCTTTTTATTACTAGTCACCATAGCATTAGGCTTATGCCAAATTAAAGTGTGTTTTAATATCCAATACCATTCATCTATCATTTGAATACTAAACCTAGCTGGAATATTTACTAAACTACCCTCTGGCATTAGAAGAGGAAGTCTCTCTTGTCTAAAGAAAGAGCCTTGATTAGTTAATTGTTTCTTAGTCTTACCACCAGTACCTTTACTTCTACTAAAGTAAGTATCTCCTATAACTACAAATAAACTACCTTCTCTCTTTAAAGAGGTCTTTAAGAAATCAAAAATTTTACAGAGCTTATCAAGATACTCATTATAATCTGGTTCCTGTCCCAGCTGTCCTTCTACACCATAATCTCGAACTGCCCAATATGGGGGAGAAGTTACACACATATCTATACTATTCTCTGGTAGACTTTCTAGTACTTCTCTAGCATCGCCTAAATAAAACTCACCATAATCATCCTTGTAATATAACTTAGACATTGATTACATATACCTTCTTTCCTAGTTTCCTAGCTAAGCCAATTGAATTATGTGTACCTTTACTATCTTTAGTAGGAAAAGCTAACATTATTTCACAATGTTCAGCTATTCTTAAATTCCTTCTAGTAAACTTTCTACTTCCGTCCTCAGGATGTGGTGGATGACATACAAAAGTAATCCCCCTTTCAACAGCATATCTATAAGCCATTGAGTCTACTCCTGTAGCCCCTCCTGAAACTATCATAGTAATTTCCTGTCTTTTCCTAAACTCATCCACCATAAGACTAAAGTAAAGATAATCATTATAGTTTCTACTACCTACTATTGCAGTAATCATTCGTACTTATACTTCCTTTCTATAATAGGTACTGCTATTATAAACCGTAAACCCCAAGATTTAATATTATATTTTTCTATACATGTTTGAAACACCACATCACCTTTTCTATTATAAGTTTCATCATATATTTCTAAGTCAGATAATATTTCTCTATTACTTAATCTTTTATATTCCCAAACAGATAACCATTGAAAATCTTCTATTTTAGTAACTTTAAACTCCTCACTAGTTCCATCAGTAAATTCTAATATAACTGACTGTCCTATTTCTATATCAAAGAACTCCTCTCCAACCAAGTAATTGTGAGCTAATAATCCATAAGCTTTTACTATTCCAAATTGTGTAATTACATCTTCTTTATTAGAAACATAATATGGATTACCACCTTGCTGTACTACTGGATATTCAAATAATCCAGGTACAATCACATTACTTACTAACCTCACTCCATAGAGCAAAATTAGTATAAATTTTATCATTCATTTGTTTAAGAGTCCGTTCTAATCCTCCTTAATTTGGTCTAATAATCTTTTCAACTATCCATAAAGCAGCTACCCCACCTAAAGCTGCTATTGGTACAACTATACACCAAAAACCTAAACTTTGGACTATATTATTCCAATCCATTTTTATTCCTTTCCAATAAAGCTGCTACCATTCTAGCTACTATAAATATACATAATCCTATTAAAAATCTGGTTACAAATATACTAGTAGGAATGGGATATTGTGTATAAGCCCAGGCCAACCCTAATATAACTCCCCCTATTAATGTAGTAACCAAGAATGGTTTCATGTTTTTATGCCTCTATTTTTTCAAAACCCATTTCCTCATAAGGGAAAGCTGTTGTAATTAACCATCCAACTAACTTTTCTTCCTTATTAAATTCCCACATAGTTTTATCTTGTAAGATATAGTGGTAATTAGGTTGTCTATTATACCTATATGGGATACCACTTCTTATTTCTCTCATTTGTTTCCTAGTAAACTTTTTCATTTAATCCCATCTTTCTATAGGCCAGGTTATACCTTCATGTGGTTCTAGATTACTTGGTATTCCAACTGTACCATCTGTAAATACTTCAATATTTGATTTAACTGTAGCTACTTGCTCTACAATACCCCCACTACCCCCACGAAAAGTTTCTACTTTATGAATTTCATCTAAAGGGGTTTCTACAATTTCAGGAGTAAATACAGGTACAATAATTAACTGAGCAATAGCATCGCCATGAGCAATTGTTAAATTTGTATCATAAATATTAGCAATCTTAACAAGAATTTCTCCTTGATAATCTTGATCTACAACTCCTCCTCCAATAAGATGATTATTTCTACCCTTAGGCCAGATTAAACCCACATAACCTTTTGGAATTTCTATAGAAATTCCAGTATGAATAATAGTAAAGCTATGAGGATGGATAATTGCCATCCTATGATAATCATCAAACCAAGCATATAAATCCATACCCGCATCTGTAGGATTTTTTCTGTTTGGCAAGATGGCATTATCATATAATTTAGCTACTCTGATTGTATTCATTATTAATCCTTTCTAATCTCATGAAATTCTATCTCTACTCCTTCATATGGATGTAAAATAATATATTTATCATCACTATGAAACCAATCCCATAATTGTGATGCTAATTGACTTAAATCCTCTATATGTTTTCCATTTTCATGCCTTACTATAATAACATATTTTCCATTTTGGTCTAGCTCAAGCTTTAACTCATTACTCATTATATTACCTTTGATCCCTTTAAATTTTCTAATACACTTGGCAATTCTAACACTGAATCTACACATAGGAACTGATCTCTAATACTTTCATTCCATAATTTCTTAACTAGAATAACTTTAGTATAATCCTTTAATTCTAAGGCATTTCTGTCTCTATCCTCTACAAATACTTCAATCTTATGGTCTACAATATATTTTACTTTATCTCCATTATTTGTAATAAATAGGTTCTCTAGCTGAGGAAGTTTATTTCTTTCAAACCAAGTCCTAGTTGTAAAATTTAATTCTTTTGGACGAGCAGTTACATAATAAATTGTATGTTCCATAGAAAGGGCATTTAGTAAATCCAAAATTTTTGGGTCAATTAAAAACTTATTATAATGCTTAGGATCATTTACTAAATTATCTACAAAGACTTTAGAAAATTTATCATTAATAATATTATACCAAAACTCATCATAAGTAAGTTTCATTCCCAAATCTCTATGACAATAATTATAGACTACTTCATGAAATGGGTAAAGAACTCCGTCAATATCAAATCCCAAATTCATATCATTCCTCAATAATATATTCTATATTTTTATCAAATACTTCTATATCTAATTTTGGTTTACGAAGTTTAACTGTTACTATAATAAACTTTCCCTCAGTTGTCCCACGAACAATCATTTCTATAACATCAGCAATTTCTTCACCATCATCTGTATATAATTTAGTACCTGTTGTTGTACCATCACTTATTATTTTCATTCCTCTACCTCATATACTCTAATAGTTACTCCAAAATATAATTTCCTATGACAAAATTCACATTCTTTAGAATACTCTGGATATATACTAATTACATGATCCCAATAATTAAATTCTTTACCACATACACATTTATATAGAGGTAAATATTCATCATCATTTAAACCAAACTCAACTAAAGCAGTTACATCTTTCATTATTCGTCCCAATCTTCCTCATAATCATCTCTACCATCTGAGTATCCTTCATCATATCCTTGACTATGACCATATTCATAACCTTCTTCATCACCACTAGCCCAAGAGTTTGTATAAATATCATAGATATAATCTATAAGATAAACATAAGTATTATACTTTTCTTGACTCTCTTTTAAAGTATCCTCAGTCCATCCTAAAATATCTAATAGTCTACCTTCTCTAGTGTACTCTTCAAAAGATTTCTTACTAAGCATTTTAGTCATAATAGTTTCTCCTTATTTACTTTCTAATTCCCTTAGTTTAGTTCTTAAGCTAGTTAGCTCTACTTCTATTCTTCTTCCATCTTCAAACCTGGTTCTACCTTTAGATAATTGTATTTGTGCATTTAGAATAGCTGCCTTTAATAATTTTTTTTCATGTTCAGGATTTACTCTATTAATTTTTTTACTCATCTGCTTTTCTCCGATCTTCTAATTCTTCTAATATTTTAGCTAATAGCCATCCAAAGATACCTCTAGCGTGTTCTACATTTTCTCCACTAGGATATTCTTTTTTCCCTTTTGCTAATCTATCATCAGCATCTTTAATAGCCTTTTCGTAATAATCTTTTCCTATTTCAAGTCTTTTCTTTCTTTCATCATCATAGCTCATAAGTATACCTAGCCTTAGACAAAATATTTTTAAATTCCTCTGTATCACCCTCATAATCTCTAAAGAAACTAATTGTATCAGTTTTATCTGGATAACCTTCAAATGTAGCAATCTTTACTCTCTCTATACTTAAACTATTAGCAACTTGCTGAGCTGCTTTTAAACCGGCTTTGTCATAATCCGCAATATACACAATTTCTTTCATTCTATTAAATTTATCATACCATAAAGAGTGCATCCAACTAGACCCTGAATTATGGGATACTGCTGGAAACCCCAATTGATTTAATAAAATAGCATCTACTATTCCTTCTGTAATAATAACTCTATCTACCAGTTTAAGTATATCTTCATTAAATAATAATGGCCCTACTCCACGATACCAAGGACGGATTAGTTTTCTAGGTTTATCCTTTCTACATTGAAAATTTCTAAATGTACCTCCCATAAAGATAGGAATAGTATAAAATCCATCATGATAACCAAGTTGAAATCTGTTAATTGTATCATCTGTTAGTAATCTTTCATAAAAATATTCCCTATTATTTAAACCTTCTTCCCAAAATATTGAAACAAGTTTGGGAAAGACTATAATATCCTCTTCACCTTTATCACTTTTAATAGTATATACAAAAGTTTCTGAATAGGACTTATAATCTGCAAGAATTTTTTTAGCTTCTGAAAAAGAGTGCCTTTTAATCCTAGTGAGCCATACTAATTCATCCCCGACTACGTTTTTGCTATTCCAATAGAAAATTCCTTTCTCACGATCAATTACTAAACTGTCATGTTCAGCTGTAGTGGCCCAACGGGAGCCATCTTTACCTAAAACCTCAAAGTCCTGTGAGATCAAATTTTCTAATACACTCATTATTATTCTCCCTTAAATATCTCTGACATAGCTCCCAAAAGAAAAATAGAAACCAAAACTGAAAAAACTATAACAGGATATTGCCAACTAATAGGCTCACAAAAAAGTGTTTCTCCCGTTTTGGAAATAAATGCCGTAGTAATCATTACAATTAAACCAAATCCTAAAACAAAAAATAAATTAAACTTCATAATTCCTTTCCTTAATTCTTCTATCTAACTCCTCTGATTTACCAATATAATAAGAAGCTACTACTAATTCATATATACTATTTATGTTTACTTCCTTACCATAAATTCTTCCACCCTCAATTTTCTTTAGCAAATTATTAAACTCATCAATAATTTCTAAGTTTCTAGTAATATCATCCATACTTTTTCCTTTAATACTCTGTACTACAAAGAAATCCTCTGCCATTAGATTTAGCCCATTGAGCTACTGTAGCCTTGATTAACCATGATCCATATTTTTCTATGGGGATTACATCCTTTGGAATACTATTAATTTCATCCTCATAATTCCACCATATAGTTATTTCTGTATCAGGAGGTAATTCCTCCCAATCATCTAAAGTACCATAACCATCCTCAATATAGTCATCCCCAATATGTTCTTTCCAAAGAATAAGTAAATCCTCCAAAGACTCTGCTACATAATATTCAGCATCATTTTTATAAACTTTCATTTCTTTTTCCTTTCTTTTATAAGGCATTTCAGGCCACTGTCCAAAAAAATATTTATGTCCTTTCTCATTCATATCCAAATAACTCAATATAGGGTTCTTCTATTAATTCCCATTTATTATTTACTAATCTTTTAGTTAGACCGTTAATACTTATACTAGCAAGCTCGCCAGTAGTAAGGTTCGGAGAATAGTACATCTCAGTACTACATATAATTACTTTTATTTTCATATCATCTATATCATTAAATTCTCTTAATTTTTCAATTTCTTCCAATAGTTCTTTTACTGTCATCATAATTATATCCTTTCTTATTCATACTATATCACATTTCTTCCATTTTGTCAAGAGGTAGACGGGAGAGGAGTTGAACCTCCGGCCTATTGTTTATAAGACAATTGCTCTGAACCACTGAGCTACCCGTCCTCAAGCACCCTAGATACGACTTGAACGTATAATCTATTCCTTAACAGGGAATCGCCTTACCAATTAGGCCACTAGGGTAACTTACCTACACTTCTTTTCAAATATTAAGTAAAATAATAAATAAAAGTATTACAAATATAATCATTATTACAATAAAAAATAAACCTGCCTTTTTATCACCAAACATTAAATTATCAAATAATATATCAACTATCCATAATAATATAAATGGCATTAAATATCCTTTTTATTTAGGAAACATTTCTGGATGGTTTTCTCTAATCCATGCAATCATAGCATTACCAGCTATTTTAAGCCAGGGCATAGAAGTACCTTTCATATCCCATTCATAAAAATAATCATCAAGTAAATTGAGAAATCTATGCTCCTGACCAAGTTTAGTTAATCCTAATCCAGTAACTCCAGAATGTTCATAATCACTATCTAATTGTTTAGTAAGAGCTTCTACAAACTCTTTCATAAAATCAGTTACTTTAATTGTTTCCACTTAAATACTCCTTTATTAATTTCTTACCTTCATCATTTGCTTTTTCTAATTCACCTTCTGCAAGCTTTTTACCTTGCATATCATCCTTCGGATCATATAACCATACTAATCCCTGAATCTTTCTTAAATGTTCACATACTATATCCCAAGGCTCATCTAATAATGCGTATCTATATAGTCTACTATAAGTACCAAGGTAGTATTCACATTTATCTGTTGGTACAAGTACAGCATGTAAAGGTGAGAAACTTTTTCCGCAAACGTGACAATTCAACCTAAAATCAAAAGATTCACAAGACTTTCCCGTTTCAGCTTTAAACGTTCTATTATCTATCTGTTCCATTTCATTATATCCTCACTACTAGAATTTGCAATAAAATCTACAAAATCTTTTTCGTATGTTTCCTTCCAATCCTTTTTTCTTTTAGTAGACCTTAAAATGTATAACATAATACATAGTATTATTAATCCTACAATATAAATCATTTTAACCACCTAAGCTTTCTAATACAGCTTCCTTTTCCTTTCTTCGTTTATTCCAGATTTCATCTCTACGTTTCTTTTGTATACGCTGAATAACCTTTACACTATCTCCATCTCTTCTCATTCCATTTTTACCTTTTTGCTTTTTCCTCTCCCTCCTAAGAGACTTATCCAGCTTACTTGTGTTAATATAATTAATGGTCATTTCCAGCTTTTTAGATTTTCCTCAATCTTATTTAATTTTCTAATAATCATATCTGTTAATAGATTATTTAATAATACTATAGTTACAATAATACTTGCAAAGAATGATAATATTTTAATTTTTATTGATGGTTTAATTTCTTTCACTATTCATCCTCCCAACCATCAGAATAATTAGAATAGCCATACCATTGTTGAGTCTTTTGACAAATTACACAAAAGCGATAATGTTTAAAATCAATCCACATATCTGCCCACCAGTGAATACCAAAAATATGAAGTAACTTATGTACTAGTGCGATAATAATACCAATCATTTACAAAAACTCCTCTCTCCAATAAGGAAAATCATTTATCGTAAAAATCATCCTCTTTATATCATACATTCTCATAACTGTCAAGCAGTAATTACAAGGTCGTGCAAGTGCTGGATGTCCACTTTTTGTTTCCCTGTATACATAAATTGTACTACCTTTTAGACTTCCTCTATATCCCATTATAGCTCTGCACTCTGCATGTAAAGAACTACGTATACTATTGTAAGGATTAGCGTGAATAGGATGAGTCTTTTTGCTATTGCAAGCAACACTGATAGGTTTCTTGTTACACAAGACAGCACCCACCCGAACACGATGGTCAGATAATCTTGATACTCTTTGAGCAAGCTTAAAGTATCCATACGGGAAAGGCTCACCTTCCTCCAAAGAATGTTTTTCCATAATCTTCCTGTATCTTCCAATACCTTCTTAAAGCCATTCCTAATAATTCATTCTCTGAATAACCAAACCATTGTGAAGCTGTATCTAGCATTTGATTAATAGGGTAATCTAGATTATTTGCTATATCATCTAGTACTATATTAAAATCTATGTCTACTAATTCAGTTGGATGTTCTACCCAATTCATTTTGATCCTCTCTAAACCATTTAATTGTACTTGGTACTGCAATAATTAAATTTGCTACTACAGCAGGTAGTAATCCATACTGAGGAGGATTTAAATATAAAGCATAATTAATCCATAGTAAACTAATTATAATCATTAAAGGCCATCCCCATTTATTCTTCCGACCTAACATAATATTCATTACTATAGTTAATCCACTTAATAACCAATCCATTATTTTGATCCTTTCTGTTTTATAAACTCTTCTACATTATCTACTTTAATTAATTCTCCACCTGGCTGTCTATAATAATACTGTCTACAAAAATCACAATAATAAAATAAATAATTTTGTACAGGTTTATATTCCATACATCCTTTACATCTAGGACAACGTTTAAACGACATTTTTTATATACCTCAAAAGTTTAACCTAGAAAATTCACCATATAATTCCTTAGCTGCATCATCATAAGCTTTTGCAGCTTCCATAGGATCATTATAATATCCTAAATAAATTTGTTTTCCACTATTCATTATTGTAGCTCTCCATCCATTTCTTTTTCTACTAACTCCTCTATATCCAGAAGTATTATCTAAGTGCATTTTACTATTAACAAGATTTTGTGAATGTGTTGCTATTCTAAGATTACTTTTTCTATTATCTAAGCCCCACCTATTAACATGGTCTACTATGCTATTATCATATTTATCCAAATTCAAAATTAACCTATGCAACCTCAAATCAGTTCTTTTTTTATCTACAGTAATATGAGTAGCCGCATATGTAGTAAATGTATTAAATGGAAACCAACACGACCATCTATAGGATGCAATTAACTCTATATCCTCTTCATCAATTATAGAAATCTGTCCCTTATTAAGTTCAATTATAGCCGATCCCAATTCATTTAACCATATTCTATTTTTGGAATTTTCGTCATATGTCTTCATAATTAAAATCCAAACTTTTCTTTCATACTATCTACTAAATTAGTATGTTCTTTATTTTTAAAACTAATATAAGCGTTCCATATATGATAATAAACTTCCTCACAAATATGATTAACTTGAAAAGATTTTCCACATCTTTTACAAAATGTTTTCCTAATTAATCTTCCCTTTACTTCAATAAGTTTATCTGGAGGCTTAGGAAAAGTTTTATCAAACTCAATAGCCCAACCATCCAAATCTGAATAATGTAGCATTAATCCTCTTCATTCAAAGTAATAAATGTAAAGTGTAATTCATTTGTAATAAATTGATCTGTAAATAAATTTTTACGTTGAGTATATTCAAATTTTGTACCTAATCTAACATTACCATTCTCTAACCCATCAGCAATTTGACTTAGTAATTCTATAATTGCTCTTTTATTATTTTTAAAAAACATTATTCCCATTTCAACTTTCCTTTATATATTCATTAGCTTCTTCTAAAAGTTTTAAAAGATTAATAAAATCATCTCTACTAAATATAGATATTACTTGAGTTCCTTTCAAAATTTGCACACTTTTAAAATTACCATTTCTATAATTAATTGTAACTCTTGTAATATAACCTGTATTACCAAATTCTACAATTTTGCTATTTGTTTCTATCTTCATATCCTTTCCTTTCTTTTAATTTAGAGATAGACTGGCTAAATGAGCTCCCACTTTTCAGATAGCAACACGGCCCACTGGCCTCTCCCTGACTTTGTTGGAATACCTGTCGGGATTTTATTTCAGGACTAACCCGTATCCAACTCACACGTCTTAATGACGAAGTGATTTAACCAGTCTATCACTATAATATCATACTTTTACTCAGCTGTCAAGAGGCAATTTACTGAACGCCAGCAAGTCTTTTTGCCAAGTTGTAATAACCACTTGCTGTCATACCAAATAATACACTATATACTACTAAATATATCCAATCAGATAATCCTGGATATAATGCATTAAGCTGAAATACCACTGCTAGAACTACACCAGTAACAAAGCTTAAAATCAGGCTACCTCTACCAGTAACTCCCAATTGCTTAGCAAATTCAACAATGCCTGGAATCATAGCAAGTAACAATGCAGGTGTAATTTCTCCAAAAAATTCTAACATTTTAATTCTCCTTATACAAACATAAATACATTTTCTAATACATCTTTAGCTGCCTGTTCTAAAGCTTCTAAACTTCCTTCATTATCAATATAATAATTATAGTTGCTAGGTTCATCAGGCAAAGATGTTTCTGATACATCATTATAATAGGGAGTTCCCTTTAAACTCTCCCTACTAGGTGCAGAGATTCTAACTGTATAAACTTTATATTCTAAACTTTTATCTAGAAACCAATTCAATTCATTAGGAAATCTCCAATCATCAATAATAATTAAATCTAAAGGTATAATATTGACTTCCATTAGGAAATTAATAAGTGTTCCTACCCAAGTATCTGAGTTATATTCCCTTCCTACATTTCCAACATTTTGTAGTAACTTTCTACCATTATCATCCTTCTGCCCATTCCACCCCATCATCTTAGCTACCTGTTTAACTACAGTAGCAAAAGCCCCTTTAGCACTATATTTCTTTACATCAGGAGGTAAGTGTTTCATTACAAAATTAGCAAAAGTAGTTTTACCTACTCCGGCTTTCCCTGATACTAATATAATTACCGTTCTTTGATCCCACTCTAAATCTACCATCAATCTGTCCTTTCGCTATGATACTCTTCCAAAATTCCCAAAAGTACCTGTTCGTCTATAATATTATTTTTTAACAACGCTAATAGTATATAACTTAAAGTTGGCACAGCTATAATAAAAGAATTACTTGATGAAATAAAATGTTTTGAGCCTTCGTCCTGCTGAACCGAAATCGAATTTAACGCCCTTAGTCCTATAATCTTTAACATAGATTAGTTATCCTTTAACCATTTTTTAATATTAATACTATCAACCCTCTTCCTATCCTTATCCTCTATAACAACTGTTAATTGTTCACAGTTATTACAATTACCCATCCATGATCCCCATATAACATCTTCTCTTTCCACAGTTACTTTATTGTTACAATTAGGACAAGCCTCTTTTTTTATTTTTGGCTCCATTTTTATTTACTCATATTTTTAAATATAACTAATCCAATTATACCAACTACAATCATAGCTAAAGATATTAACCAGTATTCCCATCTAGCACTTTTAGCTAATAAAGCTCCAGCTAATACAAATAAAGTACCTGAAAACCAAGCTACGAAAAATAAACTCCGCCATCTCATTTTAATCATCCTTTCTTGTTGATTTATCTATCCATACAACAAAACTAGTTGACACTAAAAGAACAAAAATAACAAATACATCCCAATAAACTATCCATTCATCAGGTACATAAAATGTTAATACAGTAAAAACTGCCATTGTAACAAACCATACAGTCCAAAGGAATCCTCTAACAAATTTCATTTAATCATCCCTTCTTGCAGTATTTGGTAACTCCACAAATAAATCATGATTTCTTCTAGCTAAATAAGTCTCTATGGAAAATAGAACATTTGTTAAGGCTACCCCTAAGTCAGTAGCGTAACTTTGCATTGACAAACTCTTTTCTTCCCAATGCTCACCATCTAATGATCTCTTATGAGTTAATTTCTGTGTAACCTTCCACTGTCCTGTACCCTCACTAAAAATACAAGTAGTTTCAATATTTGTATATCTTCCTAAATATCCTTCCATTATACACTACTCCTTATAGAAT
>Ga0209641_10002211_pt1 | contig 16868 bp, 19 predicted proteins | sample RifCSP16_1_FD_184022 | JGI IMG/M metagenome (GOLD analysis project Ga0209641, IMG submission 184022) | Soil microbial communities from Rifle, Colorado - Rifle CSP2_sed 16_1 (SPAdes) (version 2) | ecosystem: Environmental > Terrestrial > Deep subsurface > Rock core/Sediment | place: Rifle...
TGCTTATCGTACTTCCTATTCACCTTTCTCTCTTGCATTTCACACCTCCTTAGGTTTTAAGATTGTATTATAACCTAACCTTTCGGTGTGTCCGCTATTTCGGGGGAAGGGCACTTGGGACAAAATATGACGATGCGAATTTAAAATTCGAAGACGGCAAGGTTGATTATACAAAGATATGGGAAATAAAGGAGTTTAAAGGAGCAATTAAGCAGGTTATCGGTGAGATAAAACAAGGGTGGGTTATTGTTTTTATGTGCTCGGAAAAAGAACCGTTTCATTGCCACAGATTTGCATCAGTTTCGCATGCCCTTACCATGCAAGGAATAATAGTCAATCATATCCTCAAGGACGACAGTTTGTGTTCAAATGATGATTTGGAGGATAAGCTGCTTATGCAGTATAAACCGGATTACTTGCACACCGCATCCCATCAGCCAACAAAGCAGGATGTGCTGAAACAGGCATATCAGGAACACAGCAGACAGATAACCTGTGACAGCCATTAACCCGAAAAATGTATTTGGTTTTTATTTTTCGGGACAACCGCGAGATTTTGTTCAAAGACAAGGAAAAGCAGGCTGGACAAAACGGAGCATACTCTTTTACGTATGTGAGTATTTGGACAGCCTGATTTGACGCAGTATTTGACAAAATATTGCGGCTGCCAAAAAATGCAACTGCATTTTTTGGGTTAAGCAGGAGAAATCCACAGCTCCCCTTACATGAAAGGACAGATGCGGGATAAAAGGCCACGCTTAGCATGACAAGTGTTATGAAGCGTGATAACTTCGCTCATTGCCAACCCTTATTTCATCTCTGGCATAGGGCCTGTCATAGAATACGGAATAACAGAGCGGGTAACCACCCCTACCACTATAAAAATAACAATGGCTGCAACCACTACTGCAACAGTATATCCAATAGATTTTTCCTGAGGGGATTTCATGAGGATGGGAAGCCCCACATAGAGAAGATATAAACTATAGAGCCCAAGAATCCCTAAGACGCTTAACTGGGGAATGATAGCGAAAATCCCGGCCACCCAGGCAGCAGTGGCAGAATAGGCTGATACCTTCAGCGCCTGGCTTAGATTTTTCTCTCCGGAAAAGGTAGTTGCCAGTGCGTCAATTATGAGGGCCAGAATGTATACGCTGACAAGGGTCAGTATGTATCGGACAACTGCATAAGAAACGGCTTGAGCAATGGACATGCGGTATGCCCCTGCGAAGGGTATCCTGACCCCTACAACAGACATGCCGATAACAGAAGCCGCAGGGCCTATGGCTGCTAAGGGCAGGATGTAGTTTTTATACAAATCTGCAACTGTTGCAGTCTCCCCTGATATGGTCTGCCATTCCTGTTTGGGTTGAAGCAAAATCCCTTTAATACGGTCAATCATATTCATGGCTTTATACCTCCTCTTTGTAGAGTTTATTACTGTATATCAAGTAATAGAGGAGGATTGTCAGATTGTCAACCTTGCTGAGATAGTTATATCTGAAGATGAAGATGGGCGATGAATTGGGTTAAATGGAATGCTCTCTATCTATAGTCAGCGATATAAATTTGTAGTCTGCCGATTTATCGGCGACTTTAATCCGCCTCAGGCGGACGCCCATAAATGGGCAAACTACATCTACTTATTTATTTCGTTCACTATAGATAACAAAATTCCTTGCCGAGTCACGCTAAGCATGACCGAGGAGAACCCCGCAGCGAGTTGCACGGCTCTTTAATTTGGCATTAATTAGAGAGCTTTTGAGACTTTACAATAAACCCAACTGTTTTCTTTTTTTTATCTGCTGTGTTTATAACCTTCAATTTTGGGCTGCTCTCTTCCTTCATGGTAAATCTGCCGGCTACAGCAGTTAAGGTATCAGCCTGCCTTGAGAGCTGTTCTGCAGATGCCGCAAGTTCAGTAGCGCTGCTTGCATTCTGCTGCACCATATCTCGAAGTTTTTCAACAGCCTTTACAACCTGCTCTGCGCCGGATGCCTGCTCATCCGCAGAAGCGCTTACCTCCTGCGTCACTTCATTTAATTTTATAACCGCCTTGCTTATCTGGTCACACCCGCTGGCCTGCTCAGTTGTTGCGGCATTAATCTCAGCTGAATATCTTGAAACCTCTGTTACCTCAGCCTCTATCTTTTTTAAGGAGCAAACAACTTCATTAGACAGTTTTAATGCTTGCTCTACAACAGCCACGCTCTTCTCTGCTCCATTGACCGCTGACTGAGTCTCCTTCTGTATCCCATAGATAAGCTCTGCTATCTCTTTTGTAGATTTAGCTGATCTTTCAGCAAGCTTCCTCACCTCTTCTGCAACAACTGCGAAACCCATCCCATGCTCGCCTGCCCTCGCTGCCTCTATAGCCGCATTGAGCGCCAAAAGATTGGTCTGCTCCGCTATGTCGTCTATCACCTCTACAATCCTTCCAATATCCTCTGCCCTCCCTCCAAGAAGCCGCATGGTGTCAGCAGAGATTGTTATTACCTTCGTAATATCATTCATACTTTCCGATGATTTACCAACTGTAATAATACCCGCGCCTGTAGCCTCGGCAGATTTATACGCAAGCTCCGCAAGCTTTCCTGCATTTTCGGCAACCTGCTGAATAGATGCTATAAGCTCTTCTATAGAGCTGGAGGTTTGCGTAACTGCCGCAGATTGAGATTGTACATTCTTTGCCACATTCTGTATATTGGCGCTCATCTCATGCATGGTGGATGTTATTTCCTCAACTGCAGCAGCGGATGACTCGGTGTTTCTGCTGGACTGTTCTGATGAGGCTGCAATCTCTGATGCGGCAGAGGTTACCTGCTCAGAACCTCCCCTCACCTCACCGATAATATTCCTAAGCCCTTCAATCATCTCTTGAAACGAACCGGTAAGGAAGCCTATCTCATCTCTTGATTTTCTTGTTTCTACCTCTACATCAAGGTCTCCACCCGCAACCCTCCTGGCTATCTCGGCCATACGTTTTACCGGCGCAGCAATACCCCTGATAAAAAGAATAGCCATGAATATGCTCGTACCTATAGCTACAAAACCTATAATCCCAAATATTATTATAAGAGTTCTATATCGTGTTTGAGAGGTTTCAACAGCGTCTTTTGCCTCTTTAGTTTCTTTTTCTATCATATCATCTGTGAGCGCTACAAATTTATTATACCTTTCTCTTTGAATACCCATAGCAAGCGCCTTTGCCTCTTTCTGCCTCCCAGCATATATGGCAGGTATAAGTTCACTGTCTCTCGTATCCTTAAAGGCAATCCAGATGTTATTAGCCTCTTTAATGATTGCAATCATATCTTCCTTCATGGCAGTATTTTTTAAAAGATTATTAAAACGGGTATCTATCTCACCGGTCAAGTCCTTTATAATCTTATACTGGCTATCCTGCTTTGATTTTTCGCTCTCATTCATCATATTCATAAGGGCAATTCTTACGGCATTAACCTTGCTATGAAGAATCTCTACCCCTACTGAAGCCGTATAATGCTCTTCATACATCTCTTCAAGAAATACTTTCAACTCGCTCATACTTCTATACCCTACGAATACAGCGATTCCAAGAAAGGCGATTAATATGCTGAAGCTAAAAGCTACTTTCGTCTTCAAGCCTATATTCCTCATAAATTATACCTCCTGTGGTTGATAGATATAACTGCCCTCTTTATTCCATCAATGCTTCTTAAAGATTCTATATTGAGTTAGCCCTGAATGATTAGTAGAGCGATTTTGTCAGGTAATATACCCTAATAGGTTAGTAAGTGTCTACACATTCTGTCATTTTTATTAGACATTTCTGCACTATCTTCTTTTTAACCGCCATAGCACGCTCTGTATGCGGCTCTATTTATGTCGCTGTGTATAATCATATGAAGCCTTACGGAAAAATCATTTGCAGCGTATAATTTGCAGTATTGCATTTTTTATTTCTGGTTACATGAGGAGGGGGTTAGAGGAGTATAGCGACGTTGTAAGCCTATCTGTTTTTCTGTTTCCTCATCTTACGATATTTTCTCGGCGAAACTCCATATTTTTCTTTAAATACCCGCTCAAAATGCACAACGTTTCCATATCCTACAAAATACGCTATCTCGGTTATATTCAAATCTGGGTTCTTAAGAAGCTCAACAGCCTTATTAATTCTGATATGGTTCAGATATGAGGTAAATGTATGCCCAAACCTTTTTTTAAAGGCTATACAAAATTTATTTCTGTTCATATTTGCCATTTCAGCAATCTTTTCGCGCGTCAATTCTTCCGTATACTTTTCCTCTATGTAGGCTGCTATCCCATCCATGATAAATTCATCTCTGTTCTTTACACCTTCAAAATATTTCTTCTCTTCCTTATAACCGATAGGTACTCCCTCTCCCAGTATTTCCGAAATCTTCTGCATAAGATAACGAAGGTTGAACGGTTTTTTTACATAGTCTGTCACTCCGCTTCTGATTGCCTTTATCGCCACTGCCTCGTCGCTATAGCCTGTCATCATTATTGCAGGAAGAGACGGTCTTTCTTTCCTGATTGTTTTTAATAACTCCAGCCCATCGCCATTTGGCAGTTTATAATCAAGAAGCGCAAGGTCTATAGGGTTCTTGAGGTGCTTGACAGCCTCTGAATATGTTGACGCCGCAAACACTTTATAGTGTCGCTCAAGGGCGCCCTTGATTAAATCCCTGATTATTGCATCATCATCTACCAGAAGGATAGTTTTTTTCTTCATATTTATTCATCCTCTGATTTTCAGAAGCTACCATATTGATTTATCACTATGTCTGTTCAATCGTTGGGCATACAATCTCAAAGACAGGCGCTATATCCAGATAAGCACATATAATACAGCAAGAAGAAAGGCATTCCATAAAGTAGCGATTAAAAACCTCGCTATTTTACAAACCTGCGATTTGCCTGCCATACTTCGTTATCGGCGCATTTTTGCTCCTCACCGTATTGGTGATATACGGCTCGTCGCAAAAATGGCCTCTGCCTCGTCTGGCAGGCAACTTGCAGGTTTCCCCAAAAATCAAAGTCTATTTTTGGGGCATTGTTTTTCATGAAATCTCATTTTAGAATACAGCAGCCAGAATTTAGGAGTCAGAAGAAAAGAATACAAACAAAGAACACAAAACAGTATTTCAGTAATTTGTATTTATTCTGTATTCTTCCATTTAAACTCTATATCTTAAAAATAACCCTAAATAGTATTTGAAGAATTAGGAATATGGCATCTTTTGTCAATTCAGCCCTGCCCTGCCTTGTGTCTTCTGCGTAGGCTATATTTACATCTTGCTCTGGCCGCACCCTCAAAGCAGTTGTAAGATTGCTGATCGTCTCCCATTTTGCCATCTGTCTGTCAATTGCAATGACGTCTTGAACATCTTCTGAGCCTTCAGCCTCTTCAAACCTGCTGCACCGCTTGATTTTATTCTCGCTATACTTAGTCAGCTCTCCTCTGTTCAGCCACAAACCATTGCATTTTGGACACCTGTTTATCTTTGAGTCAGCCGGCAGATTAGTATCATGAAACTGCTCCAGAGATATATTGTTGCATTTTGGACAAAGGCCGCTCCCTTTTTGTAAGGGAACGGATGCTAAAAGAGTATTGAGATCTATAGTATCCAGCCTCTTAGTCTCAGCATCCTTAAGATGATAAAGCTCCCAGCAGTCAAACCATATCCCGCCGCATCTCTCGCACTGATCAAGAAGCAGCACCCTTCCGTAGTTTGCCCCTGCATACACCTCTTTCAGGCTGTTGCCGCATTCAGGGCATACAATTCTCCTATCAGGTTGTTCTGGCATAGGTATACGACATTTGCCTTAATTTTTCTATCCTCTTTTCTATTGGCGGGTGTGTAGACATAACATCGGCAAACAGGCCTTCCTTATTGTCAAGCGACCTTTGCAATGGGTCGCTTATAAACAGATGGGCAGTTCCTTTATGAGCTGTCATAACAGGGGATGATGCCTTGGCTATCTTTTCCAATGCACTGGCAAGGCTGAGGGGGTTTCTGGTAAACTCTGCTGAAGATGCGTCTGCCAAATATTCCCTCTGCCGGGATACAGACATTGCAATAATCCTGGAAAGCAGAGGGGCAAGCAGGGCAAAAAGAACAATAATAAGAAGGATTACAGGATGCATACCTTTATTTCGTGAGCTTCGCCTTGTCCTTATGCCGCCGTATCTCCATACCCTTACAGCCCAATCAGACAACAAAACTATTGTCCCTACAAGCACGGTAACTACAGTCATGAGCAGTATGTCCTGATTTTTTATATGCCCCATCTCATGTGCTATAACTGCTTGAAGCTCCTCTCTGTTCATTGTCTCCAGAAGCCCTTCCGTTACACCAACTATAGCATGGTGCGGATCTCTGCCTGTTGCAAAGGCATTTGGCGCAGGGTCAGGTATAATATATATCTTTGGCATGGGAAGACCGCTTGCCAAGGCCATCTCTGTCACAACATTATGGAGTTTTTTATGCAAGGGGTTTTCAAATTCTAATGGCTGTGCCCTGAGAGAAAAAACAACAACGCTATCACCGTAGAAATAGGCTATAAATCCATTGATGCTTGCCAATAAGACAGCAATTATAGTGGCAATTGGAAGACCTGTGGCTTTAATCGTTCCAAAGGTGTAACTGTCTATTGAATAGCCCAGAATGCCAAGGATAATAAAAAAGATTATGATAAAAACAAGGGTCAGCCTGCGGTTTCGTCTTTGCTGTGAATAAATATCTGTCATAATTACAGAGAGCGGGGAACAGTGACCAGGGGCAGGGAGACATACCCCTCATTTCTGTCTTTTCGCACTTCGTCATTACTTCTTCAAGCTTAAATCTACCTTTGGCACTTCTCTGGCAGCAGTCTCTGCCTGGAAGTATTCACTCCTCTTAAAACCAAATAGTGCGGCAACGATATTGACTGGAAAGACCTCCTGCTTCGTATTGAACTGGGCGACGATGTCATTATAGAACTGGCGGCTGAAGCCTATACGGTTTTCCGTAGACGTAAGCTCCTCCTGAAATTGGAGAATATTTTGATTGCTCTTAAGTTCAGGATAGTTTTCTACAAGGGCAAAGAGCTTACCCAGCGCCTGGGTAAGCATGCTTTCTGCCTCTCCCTTCCCTGAAACAGTTGTTGCGCCAACTGCCCTTGCCCTCGCCTCAATAACCCTTGAGAGGGTATCTCTTTCAAACTCCATGGCGCCCTTTACGGTATTTAATAGATTCGGAATAAGGTCGTGTCTCCTCTTAAGCTGCACATCAATCTGCTGCCATGCATTCTGCACCTGATTTTTCAATGTTACAAGGTTATTGTACATTACAACAACCCAAACAATAAGAAGAACTAAAACAACTAAAACTATCCACCCGGTCATACATTTACCTCCTATTTAAAAAAATCTTCTTTCTTGTAAACTATAGGCTCTTCATCTTTCAGAACGCCTCCGTCCACTACCTCGCCTATAAAGAGCGTATGGTCGCCTGCGTCGTGGTGTGATACCACCTTGCAATCAAGATAGGCAATGACGTCTTTTAGAATCGGCGAGCCGGTAGCTTTTACATCATAGGGTACATCGTTGAATTTATCTATCTTTCTCCCTGTTGTAAGGCCAAAGTGTTTACCGGTCGGAACCTCTTCTCTTCCTAAAATATTTACGGCAAAAACGCTGCCGTCTTTTATAAGGTCGTGGGAATAACGTGTCTTTCCTATGGCTACAGCAACAAGCGGCGGAACAAATGACGCCCTTGCAACCCAGGCTGCTGTCATGGCATTTATCTTCTTGCCATGTTTCGTGCTTATGACATACACGCCGTGAGTTATCCTATGCAATGCCTCTGAGATTTCTCTTTTGACAGCCATATCTAAGAAAGGCTCAGGTCGAGGTTGAGTAAAATTCTTAACCTTAACCTCAACCTCAACCTAATTATTTGGAATGCCTGTCTGCCACCTTACTTGCGCCATAGGCATTTGGTTTTGTAACTGCTGCATAGCCTGAGCCGGTAACCATACCAACAACTTCTCTCACAATTTCTTTTGTATCGCCTTTATCGCCCACATCAAGATGTATTTCAACAGGCAGTTTAGCAAAACCATTTTCAGACAGCTTGTTTTTCAATATAGCTGCCATTTCAAGACTAAGGGATGTTTCGTAAAAGATTCTCTGGCGCAGATTTTCAAGCTTCCTGTGGCGAAGCTTTTTGTAAAAATAACGGCCGCCGTGGCCTATCCTGTGAATGATAATGGCGCTTATGAATATTGTCTCTGCGGCCAGAAAAGAGTCGGTCCCGACGATGATACTGTATCTATAGCTTGTATCTTCCTCTATATACTCAACAAGTCTATTAAATACATCTTCAAAAGAAAGATTCCCAAAGGTAGGGCTGAAGAACTCCTTTTTCTGAGGTTTTACATGTTGTTCAGACTCCATGTTGCCAAATTCTACAATAATTAAATGGAAAAAGAAAGGAAAAATAATTCTCGTTGTTAAGTTTATTTGACTAATTTAGATTCCTCTTATAGAATTAGCAAATGTTTTCTCAAGGCATGAAAACTTTAATCTGGAAGACATATCTCCTCAAGGATGTTGTTTTTAAAAAGAGGGTTTATGCTGAACTGCAAAATATAACAAAATCCCTTGAAGATGATATTTTTCCTAAATTGCAGGCAAGGGAGGCAATTGAGGCATCTGTTGAAATAATGGAGTCAGGCTTGAAAGTTAGCCCTTTAGAGCTGCTCATATCTGCATCTCAAGAGGTGTCATATTTCTTTAGGGAACTCGGCATCTCTAAAATAGAAATGGATGTTATTCTTGAATCTAATCAGATTATGGATATATTAAAAGATGTTTATGCAATGAAGACAATATCTCCTCTGCTGCTTGATGGATATAAGGCACACTGCGCCATAACCAGATTTACGCCTGCGACAGGAGACTTATCTATTAAATACAACTACTGTGAGCTGGATTATTCAAAGGCTGTAAGGGATATTAAAGAAAAAAGCAAGATTAAAGACCACAGGATATTTTTTCAAAAAGCCCCTCAATACGGTATGCTCAGCTGCCTTCTCGTTATAATGCTTGGGCTTATATATCCATATCTGCCGAGACAATTATCCATTGCATTATCTATTATGATAGGTGTTGGAACGGGTATTTTAGTGTTTCTTGGTTTGCAAATACTGGGCTCTCTGGAATATGATAAGGAGTATCTTGAAAAAAGACTGAAAGCCAGCCGCCCTATCCTCCAAGATAATGAAAGTGAATTAACAGGGGAGAAAAAATGAGGGGCCTCTTATCAGCCCCTTCATACGGAAACATTCTTAAGCTTGCCTCTCCTGTATTTTTTGGCACGCTTTCTCAAACCATATTTTATGCGGTTGACACAGCAATGCTGGGAAGGGTTGGGGTGGAGGCGATTGCAGCAGCAGGCCTCGGATGGTTTGTCGTGTGGCTGTTTGGGAGCAGCCTCATGGCCATAGAGGTTGGCGCCCAAAGCCTCGTTGCGCGGCGGTTTGGAGAAGGAGACTGGGAGGCATGCAGCGGACTTCTTGATAATACGCTTGCATTTGCTGCATTGTTTGGTTTTTTATTTGCCATTGGCGGCTATCTGCTTGCCCCGCTTATATTCCCTTATCTGTCTCATGATATAAAGATTGTTGAATATGGGATAGACTACCTGAAATACAGCTTTTTATCTCTATTCTTTTTCCTTATCATAACCGCATTCCGAAGCTTCTTTGACGGCCTTGGCCAGACCCATCAATTCATGAAGATTGCGATTACAATGAATATTGCGAACATCATATTTGACTATATTCTTATCTTTGGAAAATTCGGCTTCCCAAGGCTTGAGGTAAAGGGCGCTGCCATTGCATCGCTTCTTTCATCCATGATAGGCGTCGGCTACTGCTTTTACCTCAGTCAGGCAAACAGATTTATCAGAAGGTTTAGATATCTCAGCATGTTCTCTCTTGATTTTTCTACTCTCACTACCATCTTCAAGCTTGCCTTCCCGGCCATGGTCAGAGTATTCTTTATAATGTCAGGCCTTACCATATTTCTTTGGATGGTGGGACAGATAGGCAATATAGAGCTTGCAGTAAGCAATATACTCATGACCCTTTCTACCCTTACATTCCTTGTCGGTTATGGATTTGCCGTTGCAGCAGCCACTATAGTAAGCCAGCAGCTTGGCAAAGAAGACACGGCAGCAGCAGAAGCCTACGTATGGAAGGCCCTCTGGCTGGGGATGACGGGCATGGGTCTTTTAGGAATTATATTCATGCTTTTTCCCGGAACTATTTTCGAGATATTTACTGACCAGAGCGCAATCATAAATAAAGGGAAGAACATCTTAATACTCTTTGGAATAATACAGTTCTTTGACGCAATAAGCCTCATCCTTTCACACGCCCTTCAAGGCGCAGGTTATACATGGTGGGTCATGAAGATAGAAATACTTGTTGTGTTGTTTTTGTTTTTGCCGACAGCCTATTTGTTCAGTTTGATATTCGGTTTCGGCCTCTATGGCGCATGGCTAAGCGTGCTTGTGTACAGCCTCACCTTTGGCATGGCTATGCTATGGGAATTTAAGGCTGGAAAATGGAAAGAGATTGAAATATAAAAGAGCAGGCAATAGGCAATAGGTTAGAGGCAATAGGGGGAAAACAAAAACCTATAGCCAATAGCCCATAGCCTATATTATAGGAGGTTTATATGGAGATTGTCATCATCAATGGAAGCCTTCTGGAGGCTGACGCAGATGTGATTGTAAATGCAGCAAACAGTCTCGGCGTTATGGGCGGCGGCGTAGCAGAGGCTATTAAAAAGGCCGGCGGCGATATAGTGGAAGAAGAGGTAAAAAATCTTGCCCCTATAGCTGTTGGCAAGGCTGTGCTGACAACCGCAGGCAATCTGAAATTTAAAGGCATTATCCATGCGCCTACCATGGAGATACCCGGCATCCGCATCCCATTAGTGAGCATTGGCAAGGCGACAAAGGCAGCTTTAAGATTGGCAGATGAGCATGGATTCTCTAAAATAGCGCTCCCTGGCATGGGCACAGGTATAGGAGGAGTAAAAAAAGAGGCTTCAGCGCATGCAATGATTGAGGCTATACAAGATTTTAAGGCCCAGAATCTAAAAAAGATTATACTGATTGATGTAGATGAAGAGATGGTAAGCGCATGGAGAGGGGCAATAGCAGGTAAAATAGAGAGATGAAAATAATCGCTCTTATAAAGCAGGTTCCTGACACCTCTATATCTTTAAAGATAAATGCCGACGGCGCAGATATTGAATATCGGGACATGCCCTGGGTTATAAACCCATACGATGAATACGCAGTAGAGGAGGCTTTACGCATAAAGGAAAAGCATGGCGGCAACGTAACAGTAATTTCTATGGGGACAGACAGGGTTGTAGATATTCTGAGAAGCTCTCTTGCTATGGGCGCTGATGAGGCTGTTCATTTAAAGGATACTATCTTTGATGGTTCAGATGCATATTCAACAGCATATATATTGAGTAAGGCTATGAACCTTACAGGCTACGACATTATTCTATGCGGCAAACAGGCAGTGGATGACGGGTGGGGAGCGGTGGGACCTGCATTGGCAACGATATTAAATATCCCTTCTGCCTCTTCAATTCTTAAACTTGAAATATCGCAAGATAAAAAATCAGCCGCAGCACAGAGAGAGATTGATGAAGGGCTTGAAATAGTCGAGGCTCCCCTTCCCGCCCTTTTTACAACCCAGCAAGGCATTAACAAGCCGAGATATGCATCCATCCCCGGCATTATGAAGGCAAAGAAAAAGGAGATAACGGCATGGGATGCCGTCACATTGAATATCTCTCCAAATAAAATTGGGAAAAATGCCTCAAGGATAAATGTCAAAAAACTCTCCTACCCTCCGGTAAGAAAAAGGGGCAAAATTTTAGAAGGCGATTCAAAGGCTGTAACAAAAGAGCTGGTGAATCTTTTAAGAAATGAGGCAAAGGTTGTGTAATGAATGGCGATATCTGGATAATTGCTGAACATAAAGCCAATATATTGACTTCCGGCACATTAGAGGCAATAGTCGCCGGCAGGCTTATCTCAAATCAATTGAATACAGAATTGTCTGTTGTTATTTTAGGTCATGGATTGTCTGCATTATCCAAAAGCCTGTCAAATGCAGGCGCAGACAATGTTTATATATTAGAGAACCCGCTCCTGTTACAATACACATCTGATGCATATATTGCCGGCCTTGAGCCTCTTATAAAAACTCACCAGCCGTCTCTTATACTCATGCCATCCGCCTGCCTCGGCAGAGACCTTGCTCCGAAACTTGCAGCAAGGCTTACAACAGTCTACATATCTGATGTAAGCGGGATAGATATTGATAACAGTGAAATCATTTTTACCAGGCCAGTGTATGGCAGCAGGCTTTTATCCACCATTGCCTGCCGCGGTGAAAAGCCGTGGATTATAACGCTCAGGCCAAGGGCATTTGAAAAGACAGCTAATACCCCAAAAACTGTAAAGATAGAAAGCAATACTGTTAGCCTATCTCCTGCCAACATAAAAACAATCATAAAAGGCATTGAACAGACGCAAAAGGGGCTTGGCCTGACAGAGGCAGATATTATTATCTCTGGCGGCAGGGGCATGAAATCAGCTGAAAACTTTAAAATATTAGAAGAGCTGGCAAAAATCTTAGGTGGAGTTATCGGCGCATCAGGCGCTGCTGTAGATGCAGGCTGGATGCCGCATTCGGCACAGGTTGGCCAGACAGGGAAGGTAGTGTCGCCAAAACTTTACATAGCCTGCGGCATATCAGGCGCACCACAGCACCTTGCAGGCATGTCCACATCCAAATGCATTGTTGCCATAAACAAAGACCCTGAGGCGCCAATATTCCAGTGGGCTGACTACGGGATAGTTGGGGATGTGTTTGAAATAGTGCCGATGCTGATTGAGGCGTTAAACACAACGACATAAATAGAGTCTCATACAGAGCGTCAGAACACAGCAGACCAAGGCGCGATGAAGGTGAGGAGTGAGGCGTATTTTTAGCATACGCCGCAACGACAAGCCGAGGAGCAACGCAGGTATGCAAAGTTATGACGCTCTGTATAAAAAGTGATAGAGGGTAAATAATGAACCGAATATTAGTTACCGGCGCCACAGGCCAAATAGGCTCTGAACTAATCCCGGCTTTGCGGAAGAGATATGGGTCTGAGAACGTTATTGCAGCAGGGCATAAAACTCAGCCTGATAAAAAACTCTTGGACAGTGGGCCATTTTTATCCCTTGATGTAAGGGATTTTGCTGCTATTGAAAAAAGCGTAAAAGAGTATCGCATTGACGCTATCTATCATATGGCAGCGCTCCTCTCGGCCTCTGCAGAAAAAGACCCTCTTCTTGCATGGGATGTGAATATAAACGGGCTCAGGAATATGTTGGAGGCAGCCCGTAAATTTCAATGCTCTGTATTCTTTCCAAGCTCCATAGGCGCATTCGGCCCGTCCACCCCTCCTGATAATACCCCTCAGGATACTATCCAGCGCCCAACTACTATTTACGGAATCACAAAAGTAACAGGAGAACTCCTCTGCGATTATTATTTTCATAAATTCGGTGTTGATACGCGGGGCTTGAGATTTCCGGGTCTTATTTCCTACAAGACCCAACCCCACGGTGGCACAACCGATTATGCGGTAGAGATTTTTTACGCTGCCATAAAAGAGAAAAGATATGAATGTTTTCTTAAGAAGGGGACCCGTCTTGATATGATGTATATGCCTGACGCAATAAGGGCTGCCATAGAGCTCATGGAAGCAGATCCTTCACGACTCATTCATAGGAATGCATTTAATGTTACAGCAATGAGTCTTGCGCCTGAGGATATCTATGCAGAGATAAAAAAACATATCCCTGATTTCACAATGACCTACAATATAGACCCTATGAGGCAGGCCATTGCAGATTCATGGCCGCATAGAATGGATGACAGCGCAGCCCGCAAGGAATGGGGCTGGAGGCCTGAATATGATTTGGTATCTATGACAAAAGAGATGATAGAAAGACTATCTATTACACGCTGAAAAGCGCCCATCTGCTGTGTTGCCTTTGTCGCTGCGCTGCTCACATACCTAAAAAAGTATGCTCCGCCGCTTGCTCCTCGGCGCCTTGCATTTGGGTCATTTTTGAGCATGAAATTATATGCATCATTTTTCAGATAAATGACGGGCACAGCCCGCCCTACGACTTTCTGGAAAAGATATGTGATTACACAGATAATGGTTTTTTCATGAGCGAGAGTGGTAAACCGAAGCCTATAGCAAAGCGAAAAGAAGGCAAACTTCAGCGCAGCAATTCCGCTTGTCAATACCCCGCAATTGTGATATTTTTCAATAAAACTGAAGTATATAGGGGCGCCCTTTGAACTGGGAAAAAGTTGCAAAATTTTGGATTGAGGAAGCAGAAGAAGCCATTGGCGTCGCAGACCATCTTTTTGAAAAGGGAGACTTTTCTTATTCTCTCTTCTTTGGGCACTTGGCAGTCGAGAAGCTTTTAAAAGCGATTTATGTTGCCAAGAAAAAAGAACAGGCTCCTTATATGCACCAATTAAAGCGTCTTGCTGAACTCGCCGGTCTGGAGCTTACAGCAGAGCAGGCAGATGAATTATTGAGAATATCTGCATTTAATCTGGAATCACGGTATCCTGACGAAAATAGAACATTCAGGAAAAAATGCAATAGGGAATTTACAGAGAAAGAACTTAAAAAGATAAAGGAAATATGTCAATGGCTGAAATCGAAGTTTTAATTATGAAAGAAGTAAAAGAATTTATACGAAAGCTTCGGGATATGGATATTCGTGTTGAAGATGCCTATATCTTTGGCTCGTATGCCAGGAAAACACAGAACAAATGGAGCGATATAGACTTGGCCATTATTTCTCCAGACTTTTCTAATGACAGGTTTGAAGAAAGGGTGCGCTTAATGAAACTTGCAAGCAGTATTGACGATAGAATAGAGCCAGTTCCTTTTAGACCAGATAACTTTTCAGAGGATAACCCTTTAGCATGGGAAATTAAGAGGCACGGGATACGGGTGAAAGGGGATTGAGTAAAAGAAATCCTTAAAGAATGGGTAGAGATTGAGTAAAAGAATTGGGAGAAATATGGAAAGCGCCCCTGCAATTAGCCTTCATTGTCGTAAATATATGCAGTTAATAGAGGAACAATAGAGGAACATAATAGAGGAACATAGAGGAACATAGGGACAACCCCCCAATAAAGTTCAGAGGCTAATCCCTTTGTAAAAGAAATCCTGAAGCAAGGGATAGAGATTGAGTAAAAATTTGGGATTTTTAGCTTGAGTAAAGGGGAAATCTGGGAAGCGTCCCCTTGCACTCCCTTGTTGCTCTAACTCTGATAAATATTAATAGGAGGCCATATGGCAATCCCATGGGAAGTGACCTCACAAAAGGTCAGCGCGGTTGTTGAGAAAATTATAGAGATCAGTAAGCCCCGAAAGGTCATCCTCTTTGGCTCCTATGTACGCGGGGATATGAGTGTGAACAGCGACCTTGACGTGCTAATTGTCACTGACAGAAATATTGAAAATCCTCGAAAGGAAAGTGTCAGGATACGCCGCGCTTTGAGGGGGATATTGATGCCAATGGATATCCTTGTAGTTCAGGAGAAGGACTTGGAGGCAATGGCAGATACCCCAGGCCTGATTTACAGAGAAGCCATCAGGAACGGGAAGGTGGTCTATGAATCCGCCTAAGAAGCGAATGCCTGTTTCCCCGGACGAATGGCTAATCCATGCCAGGAGCGATTTGAAGCTGGCTAAGCTTGGAATTGCTCAGGATATTTTGCGAGAACAGATATGCTTCCATGCCCAACAAGCTGTTGAAAAGTCATTAAAGGCAGTTTTGTTGCATTTCAAGGTTGACTTTCCCTTAACCCATGATCTGGAAGAACTTCTTGATACCTTAAAGATTGCTGGCATTTCAATCCCCTCGAATCTGAATGAAATTGGTGTCTTAACACCTTATGCAGTGGAAACCCGTTATCCAGGATATTGGGGCGAGATATCTGAAAGCGAAGTGATTGAAGCTCTGGAACTTGCAGAAAGTGCTATCAAATGGCTGAGGAAACTACAAAAAGATTTAAGTAAGCTCAAATCAACTGCATGGGAAATTAGGAAACACGGGATACGGGTGAGTGATACAAAAAGTATTTTCAAATTGTTTCTGTTAACAATCCTCTTGTAAAAGAAATCTTGAAGCAAGGGATAGAGGTTCGGTAAAATTTGGGATTTTTAGCTTGAGTAAAGAGAGAATATGGGAAGTATTCCTCTATTTTCCCCCATTAACATTTTTAGAAGGAAGTTGGATGTCAGATCGGGGATATTTCTACATAAAATGTATACATCATGCACTGACATTTGGCGTTAATCATTATGCTGAGGACACCGCGCGTAGAACACAATTTCTTCAAGAAAATGGTCACCTTATTGCCGGTACTATGCTTGTATCAGTGTTTTCTTACCTTGAAAGCACCTTAGGAGAAGGTTGGATAGCGCGTCATGGAGGTCGGCAAACAAAAGAATTGAATTGTTTAAAATTTATCCGCGATGCCTTCGTTCACACCAACAGCCACATTAGAGACCTTGGTAGTTACACACAACAAAAAGAAAATGATTTACGCGCTTTTATACTGCACTTCCCCCGAATTTTAGGACACTCAGTTAGGTTAGGCTACCATAGATTCCAGCTCAAATGATACTGGGGAAAGATACCCCAAAGTTGAGTGCCGCCTCTGACGATTATAGAATATTTCAATAT
>Ga0209641_10002213_pt1 | contig 16866 bp, 17 predicted proteins | sample RifCSP16_1_FD_184022 | JGI IMG/M metagenome (GOLD analysis project Ga0209641, IMG submission 184022) | Soil microbial communities from Rifle, Colorado - Rifle CSP2_sed 16_1 (SPAdes) (version 2) | ecosystem: Environmental > Terrestrial > Deep subsurface > Rock core/Sediment | place: Rifle...
AGCGGCAGCCACAATGATTTTAAACACGGAAGCCGGTGGATACTGTCCCTGAAGTGCCCGGCTGTGTAGAGGTTTCTTGGGGTCTTTTAGAAGCGCTAACCACTTCTCCCCCTGGATGCCGGAGGCGAACTGGTTCGGGTTGTAGGAAGGCTTAGTAACAAGGGCCAGGATCGCCCCGTCCCGAGGATCCATCACAATGATCGATCCCGTACGGTCTCCCAGGAGGGATTCCGCCAATCTTTGGATGTCCAGGTCAAGGGTTAGTTGGAGGTCGGATCCTGGGTAAGTCTCCTTGGTGCTGACTAGAGCGAGTTCCCGACCGAGGGCGTCAACTTCCACCTGTCGTGCTCCATGAATGCCCCGCAGGTATTCTTCGTAAGCTTTTTCTAGGCCGTATTGCCCGATGAATTCTCCCAGAAAATAATGATTGTTGGAGCGGTTGCGAAGTTGCTGCAGCTGGCGGTCGGTGATTTCTCCCAGGTATCCCAGAAGATGAGCGGCCATAGACCCGTAGCGGTAATTACGGAGAGCTTCCACATCGAGGGTTACCCCGGGAAGGTCGAGGAGATGCTCCTCAATGTAGGCTACAGAGTCCCGGCTGACGTCGCGCTTGAGAAGGACCGAGCGATAGGAGGAGGGAGATTGTTTCACCTTTTCTTTAAGCTTCTCCAGCGGGATGTCTAGGAGGTGGCTCAAGGTGTCTAGAGTCTCGTCCAGATCCGGAACGTCCTCCGGCCTCAGGTACAGGTTAAAAGAAGGGCGGCTGTCCACCAGGATCTGTCCATTGCGGTCCAGAATCTTTCCCCGCGGGCTCTTAATGATGAACTCTCGGAACCGGTTTTCCTCGGCCAGCGCCCGAAAGTAACTCCCGTTGATAACCTGCAAATACCAGAGGCGGATCAGGAGGATAAAAAAGACAGTGGACGTCAGCAGCACCAGAAAAAAGAACCGGGACTGGAATCTTTCCGGACTGTCCGAGTTGATTCTGCTCTTAACCATGATTTCCCAAAACCCAACCAGGGAAGCTGAGCTGGCTAGTGAAGACTGCTCTCCACTGCAAGAAAAATTGCGCGAGGTGAATCACCATACTGCAAGCGCTTGCCCTTAGTCGCTGTCGGGTATCCAGCAGAACCCGATTGTCCTCTTGGCGCTTCAGGTACCCTTGAAGTGGCCACGCTTTTTGGAGACTCCTCAAGTTCATGGAAAACTTCTCCATCTCCCTTAGGCCCTATTGGAAATGAGCACGGTCATTTTCTTCAATAGCTGATTCACCAACCCTGACTTTCTCCGACTGGCGATCCCTATGGCACCGGTTACGATGACCCCCAATGCCAGGTTATATCCGGTCTCCAAGGCCGTCGTGCGAATAAAAAACCACCACGAGTATTTATCGGCGTACAAGACTCTGGCAATCAGAAAATACAGGGCTCCGTTCAGGAGACTGCCAAAGAAAATGGCCAAGGTCGGGAAAAAGAGGCTGCGATCCGCCACTTGCTGCTTAAACACCCCGACCACGTATCCGACAAATCCCTTGATGAATCCATTCGTGCCCAGGAGTCCTCCCGAGAGCACATCCTGAAGCAGGCCTAGGAAGAAGCCGAAACTCATCCCCTTCTGTCGGCCCGCCACCAGGCTATATCCTACGGTTGCCAGGAGCGCCAAATCGGGCCGGACTCCGCCGAGGCTCAGCCGGGGGAAGATGGTGGTTTGAATGATCAACAGGATGATCGCCGTAAATACAAACAAAATCGGAAAAAACATGATGCTCAACTGCCCTTTACGATAACAAACACTTCTTCGAGACGGGACAAATTGGCGATGGGAGCAATCTCGGCTTCCTGGAATAGGCCAAATTTCTGTTTCATGACCCCGGTTACCCGCCCGACCACGAGTCCTTTGGGGAAAATGCCCCCGAGCCCGGAGGAGATTACGAGATCCCCTGTTTTCAAATTGGCTTCCAGGGGGAGGTATTTCATTCTTGCGTGTCTCTCGTCATCTCCCACCACGATTCCAGTGTCCCGGCTGCTCTGGATCAGAGCGTCCACAGCGCTGCGAGGATCCGTGACGAGGAGAACCTTGGCCGAATCCGCGGATGCTTCAATGACACGCCCTACTACCCCTTCATGAGTCACGACAGGCAGGTTTGCCCGGATGCCATCACGACTGCCTCGGTTAATGAAGATCGCCCGCGACCAGTTACTGGAATCGATGCCGACGACCTGAGCTAGGACAAGCTCGTATTGGTTCTTTTCCTTAAAATCGAGGAACTGTAAAAGACGCTTGTTTTGCTGCTGCAACTCCACTCCTGTGTTGACTTGCTCTCGCAGCTTGCTCAATTCCGCCCGGAGTTTGGTATTTTCTTTTTGGACCTGAACCAGATCGAGATAGCCCGCCCAGGCGTTTCCAACCTTCCGGGTCGTATTATTAATGACTCCGTGAACCGGGGACAAAACCGCCAGGACAAATGATTCGAGGGTGGTGATCGCTTTCTCTTTCTTTAAATTTAGCGTGAGCAAGCCAAAGCTGGCGACCATCAGCAGGATCAGGGACCAGATGCCGCTTGAGCGTCTTCCTCGCATCAGGACAACCGGTTATCCCTGAAGGCGCAGAGATTAACTGCAGAGTTTCTTGAGCAGATCAATTTCATCCAGCACTCGTCCGGTTCCAAGAACCACTGCGGAGAGGGGATCTTCTGCGACCGTGACGGGGAGTCCCGTCTGCTCCCGGAGCAGGACGTCCAGACCCCGCAGTAGAGAGCAGCCACCGGCCATCACAATTCCCTTGTCTACAATGTCGGAAGCCAGCTCGGGAGGAGTCCTTTCCAAGGCTATTTTCACCGTGTCGACAATGGTTCCGATGGGTTCCGCAAGGGATTCTCTGACTTCTTCGTCACTAATGATCAGGGTCCTGGGCACGCCGGCTACTAAGTCTCTCCCTTTGATCTCCATGGTAGTGCGTTCGTTAACGGGGCAGGCCGAGCCGATCTTGATCTTGATCTCTTCGGCCGTGCGCTCGCCGATGAGCAGATTATAGCGTTTCTTGATATAGTGCGCGATTTGTTCGTCCATCATGTCGCCCCCCACGCGCACGGACCGGCTGTAGACAATTCCCGATAAGGAGATGACGGCAATTTCCGTGGTTCCACCACCGATGTCTAAGATCATGTTGCCTGAGGGCTCCTGAACCGGGAGGCCCACTCCAATGGCCGCAGCCATGGGCTCCTCTATCAGGTAGACTTCCCTGGCTCCAGCCGATTCTGCCGAGTCGCGAACCGCGCGCTTTTCCACCTGGGTGATTCCGGAAGGCACCGCAATGATGATCCGGGGCCGCACAAAGGTCTTGCGATTGTGGACTTTGGTGATGAAGTATTTCAACATGGCTTCGGTTACTTCAAAATTAGCGATGACCCCGTCCTTCATGGGACGGATGGCTTGAATGCTTCCAGGGGTTCGTCCCAGCATCTTCTTGGCTTCCGTGCCGACGGCCAGGACTTGCTTGCTCTCGGTGTGCACTGCGACTACAGAAGGTTCTCGTAAGACAATTCCCTTGCCCTTCAAGTAAACCAGGGTGTTGGCTGTTCCTAAATCAATGGCCATATCATTGGAAAAAAGTCCTAGAAGGGCATTAAAGACCATATATATTTTCTCTCCATATTTCAGGATTGTTCATTCAATTCGTTCAATTGATATGTTCGATACTTAATACGCAACTCTGGACTAAACCCTTTCCCCTCTGCGCTTTTGAGGGAAAACTTTATCCAATAAAGGATATACTGAACTTTGAATGAATGGAAGAAAAACTTTTTCTCCGCGGACGCGTTGGGATATATTTAAGCTGTTGATAATGAACGGATAGCTTTGGCCTTGCCAAGGGAACAGGGGAAACAGGAGGTTCTAGTGCTCAATGTAATGAGACGTTTTGCCCAATCATGGCTTCTCAAGGGGGTTTTGGCTCTCTTGGCTCTTACCTTTGTCAGTTTCTACGCAGTCCTTGACCGCAATCAGCAAAATGCCTCGGGCGAGGTGGCTTCGGTCAACGGGACGAAGATTACGGGGCGCGAGTTTGAAGAGTCTTACGGGCGTCTTCTCGATTTCTACCGGCAGGTCTACCAGGATCGTCTCAGCGACGATGTTCTCAAGCAACTCAATCTGAAGGAGGCCGCTCTTGAAAGTCTCATCGTGCGTACGGTCGAGCTGCAAGCTGCCCGCAAAGCTGGTCTCTCGGTAGCGGATCCGGAGTTGTTGGCCTCGATTCAGGCAAGGCCAGAGTTTCAGATTGGAGGACAATTTGATTCTCGGGCTTACTTTGAAGTTTTGCGCAATAATCGCTTGACGCCCCAGGAATTTGAGCGTTCTCAGCAAGATGCTTTACTGTTGGCCAAGTGGCAAACTTTGATTGAGCAGAGCGCGTTGGTGACGGAACCGGAGGCCAGGCAGGCTTTTCAGGATCTGCATGAGAAGGTGGATCTGAGGTTTCTTTCCTTTTCGGCGAGGAATTACGAAAGCAAAGTCCAAGTAAGCCGGGAGAAGTTGGAGCGTTATTACCGCGCATTTCCTGAGGAGTTCCGTCAACCCGAGAGGGTACGGGTCGAATACTTGTTTTGGGACCCTCGCTCTTTTGCAAAAGCCGTCGCGGTGACCCCGCTTCAAGTGCAAGACTACTATGAGACCCACGAAAAGGAGTTCAGGATTTCCGAAGCCGTTCACGTCCGGCACATCTTGTTCCGAGTACCCGAGGGAGCGGACGCAAGAAAGGAAGGGGAGATCAGAGCCAAGGCTCTCTCGTTGGAAGAACAGCTTAAGAAAGGGGCTGATTTCGCCGCTCTGGCACGCAAGTATTCCGAAGACCCTTCCGCTTCTCGAGGCGGGGACCTGGGGAAACTACGTCGGGGAGAATCAGTCCCGGAGTTTGAGAAGGCCGCTTTCTCTCTCAAACCCGGGGAGATCAGCGATCTAGTCAGGACGCAGTTTGGATTTCACATTGTTCAAGTCGTAAGCAAGGAGCCCGAAAAAACCCGGCGGTTGGAAGAGGTGCGTGAGGAAATCGTCCAAAGGTTGCGTCTTGAAAAGGCCCGGCAGCGGGCGGAGAGCGAGGCCGCGAAGGTGAAGCAATCCTTTGCGGGTCCAGATAAAAAGAAAACCTTTCAAGAGACGGGTAAGGAAGCCGGTGCGGAATACAAGACCACCTCGTGGTTATCCCGTGGAGAAATCGTTGCCGGAATTCCAAGCGGGCAGCCGGTGGCTGCTGCTGCCTTGAGCCTAAAAGGAGAGGGCATAAGCACTCCGGTGATCACTCCAGAAGGCGTTTACCTCCTCCGGGTCCTGGAACGAAAGGAGTCACGCATCCCATCTTTTGAAGAAGTCCAAGGAGATGTACAAAAAGCGTTGCTGCGGAAGGAATCCCGAGAGCTCGCAAATCAAGACGCACGACAGATTTCTGACAAAGTCCGTGCCGGTGCCGACCTTCAGACGGTAGTTAAGACCTATAGCGTAGAATGGGAGAAACTAGAGGCAATGACTCGCGGGGAGTTCCTCCAGAAGTTTCCTGGTCTGCGGGGAAGTTTGGGAGATGTGAGGCGGATATTCAGCGCCAAAATTGGATCTCCCGTGCAAGTAGACGGTGCGGAGGGAACTCAGCTCTTCTTGGTTCTCGGTCGACAAACACCCGACGAGAGAGACTATCAGAAGGAGAGGGCGGAGATCTTCGCGAGGCTCATGGAACAACGCCGTCAGACGATTCCCCGGGTTTATCTGAGCCGACTTTTAGAGAGGGCCAAGATCCTCCGTACTCCCGGAGCGGTCTAGGCCGCGCAAATCAGGGTTAGGTTTTGATGCGTTTCTCCAAGAAATCGAGGGTATCAGCTTCCAGCCGTGTGCCTTCAAAGCCGTTTATCTCGGGGATACCGGCAGGACTTGTGACGTTGATTTCAGTCACCCAACCACCAATGATGTCGACTCCTACAAAGTGGAGCCCATGAGATCTTAAGGAATCATCCAGAACTTCGCAGATGAAGCGATCTCTATCGGTCACGGAGGTCTTGCAGCAAGTTCCCCCGGCGTGGATGTTCCCTCTGAGCTCGCCCGCAGCGGGAACACGGTTGAAGGCACCAAGTGGTTTTCCGTCCAGGATGAGGACCCGTTTATCGCCCTGGAGAATTTCCGGAAGATAGCGCTGGGCCATTACGTACTCTGTGCCTGAGCGGGTCGAAAGTTCCAGAAGAGCGCTTAAATTCCGGTCGCCGCTGTGGAGGTAAATCACCCCCTCTCCTCCTTTTCCACCCAGAGGTTTGACAACCATTTCTCCTTTTACGGATGCGAGAAACGACTTCAGAATCTCGGGGTCCTTTGCAACACAGGTGGGGGGGATGATTTCCGGAAAATTGAGGATGAATAGTTTCTCATTGGCATCTCGGAGACCTTTCGGATCATTGACCATGAATGTTTTTGAGGCTGCCAGCTCCAGTATGTAGGTGCTGAAAACGTAATCCATGTCAAAGGGGGGTTCCTTGCGGATAAAGACGACATCGAGTTCTCTCAGAGGGAAAGTAGTGACGGGCCCGATAACCTGAAAACCCGATTTCAAGTCGACGCGCACGGGGGTGCCTCTCCCCATGGCCTCTTGAGAACGCACAAAGAGGTCGTTGAGAAGCAGATAATAAACGTCCCAGCCGCGGTGTTGGGACTCCAGCATGAGAGATACGCTGGTATCGTCTTCTACATGGACTTTTTCCATGGGATCCATAATGAAACCGATGCGGTAAGAGGTCATGGTCTAGGCTCCGGAGAGATGGGAACCCATTTGATTCGGTAAGTCATCATACCAAATCGGAACAGCCGAGGTCAAACATTGCTCTTAATGTCATTGACAAGATGTTTTCGGGTCAGTTAGAATTTTTACATTGTCAGACTGCAGGAGTTAATCCTGTACTGGAAGGACAGAATGGGGATTTCCAAAGCGGTCTTACCCGCAGCTGGCCTAGGAACCCGGTTTTTACCGGCCACGAAGTCTTGCCCCAAAGAGATGCTTCCCCTGGTTGACAAGCCTCTAATCCAGTATGTGGTAGAAGAAGCCAAGGCTTCTGGAATTAACGAGGTCATTATCATCACAGGACGGGGAAAGAATGCCATCGAGGATCACTTTGACGTCTCGTTTGAGCTGGAGCAGTTGCTTGCCCAGCGGGGAAAGATTGACTTGGTGGAGACGGTGAGAAAGATCTCGAACATGATTTCCTTTTGCTATGTGCGCCAGCGCGAGGCTCTTGGACTGGGCCATGCAATCCTGTGTGCTCGTCAGGTGGTGGGTGATGAGCCTTTTGCCGTTCTGCTCGGGGATGACATCATCCATTCTGAGGTCCCCTGCTTGCGCCAGCTCTTGGACGTGTACGAAAAATACCACTGCTCAATCCTGGCTGTCGAAAGAGTTCCTCGGGACCAGGTGGGCAACTATGGAGTGGTGGCGCCTCGGAAAATAGAGAACCGACTGTATCAGGTCCTCGATCTGGTGGAAAAGCCTGATCCCGCCAGGGCGCCGTCGGATCTAGCCATCATCGGTCGATATATTCTCACGCCGGAGGTTTTTCAGGAGATCGAAGAGACAAGGCCGGACTCCGGAGGTGAAATTCAGTTAACCGATGCCCTCCGACTTCTTCTCAAACGCCAGGCGATTTATGCTTACGAGTTCGAGGGGACCCGTTACGACGCCGGCAGTAAATTGGGCTTTCTTAAGGCAACAGTCGAATTTGCCCTGCGCGATCCGGAACTTGGTGAGCGTTTCAGGTCGTATCTAGAGGATTTCGACCTGAACCACATTCAGCCCTCTGGTTGATTTCCCAGAGACTCCCAATACACCGCATGAAAGTGAAGTGAAACCGGATGTCAACTGAGGAAAGAAAAAAACATCCTCATTCCGTAGTGGAACCACCCGAGGTTTCCCTTCAGGAACCCACAAGGCTTGGAGATGAGACCGGGGTTCTTGATCTGCCCCAGCAACTTCCCTTGGTTCCAGTCCGGGATGTTGTTGTGTTTCCTATGATGATTCTCCCGCTTTTCGTTGGACGGGATGCCTCCGTCAAGGCCGTAGAAAGTGCGCTCGCTGGAGACAGGATACTGCTGCTTTCGGCCCAGAAACGGGTGGAAGCCGAGGATCCCCGGCCCGAAGACATCTACTCCGTAGGTACCGTTGTCAACATGATCCGCATGCTTAAACTTCCCGATGGCCGGGTTAAGATCCTCGTACAAGGCCTGCGGCGGGCAAGACTCGTCGAATTTGTGCAGAACCGCCCCTTCTACCTGGTGAACACCCAACTTCTGGATGAGGGCACGGGAACAAAGGGAAAGGGGATTCGTGTCGAGGCCCTCATGCGGAACGTTAAGGAACGGCTGGAGAAGATCATCTCCTTGGGGAAGGCTATCCCGTACGATGCTCTCCCCATGGCTAACAGCTTGAAGTTTCCTGGCCGCTTGGCGGATCTGGTGGCGTCCAACCTTGAGTTGGGGGTGGAGGAAGCTCAGAGGATCTTGGAGATCACCGACCCCGTGACTCGCCTGAAGAAGGTGGGTGAGCACTTGAATCTGGAGTTGGAGTTGCTGACCGTCCAGCACGAAATTGAGTCTGAGGCCAAGGAAGAGATAAACAAGGCACAGCGTGAGTATTTCCTCCGCGAGCAGCTCAAGGCCATCCAAAAAGAGTTAGGAGACGCTGACGAGCGCCAGCAGGAAATTCATGAGCTCAGGCGCAAGGTCAAGAAAGTAAGAATGTCTCCGGCAGGCCGGGAAGAGTGTTTGAAGCAGATCTCTCGCCTTGAGCATATGCATCCGGACTCTGCCGAGGCTACCTTGATTCGGACCTATGTGGATTGGATGGTGAGTCTACCCTGGAGCAAATCCACCAAGGAGAGCATTGATCTCAAAATCGCCCGCCGTGTTCTGGACGAAGATCATCACAACTTGGAAAAGGTGAAAGAACGAATCCTGGAATACTTGGCCGTCACGAAAGTCAGGAAGCGGATGAAGGGACCGATCCTCTGTTTTGTGGGACCCCCGGGTGTGGGGAAGACTTCGTTAGGGAAGTCCATCGCGCGTTGCCTAGGCAGACGGTTTGTACGGATCTCTCTGGGGGGGATCAAGGACGAGGCCGAAATCCGGGGACACCGCCGAACTTACGTGGGGGCGCTGCCCGGTAGGATCTTGCAGGGGTTGAAGCAAGCTGGCTCGAACAATCCTGTTTTCATGTTGGATGAGATCGACAAAATCGGAACGGATTTCCGGGGAGATCCAGCCTCGGCTCTCCTTGAAGTCTTGGACCCGGAGCAAAATTCCAACTTCAGTGATCACTACCTCGGCGTGCCGTTTGACCTTTCCCGAGTCATGTTCATCGCCACAGCGAACCTATTGGATCCCGTACCCCCTGCACTGCGCGATCGTATGGAGGTTATGTTCCTGTCGGGTTACACGGAAGAGGAGAAGCTCCACATTGTCAGGTGTTTCATCCTGCCGCGACAATTCTCCGAACATGGGATCCGTAGCCGCTGGCTCAGGATCTCGGATGCTGCGATCCTCAAGACCATTCGAGAGTATACGCGTGAGGCGGGTTTACGGAACATCGAGCGGGAAGTGGCGAAAATCTGCCGCCGGGTGGTTCGGGAGATCGCGGAAGGAAAACGCAAGACCTTTCACGTTAATGCAGGAAACCTGTCCAAGTATCTTGGGGTTCGGCGGTTTATACCGGAGCTCGATCGGCGCCAAGATGAGATCGGTGTCGCCATGGCCTTGGCCTGGACCGAAGTCGGAGGGGAGTTGATGCCCGTTGAAGCCACGGCGATGAAGGGTAAAGGGCAGATCATGTTGACTGGGCAACTGGGAGATGTAATGAAGGAATCAGCCCAGACGGCCCTTAGCTTTGTGCGTTCCAGAGCCGGAGAATGGAATATCGCGGAGGATGTTTTGGGCGAAAAAGATATTCATATCCATGTCCCCGCGGGAGCCATTCCCAAGGATGGACCTTCGGCTGGAATTACGATGGCGGCTGCGCTCATCTCCCTGTTCACAGGGATACCGATCCGGAAGGACGTGGCAATGACCGGAGAGATCACGTTACGGGGAATGGTTCTTCCGGTCGGGGGGTTGAAAGAAAAGATCCTGGCCGCACGATGCGCGGGCCTTAGAATGGTCGTCTTGCCGGAAGGAAACCGTAAAGACCTGGATGAGCTTCCCAAAAATGTCAAGAGTTCCCTCAGCTTTGCCTTTGTTCAGCATGTGGATGAGGTTCTCCGCGTCTGCTTGGCCGAACGGAAGACGGATCAAACAGGGGAAACCCGTGAAAGGCATCTGGTACCGACTCCGGTGGAGGTGCAGGGAGAGGGAGTTCTGGAGGAGGAGCGGTGGAAGTTACCGTGAAGTTATTTGCTCTGCTCAGGAGCTATGTTCCTCGGGGGACCGAAGGGTACGTATTCCAATGGCGATTGGAGCGGGGGAATTCCATTGCGGATTTGCTCTTGGACTTGCAAATTCCACCGGAATTAGCAGAACTTGTTCTAGTGAACGGCAGGCACAGCCGCCCCACAGATACACTCCATGAAAGGGACGTGGTGAGCCTGTTTCCGGCCCTTGCCGGGGGCGCTGATGGGGGAGAAAATTGCCAGCTATGAGTCCGGAAGAACAGTTGAGGTTCCTGAAGCGGGGGACCGTGGAGATTCTTCAGGAGGAGGAGCTTCTGGAAAAACTCCGTCGCTCTCGGCAGTCAGGGGAACCCCTGCGTGTAAAGCTGGGGATGGATCCTACGGCTCCGAACTTACACTTGGGGCATACGGTCGTCCTGCAAAAGCTGAAACATTTTCAGATATTAGGGCATCAGGTTATCTTCCTCATCGGAGACTTTACGGGGATGATCGGAGATCCCAGCGGCAAATCGGAAACCCGCCGGCCTCTGAGTCCAGAGGAGATCCAGGCGAATGCCAAGACATACCAGGACCAGATCTTCAAGATCCTGGATCCCGGGAAAACCCGCATCGAGTTGAACAGCCGCTGGCTTGGTAATCTGAAAGGCCGGGACCTTATAGAGATAAGTGCTCGCTTCACAGTGGCTCAGATGCTCGAGAGGGAGGATTTTCACACCCGCTATGTCAACAAGCTGCCGATTGCAATCCATGAGTTCCTCTACCCTCTGCTCCAGGCTTACGATTCCGTGTCCCTGCAAGCTGACGTGGAGTTAGGAGGGACGGATCAAAAATTCAACCTGCTCATGGGGCGCGAACTACAAAGAGCTTTTCGTCAAACTCCCCAAGTCGTCATTACGATGCCGATCCTGGAAGGAATCGACGGGGTCCAGAAGATGAGCAAAAGCCTGGGGAATTACATCGGGATCAGTGATCCTCCGGGAGAAGTGTACGGAAAGCTCATGTCCATCTCAGATGAACTTATGTGGCGATATTACGAATTGCTCAGTGACAAAGAAACGGAGCAAATTAAAGCCCTCCAAAGCCGGGTGAAAAGTCAGGATGTGAACCCAAGAGATGTCAAGTCGGAACTGGCAGGTGAAATCGTCAGCCGGTTCCACGGCGCTGACTCTGCTGCGAAGGCCCACCATGACTTTGACAGACTTTTTCGCCACAGGAAAGTTCCTTCAGAGGTGCCTGAACTCAGGCTCCTCTGGGATGGAGAGAAAATGTGGCTTCCCCGCTTGATGACCAAGGCGGGATTGACAGCCAGCACCTCTGAGGCCATCCGGCTCATCGAGCAGGGAGGGGTGAGCCTTGACGGCGAGAAGGTTCGAGAGGCGAATCTGGAACTTCCTTCCAGCAAACCCTACCTGCTTCGGGCCGGAAAACGGCGCTTCCTGCGGGTGATCCCGACCAGACAATAAGTTATTGAAAGTTTGTTAGTCATGGTTCCCTTGACAAGTTTTGCAAACATGCATATCTTTGAAGTAAAGAAGGACGAGAGTTCTCCTAGAAAAGTGTTCTTTTTTATCTTGACAGGATTCGATTGTCGGGTATACTCCAAGGTTCCTGAAACGGGATTCTCCGCTCTTTGAAAACTGAAGAGGGCTCGTTATGATTGGCAGGCAAGAATCAATTCCGATGTTTGCCCGATGGGAAAGTCACATTTTCCATCGGGTCACTCTTCATGATTTGGAGAGTTTGATCCTGGCTCAGAACGAACGCTGGCGGCGTGCTTAACACATGCAAGTCGTGCGAGAAAGGAGGGGGCAACCCTTCCGAGTAAAGCGGCGAACGGGTGAGTAACACGTGAGCAACTTGCCTAGAAGAGTGGGATAACCTTGCGAAAGCGGGGCTAATACCGCATAAGACCACGTCTCGCATGAGATGAGGTTAAAGGTGGCCTCTCCTTGGAAGCTGCCGCTTTTGGATGGGCTCGCGGACCATTAGCTAGTTGGTGGGGTAATGGCCTACCAAGGCGATGATGGTTAGCTGGTCTGAGAGGACGATCAGCCACACTGGAACTGAGACACGGTCCAGACTCCTACGGGAGGCAGCAGTGGGGAATCTTGGGCAATGGGCGAAAGCCTGACCCAGCAACGCCGCGTGGAGGATGAAGCCCTTCGGGGTGTAAACTCCTGTCAGGCGGGACGAATCTTCCATTCCTGAATAGGGGATGGGGTTGACGGTACCGCCAGAGGAAGCCCCGGCTAACTACGTGCCAGCAGCCGCGGTAATACGTAGGGGGCAAGCGTTGTTCGGAATTACTGGGCGTAAAGGGCGTGTAGGTGGCCTTGCAAGTCAGCCGTGAAATCCTCCGGCTTAACCGGAGAAGTGCGTTTGATACTGCGAGGCTTGAGTGCGGGAGAGGAGAGTGGAATTCCCGGTGGAGCGGTGAAATGCGTAGATATCGGGAAGAACACCGGTGGCGAAGGCGGCTCTCTGGACCGCAACTGACACTGAGACGCGAAAGCTAGGGGAGCAAACGGGATTAGATACCCCGGTAGTCCTAGCCGTAAACGTTGGGCACTAGGTGTAGGAGGTATCGACCCCTCCTGTGCCGCAGTTAACACAATAAGTGCCCCGCCTGGGGAGTACGGCCGCAAGGCTGAAACTCAAAGGAATTGACGGGGGCCCGCACAAGCGGTGGAGGATGTGGTTCAATTCGACGCAACGCGAAGAACCTTACCTGGGTTTGACATGTACTGGAAGTCAGCAGAAATGCTGGTGTCCTTCGGGACCGGTACACAGGTGCTGCATGGCTGTCGTCAGCTCGTGTCGTGAGATGTTGGGTTAAGTCCCGCAACGAGCGCAACCCTCACCCTCAGTTGCCATCGGTTCGGCCGGGCACTCGGAGGGAACTGCCCCGGACAACGGGGAGGAAGGTGGGGATGACGTCAAGTCCTCATGGCCTTTATATCCAGGGCTACACACGTCCTACAATGGCCGGTACAAAGGGCTGCAAACCCGCGAGGGGGAGCCAATCCCAGAAAACCGGTCTCAGTTCGGATTGGAGTCTGCAACTCGACTCCATGAAGTCGGAATCGCTAGTAATCGCGCATCAGCATGGCGCGGTGAATACGTTCCCGGGCCTTGTACACACCGCCCGTCACACCACGAAAGCCTGTTGTACCTGAAGTCGCTGGGCTAACCCGAAAGGGAGGCAGGCGCCCACGGTATGGCCGGTGATTGGGGTGAAGTCGTAACAAGGTAGCCGTAGGGGAACCTGCGGCTGGATCACCTCCTTTCTAAGGAGTACCCGCAGCAGGACCTGAGGGTCCGTCTGCATACTCTTAGGTCGGTTTGCCGCTGATTATTAACGAGCCCTCTCCAGGATTTAAAGGGAAGGAGCTGTTCTTTTACAGAGTGGCAAGGCCAAGTATAGGGAGGGAGGCGCACGTTGCGAAAGCGATTCGGGCCGATGGTCTTGAGTTGCTTCGGGAGATTCGATCTGAGTCGAAGGCTCGCAAGGGGCCTATAGCTCAGGTGGTTAGAGCGCACGCCTGATAAGCGTGAGGTCCCTGGTTCAAATCCAGGTAGGCCCACCATGTTCTCTCCAGGCTGCAAAGTTCTTGTCCCAATCGGGGAATTAGCTCAGTTGGGAGAGCGCCGCCCTTGCAAGGCGGAGGTCACCGGTTCAAATCCGGTATTCTCCACCAAGAGAAAGCGCTTGGGGGTCAAGACGTTCTTGTTCTTTGACAACTGAATAGGGGTCAGGTATCAAAACCGATTCTGAAAATCTAGCTTTTGGTCAAGCTAGGAAGGGCGTACGGTGGATGCCTTGGCGCTGGTAGACGAAGAAGGGCGTGGTAAGCTGCGATAAGCTCCGGGAAACCGCTTGCAGGTGTTGATCCGGAGATTCCCGAATCGGAAAACCGGTTTCGGCTTAATACCGAAACATTCCATCTTGAATCCATAGGGGTGGAAAGGTAACCGGGGGAACTGAAACATCTCAGTACCCCGAGGAAGAGAAAACAATTGTGATTCCCTTAGTAGCGGCGAGCGAACGGGGAACAGCCCAAACCAGGTATGCGTAATAGCTCGTACGCGTTGCATACCTGGAGTTGTGGGGCCCGACTGGGCGAAGGTACGAATTCGCCGGGAAGTCAAAAAAGAGAGCACTAGCTGAAAGATCTGGAAAGGTCTGTCAAAGAGGGTGAAAGCCCCGTAAGCGAAAGTGTTCTCTCTTCCTGGGTTGGGATCCCGAGTACCACGGGACACGGGAAATCCTGTGGGAAGCTGGGAGGACCATCTTCCAAGGCTAAATACTCACCAGCGACCGATAGTGAACAAGTACCGTGAGGGAAAGGTGAAAAGTACTCCGGTGAGGAGAGTGAAAAAGAACCTGAAACCGTATGCCTACAAGCAGTGGAAGCACGATGTTTATCCGCAAGGATAGACCGTGTGACTGCGTACCTTTTGTATAATGAGCCGGCGAGTTACTCTGTGCAGCAAGGTTAAGCCGTTAGGTGGAGCCGAAGCGAAAGCGAGTCCTAAATGGGCGATGAGTTGCACGGAGTAGACCCGAAACCGAGTGAGCTACCCATGGCCAGAGTGAAGCGAAGGTAACACTTCGTGGAGGCTCGAACCCACTAACGTTGAAAAGTTAGGGGATGAGCTGTGGGTAGGGGTGAAAGGCCAAACAAACTCGGAGATAGCTGGTTCTCCCCGAAATAGCTTTAGGGCTAGCCTTGCAGACCTAAGTGGTGGGGGTAGAGCACTGGATGGACTAGGGGCCCTACCAGGCTACCAAACCCAACCAAACTCCGAATCCCATCAACTTCGACTGCAGGAGTCAGACTGTGGGGGATAAGCTTCATAGTCGAGAGGGAAACAGCCCAGACCGCCAGCTAAGGCCCCAAAGTATAGGCTAAGTGGAGAAGGTTGTGGGAACGCTTAGACAACCAGGAGGTTGGCTTAGAAGCAGCCATCCTTTAAAGAAAGCGTAATAGCTCACTGGTCAAGTGGACCTGCGCCGAAAATTCAACGGGGCTCAAGCCTATTGCCGAAGCTGCGGGATTCATTCTGATTCGTCAGAGTGGATCGGTAGGGGAGCGTTCCACGATAGGTTGAAGGAAGACCGTAAGGACTTCTGGACGATGTGGAAGTGAGGATGCCGGCATGAGTAACGATAAAACGGGTGAGAAACCCGTTCGCCGAAAACCCAAGGGTTCCTGAGGAAGGTTAATCCGCTCAGGGTTAGTCGGATCCTAAGCCGAGGCTGAAAAGCGTAGGCGATGGAAAACAGGTTAATATTCCTGTACCAGGGGAGTGGCGTTATCAGCAATGGGGTGACGCAGGAGGGTATACCATCCGGGGAATGGTTGTCCCGGTTCAAACCCGTAGATGGGGGATGCAGGTAAATCCGTGTCCCCTCAACATCGAGAGGTGATGAGGAGTCTCCGTAAGGAGACGAACTGGTAGATCCCATACTGCCAAGAAAAACCTCTAGCGAGTCACTTCGCTGTCCGTACCGGAAACCGACTCAGGTGGGTGGGGAGAGAATCCCAAGGCGCTTGAGAGAACCCTCGTTAAGGAACTAGGCAAACTAGCTCCGTAACTTCGGGAGAAGGAGTGCCTCTAGTAGGTGGACTCTCTCGCAGAGAAAGCTGAAAGGGGTCACAGTGACCAGGGCCAAGCGACTGTTTATTAAAAACACAGGTCTCTGCAAAGTCGCAAGACGATGTATAGGGACTGACGCCTGCCCGGTGCCGGAAGGTTAACAGGAGGGGTTAGCTCCGAGCAATCGGAGCGAAGCTCTGAATCGAAGCCCCGGTAAACGGCGGCCGTAACTATAACGGTCCTAAGGTAGCGAAATTCCTTGTCGGGTAAGTTCCGACCTGCACGAATGGCGTAACGACTTGGCCGCTGTCTCAACGAGGGACTCAGTGAAATTGAACTATCGGTGAGGATGCCGATTACCCGCGACAAGACGGAAAGACCCCGTGCACCTTTACTATAGCCTGGTATTGGATTTTGGGTCGATATGTGTAGGATAGGTGGGAGGCGCTGAAGCGAGGGCGCTAGTTCTCGTGGAGCCAACCTTGAAATACCACCCTTATTGTTCTGAAGTTCTAACCTGGGCCCGTGATCCGGGTCGGGGACATTGCCAGGTGGGTAGTTTGACTGGGGCGGTCGCCTCCCAAAATGTAACGGAGGCGCCCGAAGGTTCCCTCAGGCTGATTGGAAACCAGCCGAAGAGTGTAAAGGCATAAGGGAGCTTGACTGCGAGACCGACAGGTCGAGCAGGTGCGAAAGCAGGGCTTAGTGATCCGGCGGTTCCGCATGGAAGGGCCGTCGCTCAACGGATAAAAGGTACGCCGGGGATAACAGGCTGATCTCCCCCAAGAGTTCACATCGACGGGGAGGTTTGGCACCTCGATGTCGGCTCATCGCATCCTGGGGCTGGAGAAGGTCCCAAGGGTTTGGCT
>Ga0209641_10002217_pt1 | contig 16852 bp, 10 predicted proteins | sample RifCSP16_1_FD_184022 | JGI IMG/M metagenome (GOLD analysis project Ga0209641, IMG submission 184022) | Soil microbial communities from Rifle, Colorado - Rifle CSP2_sed 16_1 (SPAdes) (version 2) | ecosystem: Environmental > Terrestrial > Deep subsurface > Rock core/Sediment | place: Rifle...
ATTGCTGTCCTGGAGGATGTCCTTGAGCGTGTCCTCTTCCTGGTCCCCGATGAGCATATCGAGGGAGTACGTTTCCCGTACCACCTGTGATATGCTCCTCGCCTTCTCGACGGCCACTTTCATCTTCTTGGCGATCTCTTCGAGGGTAGGCTCGCGGCCGAGCGATTGCGTCAGCTGCCGCACTGCGCGCATGTATGAATTGACGATCTCCGCGATATGCACGGGCAGGCGTATCGTCCTCGTCTGGTTCACGATCGCCCGCTCGATGGCCTGTTTTATCCACCACGATGCGTACGTGCTGAACTTAAAACCTTTTTGGTATTGAAACTTTTCGACCGCCCTGATCAAGCCGAGATTGCCTTCCTCGATAATATCGGAAAACTGCAGGCCGCGGTTGATATACTTCTTTCCGATAGCGACGACAAGCCGCAGGTTTGCCTCGATCATCCCGGCGCGGGCTTCCTGATCGCCCGCGGCGATCTTTTTTGCGAGCGACTGTTCCTGTTCGAATGTGAGGAGGGGCGTTTTTCGGATCTCTTTTAAGTAATACTTGATGGCATCGAGGCCCCGCTGCGCGGAGGTGTCGTCTTTTGCGCTTACTCTCTCCGCCTGTTCTTTTTCTTCGATCTCCTCACTATAGGACTCAGCGCCCATCACGTCATCGACTGACTTTTCCCGCTCGCTCATCAACACCTCTCAGGGCAAGAAAAAAAGTGGGTTCACCGGTACCCCGTTTTTTCTGATCTCAAAATGCACATGGTTCCCGGTCGCGTTCCCCGTCCTGCCCACCCTGCCGATCACCTGTCCGGCGGTCACTCGGGCGCCTTCAGATACCAGGTTGTGTGAATTATGCCCATACCACGTTTCAAAACCGTCTTTGTGCGTTATCACCACCGTTTTGCCGTAGTCCCCGGGGCCCCATCCGGAGCGCGCCACAACGCCGTCCGCAGCCGCCTTGATATCGGTCCCGAGCGGCGCGGTGATGTCGATCCCTTCGTGCGGACGGCCGTTCCGCCGGCCAAAGGACGAGCTGACCTTTCCCTGGAGCGGCCAAAAAAATCTGATTTCAGCAGAAGCATCGGGCAGGGTATGCTGGCTCGAACCCGCGTCTGGATCAGGCACTGAATATGGGGGGATGTTGATCGATCTTTCAGCATCAGGAATAAACAGATACGAATCCGCTCTGATAGCAAGCGATTCATCAAGCTGATTGACCTTCGCTATGGAGTCGATCTCAACGCCGTATGCCCGGGAAATTCTCCAGATCGTCTGACCGGGTTCTATCCGGTGATAGACGCCCTTCTCGCCGTTCTTTTTTACATGATAGTAGTGCGGTCCGACGCACGAGATAAGAAGCAACGGCGTGATGACCACAGCCCACAATGTCATATCAAATAGTTAACTTTCCCCGAGTATGGAGCGCTATCGATGTTCCCGCGAGTTTTTAGAAAATGGTCGGGGCGAGAGGATTTGAACCTCCGACCCCTTGGTCCCGAACCAAGTGCGCTACCAGGCTGCGCTACGCCCCGACGAGCCGTATATTATACCAACTTCTCCTGTCTGTCAACGGACAATCTTCTTTTTCGCTGCAATAAAATTATCGAAGGTTTCCTGGTAAAAATCCTTTTTTGACTTGATCGAATCAGGGACCCGTTTTTCGTAGAGCCTCCTGCCGTCCTCAATATCTTCCTTTAAAAGCTCATAGAACGTGCCGTTCTTGATGCCTTCCCGCACCGCTTCCTCATTATACAGGGCGATGTCGGAGACAATGATCCTGGCAAACCGCCGCGCCTTTTCTACTGCTTCAGGATCACCGGCCTCGACCAGGGGTATATCACTTTCCTGTTTCTGAAAGATGGATGAATCAAGCGAAAATGATTCCGGCGCAAGCGCGGAACTGTCCTGCATCGGCTGAAGGGAATCACCCGGCCACGACCGCGGCTCCGCCGTTGCCGGGGGCTCCGCGTGACTGTCGGACAGGGCAGTCGGCCCGGGCGCCGCCTCCGGCTCTCTTCGCAGCATTACATTCTCGGTGATGAATTCAAAGTCTCCAATCCCCTTCTTCCCGGTGAGCGGCGTCTCAGCAGCGGGGCCGGACGGAGCGGACTCGGCGGGCTCCTCCCGGAACTGCTCCGGATAAAGCAACTTCCTTATCTTGAGCGTGAGGTAGTCGGAAATATGATGCTTCTCGATATAATCATCGGCGCCGTAGAGGTTTGCCGGCTCGCGCTTGTACCTGCCGACGTCATAGACCGACGTGAGAAGGACAATCTTGATGGCGCTCGTGTGTTCATCCCCTTTAAGCCGCTCGCAAAGCTCAAATCCGTAGATGCCCGGCAGCCCTACGTCGAGTATCATGGCCTGGGGCCTTATTTCCGACGCCTTTTTCAGGGCCTCGACCCCGTCCGCCGCGGTCTCAACCCCGAATCCGGCCTCGCTCAAAAGAGCCCGCATCATTTCCCTGACCGCCTCGCTGTCATGGGCGATCAGCACCACAGGCATCGATGACGCGGGAGGAGACGGCTGGACAGGGGACGGCGGCGACGCCGACGCGGGAGATGCGGCTTTTTCCTGAAACAGCGCGGAAGCGGCCGGAGGCCTTTCAACCGTCTGATCGGCTTTTTTCTTGACGTGCAGGATCGCGCTGCACCGGGGACATCGTATCCTCGATCCCTTGTCCCCGATTTTCGCGTCGTCAATTTTCAGCTTCGCACCGCATTCACACGGGACAATCATAGCTGCCGATATCCCCTCCCGCCGCCGAACGGCACATCATTCCTCTTAAAAATACCGATCAAGACCATGCCCGCTATAAATCCTCCGATATGAGCGTACCAGGCTATCCCTCCGCCGGAGCCGGGAGACACCAGGGCGCTCAAAAATTGGAACACGAACCAGAAACCGAGAACGAACATCGCGGGGATTTCCACCCTCCGCACGAAAAAACCGAACACCATGAGCGTAAGCACCCTGGCGCGGGGGTAGAGCAGGAGATATGCGCCCAACACTCCCGAGATCGCGCCGCTCGCGCCGATCATGGGAACGATCGACGCGGTATTCGAGAGGGCATGACTGAACGCGGCAGCAACTCCCGAGAGAAGGTAGAAAAAGACGAACCGCATCCTGCCCATGGCGTCTTCAATGTTGTTGCCGAATATCCAGAGGTACAGCATATTGCCGGCAATATGGAGAGACCCTCCGTGTAAAAACATGGACGTAAATATGGTTACCCACGCGGTAATGGCTCCGCCCGGCGCCGCATCGGGGAAAAAGAGCCTCGCAGGGACCAGCGAGAAGGATGCCACGAACATTTCTTCGGACTGTTTTCCGAGAAGCGCCCCGTAGAGAAAAACCGCGGTATTGACGACAATGAGCAGTACCGTCACGAACGGGAATCGCTCTGTCGGATTAATATCTTTTATCGGTATCAATCCTCTACCCCGGCAAAAAAAAATTTCCGCTCATGATCAGCCTCGGATAAAATACAGGAAAAAACAGTGTTTGTCAATAAAATGAAAGCGGCCGGGGTAAGCCTTCAGTTGCGGGGGTAAATTAAGCAGGGGGCGGCAGCCCTTGAGCGAAGACGCGCTTTTAAGTGCCATGCAGATCATGGTAAAACCCACTTATCCCAAAGCAGGCACGTGCGAAGCGAAAGTGCTGCGGGGACAGGACGTATATCCTCGTGCAACCATTGCCCAATTTGCACGCTTGCGCGGCAGAGCGAAAGGGTTGCTGCCCCCGTAACTGAAGGATTACCGGACGGGACCGCGGGGAGGTCTTTTTTCGGGTGGGGAGCTTACGTGAAATACTTGCTCACGTCCACCTTCAGGATATTCGGATCGATCGTGCCGATCGCGCTGCGCTTGTATCCGCCCCCGTCCATCTCGACCAGGCTCACTTCATCTTTTTCGGACCCGTCAAATATCTTAAGGAGAAGCACCCTGGGTCTGAGCAGATCGCGCGTCTGGCGGATAACAAGCCCCGTTTCTCCTGTATTGAGGCGGAGCAGCGTGCCGATCGGGAAAATACCCACCATGTTCACAAATGCCTTCACGAGCACGGGGTCAAAGGCGGTCCCGCGCTGGTTGAGCAGGATCTTGACCGCTTCGTCCGGGGGCCTTGGTATTTTAAAGTAGACCCTCAATGAGGTAAGAGCGTCATAGGCGTCGGCAATCGCAACGATCCTTGAAAACGGATGCACCGGGACGACGCCCCCTTCCCCTGCGGCCTGCGGATATCCCTGGAGGTCGAAATGCTGATGATGTTCAAAAGCGGTAACCAGGGCCGATCTTCCCACACCCGGCAGACCCGAAAGAATGAGCGCGCCTTCCATCGGATGGCGCTTCACGATATCCCACTCGGAATCGTTGAGAAAATCCGGCTTGTTGATAATCGCGAGGGGGATGTTCACCTTTCCGATGTCATGGAGCAGGCCCGCGATACCCAGTGAAGCGATCTGTGTTTTCTCAAACGACAGGTAGGACCCCAGGGCGGTCGAGAGTATCGCTACGTTCAAGGAATGGGCGAAGGTGTACGCGTCATAGAACTTAATGCTCGAGAGGCCTACGAGCGCATCGCGGTTGTCGAGGACATTGTCCACAACATCATGTACGAGCGAGTGCATCTTGCGTACATTGATGGTCTTGCCCATCTGGGCCGAATGGATGATCTCTTTGACGACATCCACCCCTTCCAGATAAATTTCAGAGGCCGTCTTGTCTCCGCCCCCGCCCTGCGTCCTCGTCTGCGCGCCTCCAGGAGTGACCTTGTGGAGCTTGATGCGCGTGATCCCCGCCCGGCTTAAGAGCGCGCCCATGTCGCTCTCGCCGGGCGGCGTACTCGCGGGACGCGCATGGAGGTAGGCAAACGCAACGAGTTCATCCCTTTTCAGACCCTGGAGAAAGGTAATTCCTCCGATGCCCTTGCCGATTATGTTCTCCACTGCCTGCGAGAGCTGTTCTTCCAGAGGAACGGAAAATGTTTCAAAATAAAGTTCACCGGCTATAAAATGGTATGCTGCTTCGCTTTTCCTGACAAAAAGTTCGTCGAGACTGATCAGGACCTGTTCCGCTGAACCGAGCAGAAACGGGTGCGCCGCCGGATAGATCGTCGCGTTTTTGAACAGCGCGACCAATTGAAGGAATGCCTTCTTGGCCCTGCTTACGAGCTGCTGCTGCATGAAGAAAGAGGTCTTTCCTTCGTTATGCGGGGCTTTCTGATCTTCCGGCATTGCCAGCTCTCCTCTCTATTTCCTTGATGGCCTTTTGCGCCACGGCGCTCAACTCTTCCTGGGGTTTCCGCGCCTTCCACCATCTCATCCGGCTGAATTTGGCAAGGAACCGGACCGTCTCGGGGCCGCCGATCTTCCCGAGCGTTTGGATGACCTCGTATTTCAGTTCAGGGCCGCCCGCTTTTACCAGGCCGCCCTGCAGAAAATTCATCAGCGCCTGTTCCGTTTTCGCGCCGGATATCGCCGGATCACCCAGACCGCGCACGGCCATAAAGCGTATGTCCACATCGTCGTCGTTCAGAAAACGCACGAGAAGATCAGCGGCCTTTTTCCCGCCGATGCTCATGAGCGCCCTTACCACCTCCTGCCGGATCTGAAAATTCTTGTGGCTGGCCACCTGTTGCAGGTGTTCGACGGCTTCCTCCTTGCGGCTTTCTCCGAGAATGTTCACGATATTCCGCACGAAATACCAGCGTCCGTCCGAGAGCCGTTCGCCGAGAAAAGCGATCTGGTTCTTCCCGAGGTCCCTGAGTATCTGTATCAGGAGTTTTCTAAAAGAACGGTCCTCTTCCTCGGCCAGCATCTCCAGAAGGACAGGCGTCGCATCTCTATCGAGGAGTGTGAGACAGGAAATGACCGCCTGTGCATCGGCGGAGCCCCGGGGGAGTTCTCGCAGCGCATGGACCATGCCGATGATGTTATTTTTATCTCCGGCCTTCTTGACGGCTCCCGTAAGACAGAAACGGAACGCAGGTTCCACGGGCATCTGAAAGGAACGCAGTACAAGGAGGGCCATGCTGTAATCTTTTTTGTCGAGAAGCCAGACAAACAGGTTTTCGAGGATATCGACGATCCTGGAGAACCTCGTCACGGAGTCATCGTGGGACGGCAAAGAGCTTTGTATCATAGGAAGAATATGGATCAGCGTGGCAACAGTGGAAACGAGGATGTCCTCTTCCTGGCATGTCTCGCACAATGCCTTGAGTTCCTCCATCTCTTCGGATGTGTACTCTGAGAGTTCCCGCACAATGACGGGCAGGTCTGGAGAAAGCGGCGTAGTCTGGCGCGGGCCGGACTGGTCGCCCGGCTTTGAAGATGACACCTTCTCCAGCAGGGCGGAGACTTCCGGCACTGTCCAGGACGACGAAAAGCGGGCGGAGACGATCTCGTGCAGGTCTTGAGAAGAGTTTTCTTCCGTCAGGTGCTCCTGAAGAGCCTGCCGATCAAGCTCGGGATAGAGGCGATTTGATATAAGCCTTTCCCGGAAGGCGGCATCTATGGAGAAGATCGAGCTTGCAAGGGCCTGGAATAAGGGTTTACGCTGCTCATAGGATATTTCGAGCACCTGACGTCCGACTTCCCGGTAGATCTCCAAAAGCTGATCATCCTGCATCTCCGGTGTCCGGCCTTCCTGGTGTGCTATCTCGAGCGCCAAATTTCCGAATGACGCGGGATCGTTCGCAAGATCAGTGAGCATCACTTTCTTCCCGTAGAGATGTATCTCTTTGTTCTTCAGGCGCTCATTCAGATTCTCCTTCTGTTCCTCGTCTTGTCCTGACGCGGCGGTTTTCTCACCCTGCTCATACGTTCCTCTCAGGACCTCTTCTAAAGCGGCTTCCTTGATCAGTATGTGAGAGACCCCTTTGTTCCAGAGCATCGTTTCCATGCTGCCCTGACGTTTGTACTCTTCCGGCGACAGTGCGATCAGGGTATAAAAGTCCCGAAGTTCAGCAAGCGTTACACCGCGGGTAAAGGCCATCTCTCTGATTCCCCGCGCGAACAGGTCTCCAGCGGCGCCGGCGTGGAGCTGACCGTCTTTGCTCACCGGCGCTTCACCGTACAGAAAGGTCGTTTTCTGCACACCTATGCGCAACTCGGGCGCGCCCTGTAAATACCGGTCAAGGTTTCTAAATGATTTTGTAATGGCCTGTGAATAGACTGGATTATTCGACGGGTAAAGCTTTACCGCCCTGATCGCGGAAAGGATGTCTCGTACAATATCCTGCACATCGGTAGAAATGGATTGGTCTGCGTTCTCTCTGCCCGGCATACATAGAAGTTACCACAGGAAAGCTCATCTGTCAAAGGAAAGACCATGCCTCAGCTTCTTTAACGTGCGGGTTCAACAAGCAAGAGAAACACTTCTTGATCTGAACAACTCCGGGGCCACCCATTAAGTTGAGTTACAAAGATACCCGCCGGAAGCGCATGGCTTCGGCTAAACCGATTTACGGAATCACCCTGATGGTATCCACTCCTTCGAATGTTGTCGTGCCAACCGTGCCTGTCACCCGAACGGTTACTTTGTCACCATTCGGCAGAAGGTTTATCGCGTCACTCCGTTTGAACTTCACCATGAGGTCAGGTATGCCGTCCTTGTCATGATCTCCCATGGCATACGGCCTCGGTTCAGCGGGAATCGTCCCTTCGAGGCGGATGGAGGATATATCGATATCGTTCACGTTGTAGCCGGCAGGAAGTTCGATGTATACCACGACCCATGTTCCGTTGCTCTTTTTATTGAGCGTATCAGGATCAAAATCGACCGTGGCGTTGATCGTGGTGACCGGGATATGAATGGAGAATGTCGCCATAGCCATCCATACGCCATAGCGGTCCCCGTCATAGGCCCGTGCCCTCCACCGGTACGTCGTGTTGTCTGACAGGGCTGTGCTGAGCGCGGCGGACGTGACGCCTGAGCTGTCCTCGGGAACTCCGGTTATAGACTGGAAGAGAACGTCTCCGGCATATACCTCGAAGTCATAGGTCAGATCGTCGCTGTCCGGGTCTACGGCATTCGTGACGGAAAGCGCGGGCGTAAGCGTAGCCAGACTGCTTCCCTCCGAAGGGGCATGCAGTTTCGGAGCGCCCGGAGCATCATTGGCCGTATTTACCATGAAGGAGGTCGGCGTCGTCCAGTCGCTATACGCTTCGCCGTCAAAGGCCCGTGCGCGCCAGTAATAGGTCTGGTTTTCCGTGAGATTCACCGGCACCTGCCACGAAGTCGTAGCGTCGGGATTTATCCCCGACGGAACACCGCTGTGAGAGGCAACCAGTTGCGTAAGGCCGCTGTCTGCATACACCTCGAACTCATACGTGAGCACGTCCTTGTCGGGGTCAGTGGAATTATGCATTGACAGGGTCGGCATAAACAAATTCACCCCTGCGCCGTTAGAGGGATTGGCAAGCACCGGGACCGTGGGCACGTCGTTCACGGTGTTGACGAAGAAGCTGTTTACACCTGACCAGGAGGGGCTTTCGGCCTGTCCGTCGCTTGCCTTGGCCCGGACGTAGTACTGCGTGTTGTCCTTGAGCCCGGTCACAGGCCAGGTGGTCGTGCCCTGCCCTTCCGGCACGCTGCCTGACCGTATGACACCCGGCGAGTCGAAGGTCATTACCGTGTCGAGCTCGAAGTAGTAGGTGAGCACGGTTGAGTCGGGGTCTGTGCTGTTAATGAGCACGATATCGGCCGACGTGGTGCTTATCTCGGAGTTGTTCGCCGGCAAGGTGATAACCGGCGCTGTCGGCGCGTCATTGGCCGTGTTCACAAAGAACTTCGCTGTGGCCATCCATGGTCCGGTGCTGAGCCAGTCATCAGCCTGTGCCCGCCAGTAATAATAGGTGTTCTCCGTAAGCGTTGCCGGGACTTGCCACGAGGTGGTCCCCTGTCCGCTCGTGACGCCGGTGATTGTGGCAACGATCTGAATGAAGTCGGGATCAAGGGCCACGTCGAAGTTGTACGTGAGGCTCGCGCTGTCGGGATCAAACGCGTTCGTGATCACGAGCGCGGGCGTCAGCGTGTCGACTGACGACCCGTCCCCGGGGCTTGAGATGCCGGGGGCCGTGGGCGCGTCGTTGGCAACATTGACCCGGAAGGAGGCAGTGGTCATCCACGAGCCATAGTGTTTCCCGTCGTATGCCCGGCTTCGCCAGTAGTAAGTGGCGTTTTCCGTGAGTGACACCGGCACGGTCCACACTGTACCCTGGCCACTGGTTCCTGTTACCTGGTTTGTGAGCCCGCTGTCGCTATAGACCTCGAATTCATAGGTCAGCTTGTCGTCATTCGGATCAGAAGCGTTGTTTACAATCAGGACCGGTGTGACGGTCTCGACATCCGATCCATTACCGGGCAAGGATAAGGATGGCGCAGATGGCGCGCCTTCGACCCTGAAGTAGGTTCCTGCAAGCGTCTCCTCTGTGTCCCCGATCTTTGCCCGCAGGATTACAAGGTAGTCCTTGGCGCTGTATGTTGTCGTGTCGATCACTCCCAGGCCGGGATAGGAGCCTCCCATGGGAAGCGGCGTCTGAGCAGAAATGGTATCGTAAACCGTCTGGTTGACGACATGTACGGTCAGGACAGACAGATTGACGCTCGAAAGGTCTATGTTCCCGACGTTCGTGACACTGTAGCTCACCGATATCGACTCACCGGAAAGTACGCTCTGTTTGTCCACCGCGACCGTGCCTTTGAGCAGGGCCTTTGCGTTGGTGACAGAGGCGATGGTCACCGCGGCGGTCCCTGATGCAAGCAGTGACCCGGATCCGTCTTTGACCTCAATGGTCACGGGATAGGTCCCCGGTGCAAGGGCGCCGGTATTCCAGTAGCTCTTAAAAGCGAATGTCGCGCCAGACATGAGGGTGGTGATTGCTTTTGTTTCCGTATAGAGCTGGCTATTATCGACCGGATTCTGAATGCTGATCTTCGCCGTGAGGTTCTCGAATATATAATTTGGACTCTGGCTCGTTATTGTCGACGTAATGAGCGCATTCTCATTCGGATTGTAGGACAGCTTGTCTACCGTCACTTTCGAACTCAGGGACATCGCGGGGAGAATCTTGAACTGTGCAGCGGCTTCCCCTATCTGTTTTTGATTCTCGGAGATCATCACGTGTGCCCGGTAGTTGCCGGCAAAGCTCGACCCAATGTTAAACAGAAGCGCGCCGAGGGTCTTGGTCTCTCCCGCAGCAAAATTGAGACCCGGTATGGTCGCGACCTCCTGAAGGAGGACTCCCTGGCTGTCTTCAACGACCACCTTCGCATCAACCGTTCGCGCGTATTCGCTCAGGTTTTTGACAGTGCCGATTATAACCGCATTTTCGTTCGCTTGATACTCCGGCTTATCCGTCGAGAGGGCGCTGTCAAAAGCTGAACTGAGGACACTGACAAATTGAGGCCCCAATTCCGTCCGCACGGGATTGCCGTTAACGTCGTTATAAAGCAGCTCTATTTTTTGACTCACCAGCCGCTGCTCTCCGGCAACGGGGTTCTTCATGATGACGTCGAAACCAAGGGTTTCGCCGAGATTGACGGGAAAATAATCATACCGCCACTCGATCACGGCCTGGTCACCGGTCGTCGTCATGCTATAGGGCTGTATGGTGAACGAGGCAGGGTCTATTTCGTTTCCCAGAGTTGACACGGTATTGATGACCCGAATGTCCTTTAAGAGAGCAACTTTTGACAGTACAATCGGTGATTGGCCGGCATTACCTGCTCCATCAGACACTCGTAATATCCCGGTTCCGATAAAATTGGGATCGATCAGGGTGATACTGAAATTTACCGCTAAAGCGCCGGGTATGAACGGCGTCACAGTTAACTGCAGGTTTGTGGACCCGGGGTCTAATTCGACTTTGAAGATACCCGTATCCTTATCCAGATAGCCGTTTCCGTTTGTATCTTCTCCCGGATCCAGCACGCCGTTGCCGTTCACATCCTCACTGCGACGGTCGATAACGCCGTTTCCGTTGAGGTCCTCGCCCGCATCGAGTATCCCATTGGCATTGGCGTCCTCACTGTCGGTGGCAAGACCCTGTATGGTATCGCCGATCTGCTTCAGTCCGACATTCGGCGGATAGGCGTCCCCCAGGGGATTAATGAACTGGAACGCCATCCCGCCGGGGTAGCCATAAGACTCATAGTCGCTGAATCCGTACACGTATATTCCAAAACCAACACTTCCAGCAATAGTATGCGATCCCAGGGAAATCGGGACTTGCGCTCCGCTGAAGCCGCTCGTTCCGATCGGCGAAAACAAGGCGGCATCAACCGGCGCTCCATCGAGGACGAGCGCTGAAAAGGCCGTGGAAGGCGCTACGATGTTCACAAAATTTTTCGTAAATCCCGTTGCAGGCGTGCTGAAGGTGTAATGGGTCAGAAACTGCTCAGTCGGCGGAATAAGCATCATGAAGGGGTCCGAGACCACGTTATCAAATTGCTGGCCGACTGAATACTGGGCCACCAGTACCGGCGCGCTGGCCTCGATCCGTGACCGGGCGGTCAGGATCTTTTCTACAAACTTGCCGCGGCCCAGCGTGGCAGTAAGCGTTCCGTTGATGTATACCGTTGTGTTGTCCTGGGCGGCGAGTATGCGGAACACATCGCCTTTGAGACGCGTAGCCAGCGGCACGGTCAGGAATGATTTGCCCCATGTGGCTGCCGGAGGCATCATCTCAACGAGGTGGTCGCACCACCAATATCCGATGGGAACATTGGCGCAAGAGACTCCGCTCATGACGGCCACGGGCGCCGTTGCGGTTATGATACTGCCCGTAAGGTCCGCGGTGCCGTTTCCTGCCAGATGATATGTATCAGAACGGTTGAGCGTGACGGTGAACGGGACTCCTGCAGGTCGACCTATGGCCGCCGCCGAGGGAACAATGGTGACCTGTGTATTATCGTATGCGCCGACAACCGCGACCTGGGACGGATAAATACCGTATGTGGCGGGATAGCTCATGGCCATATATTCCAGGCCAAGAATATCCACGGGGAGCGCCAGAAAAGCGTCCGTCGTTGAGTATTGCTGATTTAAGCCATAGACGGTTATATCGTCCTGCGCAGTGATGGAGACCCCCAACTGTGAAATGCCGTTGTCCGTGAGCCATTGCGCTTGAATGGGAAGAGCAACCGTCGTGACATGGTCCGCCTGGACAGTAAAGGTCTTGCTGAAATTCAAACCGGGGATTTTTACCACGCCCTGGGTGTTTTGCTGTCCTGTAATAAACAGCGAAAGATTGTTGAAAGTGCCTGTAGTATTCCTCTGAAAGGCCAAGTAGAATTCTTTCCCGGAACTGTTCGAGGCTGCCCGCGCTCCTGATGGGTTCGTAAACAGCAGAACAAGAAGGGCGCCTATGCAGAACAATGATTTATTCATTATCGTCGTCCTCATTTCTGCTCCACCCCCTTCAGCCGAATTTGCATGCGTATGCGCTTATCGCCGTCAGGGACGACGGTTGCAGGTACGATGCTCTGACTTGGCTCTATGCGCACTCCCGGCGCAACCGAAACCACCCCTCCTGTTGAGCTTGCGGGTGTCGGGCCGCTCACGATACTCAGGTATACCGGATGCTCCCCGCTTTCCGTGAAGGTGAAGGGAAATGCCTCGAGCGTGACCGCTTTAGAGCTCTCTGCCGGGAGAAGGGAAATTGTAGCAATGCCGCTATGTAGAATGAGGCCGCTCGGGCTGCGCCATTCGTAGGCAATGCCTAATTCCGTCGCCACGTTCGAGCGGTTCGCCAAAGTAGCCAGGAGATTGATCTGTTCCGCTGCGCCCAGATTGGTAAACCGGGGCAACGGGGCAACGACCAAACTGGCTATAGCCTGGGTAGGATCAATGCTGAAAGGTGTCGCCTTTTCAGCAACGACTGCCGCCCCGCCTCCGGTACCGGCCTCACCGGTTATGATCTTGGCAACTGTGGAGTATGCTCCGGGAGGAAGGTCCTTGGTCTCCCAGGGTATGGTGATCGCTGTCGTATTCCCAGGCTGAAAATCGAATCGGTTCTGTACCGCGCCATCGGCGTCAACCGTCGTCGCCTGCAAGTAATCCACTACCTTCCCCTGTGCGTCCATTATCGATATACTTACGGCGCCGGTAACCTTAAAAGTGCTGATGTTCTGAACATTCACAGCAATTGAAACAGGTGTGTAAGCAGAATAATTCTGTTTGTCTGTGGTAAGGGAGATTATTTTGAGGTCGCTCGCCTGGCTCGACGTCAAAGCGAAGTTAACCGCATATGTTCCATGGCTGTTTAATGAAATATGGTATATCAGGCTGTCATAGCCTTCGCTTGATGCTTTTAAGTCAAAATCAGGCTGGGTTATGCCGGTGATGGTATAGGCGCCCGAAGAATCGGTCTTTACGGTCGTGCTTGTTCCAACAATAAAGACATCAGCGCCAGTAATAAGCTGGCCGGTTGAAGAATTCATCACCGTGCCTGTTATGGTCGTACTCGTCGAAGGCGAAGCAGCTAAAGCTATGATGCCAAGGTCGGTTGTAGTCCCCGCAATGATTGTTGCAGTGTAGATCTGGCTGATATAATTGGCGGAGGCAATGGAAACAGTGTAGTTTCCTGGATCGATGCCGCTTATAGAGAAGCTGCCCGAAGCGCTCGATGTTACGGGGCCGATTCCCGACGGATCAGGAGTAATCGTAATGGTTGCTCCCTGGACAGGAAGGCTGGTTGAGGAGTCCACGATAATGCCTTTTAATCCGCCTGTGGTAACTGTGGCCGGCAGCGTCGAAAGCGTGGGGCTGAAGACCAGTGTACCGCCAGCGGTCATCACGCCTGTGCCTTGGGCCGTGTAATAACCGGCCTTGCTTGCTGAAATAGTAACATTCCCGGGAACTATATCGATTATTTTAAAAGAGCCGTTTGCAGCAGTAGTCGCTGTCCACGTAGATGTTCCGGTCACCGTGATCGTCACTCCAGTGAGAGGACTCCCTGTTGATGCATCGGCAATTGTCCCCTGAATGATGCCGGTGGTCGGTATGGCTGAAAGTGAGATGGCGCCGAGATTAACGATCGAACCCGCTGATATGGTAATCGAGCCTGTATATATGGAATAACCGGTCGATGAAAATGATATTTGATAAGAGCCGGCCGGGACATTCGTAAGGTTGAATGAGCCCGTGCTGTTGGTGAGAACGATAAGAGAAGGATCGGTTGCCAAGATTATGCTTACGCCGTTTAACGGCTGATTTGTAGATCCATCTATAACCGTACCGCTCACCGTACCCATGGTAGGTGCGGGCGGTGGTGTTGGTTTGCTTTCCGCAAGATGGAGCGCCTGAAGAGCAAGTGCCGTATTGTAGGGGTCCTGATTCCAGGAACCGTCGGCAGATTGGGCGGCCGTAAGGTAGTTGATCGAGTTGCCGAGAACGGTATTGTCCGTGATCAGCCCTGCTAATGCCATATAGGCAAGAGCCGTTTCATAAACCGTGGAAGGAGAACTTCCAAATCCGCCGTCCAAGTTCTGTTTCGTCCGAAGATACGTCGTCGCTTTCTGTACTGAACTTTGAATGTCAAACGTTGAAATATATGCGGACAGTGTCCGTAGCGCTATTGCAGTGACATACACATTGCTCTCGTGTCCAGAAACAAATCCCCACCCGCCGTCCGCGTTCTGGCCCGCAGTCAGATAACCCAGCGCCTGGCTGATGACCGTGGTGTCGGAGTAATTTGCTGCTTTCAGGGCCTGGAGGGCGAGGGAGGTGTCGAGAGAATTGACTGTAAAATCATCATACCCACCCCATGCGCGAGATAGTTCATCGAGGTACAAGAGTATAGTGTATTTGTCAGCATTGGAAGTTGGAAAAATCGACAGTCTTTCTGCGAGATAGCGAGTAGTATTGATCTGCTGCTCAGTCAGCCAACTGGCAGCATTCATATAATTCTGACTGCTACTATTATTTAATACCGTGAAAGCTTCGATAACAGCAGACGTGGCTGGGACAGAGTCCGTCGTCGAGGAATCGCCACCCCAACTGCCATCAGCATTCTGGGCGGAGGTAAGCCAATTCAGGCCACTCGAGATGGACGGCGATTGTGCCAAAGCAAAAGGCGTTACCAGAAATAGGATGACCATTGCACATGCAATGTACAGACATTTTTTTCTCATCGTCACAGCCCTCGACACATCCAGCGGCCAAAATTTAACTAATGCTATTACTTCCACCCCATCTTCTTCTCGTATTCAGAAATAATCTCTACATTCTTTTTTTCCATCTCGTTCAAATCAGATTCCTTAAAATCTGTTCTCGGCTTATACCATGGCGCGGACTCGAAAATCTGTTTCATCTCGGGAGTGGTAAATATCCTTCCATGTCGAGCATAGATCTCATTACGAAGAGCTTTAATGCAAAGTTGCGGCATCGGGTCTTCGTCGCTGAACCTGTCTTCATACCATCGGTCGAGATCTTCAGTCTTGTAATATCTCCTGCTTGCATCGAGTTCCAATTTGGGACACTGCAAATGCGGCTATATGATTGCGAGCAACGTCGAACAGCAATTTATCTACCCAAGTGTTTTTGAAATTCGGGTCTTTCACCGGGTTTCCTGTATATGAACCGGCCAGTCCTCCGCTGATCATGTATCCCGCAGCCCCTGATACCGGATCTATGACTATATACCAAAGGGGGTAGCTTAACGAAATTAAAGTCAAAAAAGCATAATACCCCTGAATATCTTCGACAAAAGCTCCAAGCACTAATAGTAGCAACAGAGCGATTAATTGTGAGATGTTTCTTTCTCAAATTTAAAGATAGAATATTCTCCCTTACCCTTCTGGGTTATACTTTGCCATATAGGAATATACGGAGGGAAATAATAGATATTGCCATCGCACAAAACGCGGAAAATACCTTTTCTAATATTTTCATTTGAATAAATTAGATTGTTTGGTAACGATATAGAGGTGAATAGTTTGCCAGTTTTGCTTAATTTTGCGATTCCTAAAGGACTTCCCATCAGAACGTAAATATTATCTTCAACGTCTACACCTATAAATCTTATAGCTTGACTGTACCCTGTAACACCTTGCTTCCATATTTCTTGCCGACTGTTACTTCGTTTCACTATAATGTTTTTCTGATTTAACGAATAGAAATTAAAAGCTGAATCAAATATTTCGCCGGCATAAACATGATCCGTTACATGTTTAATAATGTTGAGCTGGCTATCCAACACATCACTTTCTGTTACAAACTTGTTTCCGCAAATTCTATTGAAATTAGAAAGAATGGATATATTTTTCCTGACCGGAAGTCCATTACTATCAAAAATATACCAACTATACACTTCTGAACCTCCCGTTACATATAGATATTTACCATCTGATGAAACTTGAATCATATAATCCATATAGCCATCTTCGGTGCTTCTATCTGCATAGGGGAAATTAATATCCTTCAGTGATATTTTGTTAATTAAACTCCCGTCAGGTTTGAGTTTCAAGACTCTTTTGTTATATATATCTAGAATATAAATATTTTTATTGTCATCTATTGCAATATTGAATGCCTCTAATTCCCACCAACGAATAGAGTGTGTACTCGAAATAGCCTTATCATTATGAAGTCTATATTCGCCTAACAAAATCCTTTTAGATGTGTAATTATTGGCATCTGCTAATGATAAAGAAACGTAATATGAGAATAATATTGCGAAAAGTGCAGTTAAAAACAAAATGTTATATGTTTTCTTCATAAACCCTCCTAGTGTAGTGCGTCCAACGCTTCTTTACATTTGGCCACCTTGGACAAAATCTGTGCCACGGGTGCAGTCCATACAAACACCTGAGGATTTTGGTTATGGTTATCGATATAGTTCTTAATAGCCTCG
>Ga0209641_10002219_pt1 | contig 16846 bp, 23 predicted proteins | sample RifCSP16_1_FD_184022 | JGI IMG/M metagenome (GOLD analysis project Ga0209641, IMG submission 184022) | Soil microbial communities from Rifle, Colorado - Rifle CSP2_sed 16_1 (SPAdes) (version 2) | ecosystem: Environmental > Terrestrial > Deep subsurface > Rock core/Sediment | place: Rifle...
AGCCACACTATAACTGATCGTATCTCCTCTTTCCTCAAGTGTCTCCTTTGCAAGCAGCCAGTATATCAATGCCAGGGCTTTTCTGCCTTTATTGTTTGTGGGGATCACAAAGTCCACGTTTGAGATCGAGTTGTTGGTATCGCAAAGACCGATAACAGGTATCCCGACATTGACAGCTTCGTTCACTGCCTGCAGATCGCCTGAAGGGTCGGTGACGATCAGAATATCAGGTTCTACATATAAGTGCAGCTTCGGATTGGTCAAAGTCCCTGGAATAAATCTTCCTGTTATTGCCCTTGCACCTATCGCTTTTGCAAACATCTCGGAGGGATAGTGACCGTATTGCCTGGCAGATACCACCAGGACGCCACCTGGATTGTATTTTGCGAGCATTTTTGCAGCAAGCCTTATTCGCTGGTCTGTTGCCTGTATATCCAGTACATACAGACCGTCCGTCCTCACGCGATACACAAATCGCATCATTTCTTTTGTCTTTTGCTGGGTTCCTATATGAATTCCTGCAGTGAGATATTCATCCTGAGGAATAATCGATTCATAATTTGTATCCTGCTTTACATCCTGTCTTAGATCAATGACATCTTCCATTTCAGTCACCTTTTATTTGCGCTGTTTTTTGCTTTTTTTGTTCCACCGTTCTTTTCACTGTAATAGGGATTACTCCTTTTTCCAGTTCCATTAATGCTATATCTATGGGCTCTTTTTTATCAACATCTATCAGCACAGGCGCTCCCATAGAGATCTGAAGCGCTCTTGCACCGATAATCCTTGCACGCTCATATCGCGTGAACTTAGTACCGTTCACCTCATCACCTCAAAACAAGTTCGAAAGTTCAACAAATGAGATTTAGTTTATTCGATCAATTCTTCTCAGAGTCCCTCTGAGAGTGGTTCATGTTCTTTGCCTTCGCCGTTTCCCGAGAAATGGGGTTGCTGAGATTTGAACTCAGGTCACGGCGTCCCGAACGCCATAGGATGGACCAGGCTACCCTACAACCCCTCCTCACTGGTACGGCGCAAGCAGGTCCACCAGCTCGACATGTGCCAGCAGCATTCTCCTGCAGCAGTATCGTTCGATTCCCAGGTCATCGAGTACTTTACCAGGTTCTTCTGTCTGGATCCTTTTCTTGTAAACATCCCAGACACTCGAGATGACTTTTCCGCATGTGAAGCATCTTATTGGAACCATGGCTCACCTGTATGATTTCTGCCTTCTCTTTCTGGCACCCCTGCCTCCGAATTTCTTCGGTAGCTTGTACCGGGTGTCGTTGACAAGCAGACTTCTATCATACTGTGCCATGGAGTCTCTGAGCGCTGTATCATTCGTCCATTCCACAAGACCTCTTGCGATGGCGGTTCGAACTGCTCCAGCCTGTCCAAAGATGCCTCCACCGTGCACGCTCACATCAATATCTATGGTTGGGACTACATTGCCTGCAAATTCAAGCGGCTCTGACATCTTCATTCTGACCAGTTCAGGTTGAATTAGCTCAATGGGTGTCTTGTTCACCCTGATGCGTCCTTTTCCTTCCCGCAGGGTCGCACGGGCGATTGCGGTCTTTCGTTTTCCTGATGAGTTTACGATTTTCATAAATAACACCTAATATTTTGAACCCAGTCTCCTGCTCATGTCGCCGAGTACTGCATAATTACTGGTGCTGAGGCGCATAATGCTCGCATTTTCCAGTGTGGTTGCCTTTTCTTTGCTCAATTCTGGCGGCACTCCGATATAGACTTTAAGCCTGTCGTATGCCTGCCTTCCTGTCATCTTCTTGTGCGGGATCATTCCGCGTATTGTCCTTGCAACCAGCTGGTCAGGACGCCTTGGAAAATAGGGACCGAATTCGCGAGAACCTCGATCAGCGTATTTTCTGTAGCGCTCGAAGGTCGCATCCTTTCTACCCGAGATGATGGTTTTCTCTGCATTTATTATTTTTATCTCTTCGCCGTTCAATAAGCGCTTTGCCACTATGCTTGCCATTCTTCCAAGGATGAGATTGTTAGCGTCGATCACTGCCATGTTTTCACCCCATAATTCTTACCCTTGAACCTTCTGGATTTCTGTCCATAAGTTCTTTGATCGTCAGGCACGAACCGCCTGCCGCAACGATTTTGCCCTTTGCACCTTCACTGAAGCCAAGAGCAGCAACCGTCAGCTGGTGGTCAAGTTCTCCTGCTCCAAGGACTTTTCCTGGAACAAGTACCAGATCTTTGTCCTTTGTATATCTGTTGATCCTGCTCAGGTTTACTTCCATATACTGTCTGGTGGGGCGCTCAAGCCTCAATGCAATGTCTCTCCAGAGCGGTACTTTTTTCTCCCTGGACTGTTTTTTCAGACCTGATATCAGGTCCAATATCTGTGGATTTGTCTTATAATTGTGCTTCATTCTGTTCCTCCGTAAGACCGGAAACGGTCCGACTCACGCAATACTGCGTTCGGTTCTGAACCATGCGCCACAGGAACATGCCTGCTACGGTATTATAGAATCATAAAAAGATGATTCAATCCTCCCCCACATGCCTTTCATATTACATAAAGCTAACGATAAGGGGGAGGTACAGGTTAAATTCATTTATCCCTGAAACAATTAAACTATAATGACCGTCCTTAAGGGATACAGGCAGTTTTTTGAGAGGTCAGATGATCCGGACCTCAAAGCATCAAAAAGAGAGGACGGTATGTTCTTCATTTTCCGTTCCATAGAGGCATGGAAAGAGGAAAAATGCAGGGAAGAGGACATACCTGTGAAAGAACTTGTGCTTGATGAGCTAAAGAAGAACAGGTTCCTCGCCCATCCGTAGTCAAATATATATATTGATAAATTCATACCTGTAAATAGAAACGATGGGCAGAGTAAAGAGCGCGATTCCTGGACTGGATGAACTTATAGAAGGAGGGTACATAGAGAATGATGTCATTCTTATTACAGGTGGTCCCGGCGCTGGCAAAACCACGTTCGGAATTCAGTATCTTGTTGGTGGAGCTGTGAATTTCAATGAGCCTGGCGTACTTGTGGTGATGGAAGAGACGCCTTCAAGGTTGATCAGGGACTCCTGGAGGTTTGGATGGGATATCGAGAAACTCGTAGTCCAGAAAAAGATCAGGATCATATATGCGAACCCGTTCAAATATACAAGATTTGTAAAGACCCAGGAAAGCAGCACGGTCAGCATCATCGCTGCGAACAAAAACACGGGTGATATATTCAAACAGATCCAGGCAGAAGTGGAAGCAATAAAAGCAAAAAGGCTGTTCGTAGATTCCATAACTTCCCTCAAGCTATCCTCTGACAACCCTGAGGAAATAAGACAGGTGGTTTCCGAGTTCATCAAGAACCTGGAATACCTTGACTGCACCACACTGATGACGAGCGAAATATACGGCAGAGAATCATTCAGCGTGGAAGAGTATCTCTCATCAGGAGTGATAAGGCTTCACGTCTTCAGAGTGGGAGGTGGACGTGTCAGAGCAATCGAAATATTAAAGATGCGAGGCGTCAAGCATGATGACACTCTGCACCCGTATGAGATTCAGGAAAAAGGCATCCTCGTCCATTCAACAGAGACAGTGATGAACGATGAGATAAGCATCTTTGAAACCGCGGGCGCAAGATAAAATCTGGAATGAACATGGCATTGAATTATGACGATATAGTCGAGAAATTCGAGAGATATATTTTCAATACCTATACGCGCCAGCCCATTGCCATAAAAAGGGCACGCGGTGCGGTGGTGACGGACGTCAATGGAAAAGAGTACATAGACTGCGTGGCAGGCATAGCAGTAAATAACGTGGGGCACTGCCATCCTGCTGTTGTTGAAGCCATCAAGAAACAGGCTGAGCAGCTGATCCATGTATCAAACCTGTATTATACAGAACAGCAGGCACTTCTTGCTGAGGAACTGGTGAAGCTTACAGGAATGGACAGGGTGTTTTTCTGCAACTCTGGAGCTGAAGCAGTGGAAGGCGCACTCAAACTCGCACGCAAAGCCACAGGCAAAAAAGAGTTCATTGCTGCAGAGCATGCTTTTCACGGAAGGACAAGGGGTGCGCTCAGCGTTACCCACAAGGAAAAATACCGCAAGCCCTTCGAGCCTCTTGCACCTGCTGTATTTGTCCCGTACAATGACGCAGATGCGATCAGCGCTGCCCTGAATAAGGACACTGCAGGCGTGATCCTTGAGCCCATACAGGGCGAAGGAGGCGTGGTGATACCATCAAACGAGTACCTTAAAGAGGTGAGGGAGATCTGCGATGAAAACCAGACCCTGCTGATCCTGGATGAGGTACAGACAGGCTTTGGCCGGACAGGGAAGTGGTTCGCAAAAGAGCATTCAGGCATCAAAGGTGATATTACTACCATTGCAAAAGCAATGGGCGGCGGATTCCCCATGGGCGCCATGCTTGGAAGTGAGGACGTGGCGGTAAAATTCGAGCGGGGTGACCATGCTTCGACCTTCGGGGGAAATGCGATTTCCTGTGCAGCAGCACTTGCGAACATAGATGTGATCAAGAAAGAAGGACTTGTAAAGAGGTCAGAAGAACTCGGTGCATATCTCATCAGAAAGCTTGAAGGGTTAAATAAGGATTATGTAAAAGAGATCAGGGGCAAAGGATTGATGGTTGGCATGGAACTCTCGATAAAATGCGATGATATTGTGAACATAGCAAGGGAGCGCGGGGTTCTTCTCAACTGCACATCTGAGTCAGTGCTCCGCTTTGTCCCTCCACTTACCATCACGGAAGAGCAGCTTGATAAGGCGGTGTCTGTGCTGGATGAGATTTGAAAAGCTTCTCCGCCCCACTGTGAAGCATATAAAAGAGTATGTGCCAGGGAAATCTATCGAGGAGATCGCAGAGAAATACAATCTTGACCCGGATAAGATCATCAAACTTGGTTCTAACGAGAATCCGCTCGAACCTCCGCCTCTTGCAGTATCTGCTATCAAGGAAAGAGCAGGCAGGGTCAATCTGTATCCTCCTTCTGATGCACTTGAGCTCAGACAGGCAATATCAGGATACACGGGCTTCCCTGTAAATAACATCGTGGTCTCAGGGAATGGCATGGACGGCATTCTTGATACGATCATGAGGCTTTTCATGTCCCAGGGAGCGGAATCTGTCATACCGATACCCACATTCTCGTACTATGAGATCGCAACACTTGCAAATGGCGGAAAAGCTGTGTTCGCAGAGAGGGACATGGAATTCAATATTGATCCTGAAGTTATTCTGAGTAAAGTGAATAGAAATACGAAGCTGATCTTTCTCTGTTCCCCCAATAATCCATCAGGTAACATGATCGGAGAGGATGAGGTCAGAACAATACTGGAATCTGCGGATGCGATCGTTTTTATAGATGAGGCTTATGTGGATTTTGCTGAAAAAAACCTTTCAAACCTGGTGAAAGAATACGATAATCTCATCATCGGGCGAACATTCTCAAAAGTATTCGGTCTTGCAGGGCTGCGCCTGGGCTATGCCCTGGTACCTGGATGGATCACAGGCGAATACATGAAGGTGATGACACCGTTCTCTGTTGATGTACTATCTCTGGCTGCAGGGGTTGCAGCCCTAAAAGACAGAGAACACCTGAAGAGATCCATGGAAACCGTGAAAAAAGGACGCATGCAGCTTAAAAAAGGTCTTGAGGCTTTCTGTAAAGTGTTTCCTTCAGAGGCGAATTTTATACTTATTGATGTGTCTCCGCGTACATCAAAAGATGTCACAGAGTCGCTTCTTGAGAAAGGCATAATCGTGAGGGACTGCACATCCTTCAGGGGTGCCGGAAAATCGCTTATCCGGATTTCGGTGGGAACTTTAGAGCAGAACAGGAAAGTGATTGATGAACTGGGCTTGATCTTATGATAATCGCTCTCACTGGCACGCCTGGAACCGGGAAAACAACCGTCTGCGATTTCATAAGCGGGCATTCAAAATACAGGAAGCAATACAGCATCATCAACCTGAACAAACTCATCCTTGAAAAGAGGATCTACACTGGAAAGGATGAGAAGCGGGACTCTTATGATGCTGATATGGAGAGGCTGAGGGAACTGGTGGTTCAGATAATTGTACAGACAAGACCGGGCATGGATATAATCATGGAAGGGCATCTCTCCCATTTTCTTCCAGCGGATGCAGTGATCGTTCTCCGCGCATCTCCTGTGGCTCTCAGAAAACGCCTTGGCAAAAGGCACAGGTATTCCTATGAAAAGATAAAGGAAAATGCAAACGCTGAGGCGCTGGATGTGATCCTTGTGGAATCTGTTGAAAGGAACAGGAAGGTTTTTGAGATCGATACGACCGATACTCCGCTTCTCTCTGTTGTGAAATCTGTTATTTCCATAATCGAATCACTGAAAAAAGGGAAAACTCCTGAAGAGTTCCTGCCAGGCAGGATCAGCTGGATAGAACAGGTTGAGCAGTGATCACCATGTTTCCCAGTGCACCACCTTTTCCAGCTTCATCCTCTGGGGTGCAGATGGTTTTTCATCAGGGTATCCAACAGGAACGATAGCGATCGGTTTTGTTCTATAGGGAAGCCCCAGGAGTTCACTCACAGCGTATTCATCAAAAGCCCCGACCCAGCATGCGGCAAGCCCCATGGAATGAGAAGCAAGGAGCAGGTTCATCAATCCTGCTGTTGCATCCTGGATCGCATAAAGCTCTCCTCGCGATTTGTATATTCTGGATGAACGTTCTATATTCGCCACTACAACGATTACTGCAGGAGCCTGCGCGATGAACGACTGGTCAAGCGCTGCTTCTGTCAATTTTTGTTTTGTGACCTTATTGGAAACGACGATAAAATCCCGTGCCTGAAGATTGCCTGCAGATGGTGCCATCTGCGCAGCGCTCAACAGCTCCTCTATTACTTTTTTTTCGATCGGGATATCTTTGAATCTTCTGACAGAGCGTCTCTCTTTGATGGCTTCCATGCACTCCATAAACAACCTCCTTGCTCAGGTGAGCTTTGTCTGCTGAAACTTTGCTTTCAATCCTTCAAGGTTCATCAGATCATTTATGATATCTGCCAGGATCTCATTCCCTCTTGCGAGCACACCGCCGTTATCCCCGTTGATCTCATACGCCGGGTCATCATTCGGGATTTTTATGCGTGTAACAGCTGCCCTGTGCTCTTTGAGGCGAACGTCCCTTGATTCCTTTACATTTTTTGTTTTATGCGCTTCGATCCCTAGAAGTTCAAGTTCATACCTGAAAACTGGTCTGTGGAGCAGAGTCGAAAGAAGAAAGACCGCGACTTCCAGCCTCTCTGATGCATCCATGTCTTTCAGGCGCTCTTTCAGGACAGTGTAGATATCACGCTTCATGTTTGCATTGAAGGTATATACTATTGAAGGCGGTATGTCTATTTCCTCAAGATACCCGAGATCATGCAGCGCACGAAGATATCCTGTCAGTATCAGCCTGTGCTGTTCATAGCCACTTTTTTTTAGCTCCCTGGCTATGCTGCTTATTGACATCTGCTTCTGACTCAGCATTTCTGTGAGGATATTATAGTACTGCGACATCAGTATAAGGTTTGGTAACAAACCTGATAAATGCTTTGGTTGGAGCGATTAATTTTTATTATATAAACCACAATATTAACATTCAATGGAAAACGAGCAGCTTCATGAGTTCAAAAAAATATTAATTCCTCTCGATGGTTCGAAACTCTCTGAGAACGCACTCAGGTACGGGGTCAGTCTCGCAGATAAATACAATGCAGAAATAATCCTTGTTTCTGTGTTTTCATTGAAAGATCATGACAACCTTTTCAAGAAACGGATCGAAGAGATGAATCCACAGCTGTCTGAAGATGTGAAAAATGTCCCTTTGATGTACCTGATGGAGAATTACCATGGTATTTTAAAAAGTGCTGTAGACAGACACGAAATAAATGTCAAAAGCGTCCTCAGGGAAGGGAATATTTCCAGTGATTCGGTGTTAAATATCCTTATTGACGTGGTCGAGAAAGAAAAAATCGATCTCATCGTGATTTCCTCCCACGGAAAGTCAGGTTTTAAGAAGCTGAAGCTGGGAAGCGTGACCGATAAGCTGATAACCTCTCTCTCTATACCTGTTCTGTGTGTCAGATGATGAAAGCAAACGATTTCATTTTTGCAGAGGCAATTGGCTGCTATATCGAGATCGGGTATGGATCAGAGCTGCGTTGTGTTCGATTCATTAAGAGCAAAGAAAGATTGAAAGAGAAAAAAACAAGAACAGCCAGCTTTGAACTTGATGAGTATTTCAAAGGAAAGAGAACCGATTTTTCATGTGCTGTGGACTTATCAGGACTCTCGCCTTTTGCGCAGAAGGTGCTCAGTGAAGCACGAAATATCAGTTACGGGAGAACGGTCACATACTCAGAGCTTGCAGAAAGGATAGGCAGCAGGGCTTTTCGCGCAGTGGGGAGGGCGCTTGCGATCAATCCAGCCCCCATAGTTATCCCATGTCACAGAGTGGTGGCAAGAAACGGGATGGGCGGATTTTCAGCAGGAGTGGACATAAAAATCAGGCTGCTGGAACTCGAACAGAAAATGCATCCATAACCTTAATAGGTAAGAGATGAATTTTGAGCCGAGCCCCGATGGGGTAGTTCGGATATCCTTGAGGCCTGCGGAGTCTTAGACCTGGGTTCAAATCCCAGTCGGGGCGCTTTTATCAAAAACTACATATACCTTAATGATTTATTAGAGATTGCTGAATGTTACGAATTTATAATTTCGTAATACTATATATTAATTCTTAATTTAGGAGGTTTAAATAATGCACATCCCGGATGGATATATCCCTCTTGAACAGACTGCCATTTACTGGATAATAGCAATAGTTTTCATAGCGCGATCGATAAAATGGGCGCGCAGCGACATGAAAGAGAACATGATCCCGCTATTCGGAGTACTTGCAGCAGGCATGTTCGTGCTCCAGACCATCAATATTGCAGCGAATCTGGTCATTCCCATACCCATGCTGGGTGGTGTGAGCTGGCATATTGTGGGGGCAGCGCTCGCAGCGATCATATTCGCAAGTCCCTGGGCTGCGGTTCTGCTGATAACGCTTGTGCTTGGAGTGCAGTCACTTTTTGGCGACGGTGGGATTACTGCCATGGGAGCAAATATAATGAACATGGGGATCATAGGCGGGTTCCTGGGATACTACAGCTTCATCGGCTTCAGGAAGCTTTCAGTAAAGCAGCCAGTCGCTTTATTCGCAGGTGCCTGGATCAGCATGATCGCACCTGCAATCGCACTCGCATTCGAGCTCTGGCTTGCAGGGACATTCCCATTAAAGCAGGGCGTGGCTCTCATGGGCATTTTCCAGGGCGTGGCTGGAATTGGAGAAGGGCTCATCACGGTAATAGTCTTTGGCGCCATAGTCAGAGCCCGCCCTGACATAGTCTCAGAGGACGTTCACTCGAAGGTCAGCACGGTAAAGGTTGCAGCAGCATGTTTTTTCGCGTTTCTGGGACTTGCGATCGCAGCGCCTTTCCTTGCTTCAAGCAACCCTGATGGTCTTCAACAGACAGCGAGCATGGTCATAAAAGAAAGCATAGGCGATGTGGTTTTACCGATACAGCCTCTTTTCACTGGTTACTCGATACCTGGTATGGGCAAAACAGGTGAAGTGGCAGCCATCGTTCTTGGACTGGCTGCAATAATGATAATATGGCTGGGCATTATTAAAATTCTGAAAAAGGGACGAGATGAATATAATCGAAACACGTGACCTCACCCATATCTACAGAGGGAAGATCAAAGCGCTCAACAATGTCAACTTCGCTGCAAAACCAGGAGAACGGATAGCGATCATAGGAGCAAATGGAGCGGGCAAATCAACGCTTTTCAAACATTTTAACGGAATACTGAGACCGACAACCGGTGAGGTTTTGATCAAAGGTGAGCCAGTAACAGACAGGAACATACTGAAAGTCAGGAAGACCGTGGGCGTTGTTTTCCAGGACCCGGATGACCAGATTTTTGCTCCCACTGTGAAGCAGGATGTGGCATTCGGACCCGTGAACCTGGGTCTTCCGCAGGAGGTCGTGGAAAAGCGCGTGATTGAAGCATTGGAAACAGTGCGACTCACAGGTTTCGAGGAGAGGGCGCCGCATCATCTCAGCGCAGGCGAGAAAAAGAAGGTCGCGATTGCAGGCATACTTGCGATGCAACCAGAGGTTCTGGTGCTTGATGAACCAACAGCCGGACTTGATCCAGGAGGAGCGATGCGCCTGATCTGGCTGATAAACGAGATGAACAGGTACCTGGGGATAACGATAATTACAGCGACCCACGAGGTGGACATAGTACCTTTGCTTGCAGACAGGGTATGCATAATGTCCTCCGGAAGGATCATAGGCGATGGCTCGCCTCAGAAGATATTCGCGACAGATGAACTTATTAGAAAAACCCATCTGCGCCTGCCGCTTGTGGCCCAGCTTCTCGAGATGCTGCAGGACGAAGGCGTGCCAGTGGATGTCAAATTTACACTGGAAGAGGCAAGGGATGAGCTTTTGCGCGTGGTGAAACAGAATGCATCTGACACTGGGTGATATAGAGCGCGAGACCTACAAGAAGTCTCCTGTGCATCGTATTGATGGAAGGATCAAGATCCTGATAACCCTTGCGATCATTATCTATGCAGTAGCACTTCCCCGCGCTGATGTTCTCAATTTCCTGAAACTCGGTTTGATAGAAGCCTATCTTCTTGTGCTTATTTTGTTCGCAAGGCTCGGTTTTTCATACCTCGTGTTCAGGTTCATGATAGCTCTTCCTTTCGGCTTCGGAATAGCTGTTTTCCAGCCGTTCATCAGGCAGCCCTTCTTTTCTGACTTCACTGTGCTCTATACCCTTCCTTTAGGACTGGAAATGACACGTGAAGGCATGCTCTTCGGTGCCAGCATCTTTGCCAAGTTCGTGGTGTGCATAACAGCGGTGATCCTTCTTTCTTCCACGACATCGCTGAGCGATTTCGTTGCTTCTGCAAGACGTCTTGGTCTGCCAAAAGAACTCGCTCTCCTTTTCACGATGATGGTACGCTACCTCTTTGTTTTCTGGAACATGCTCGGAAGAATCAGGACTGCACAGAAGACCAGGTGCTTTGATATATGGAACAAGAATGTTACCCGCAGATGGACACTGGAACAGATCGGCTATACCATAAGTTCGCTCTTCATCCGATCATACGAGCAGGGCGAAAGAACGTATCAGAGCATGCTCTGCAGGGGTTATAGCGCTGATGCGCATGTGTACGTGAGCAGGAAAAAATTCAGTATTCCCGATGTGTTCGTGCTTGTGCTGACCTTTTGCATCATAATCCTGGCACAGATTAGCTTAAATTTTTTATAGCCAGAAGTGCTTTTAAAGTCTGAAATCCATCATAATAAATGAGGCAGGTTATGATAGATAGAAAATATGTAATCGAATCCAGAAGATATGTTAGCGAAGATGGTAAAACAACTTTCGATAGTTGGGTCACAAGCGCGAATGTCATTGAGATAAAACACGCTGACCAGTATCTTGTGTTCTACCCGCTTGAAGGAGAGCAAGCGGGAAAGAAACACTATATACCGTTCTCGAATATCCACATAGTAAGGGAATTGTGAATTCCCTATCTTTTTGCAGGCAGGTATTTGGGTAAAGTTCGGGGAAAACAATTTAAATATTGGAAAATTAGAAGCCTTTGCAGAAAAGGAAGAAAAGTGGGTTGGGGAGTGGTGGTGGTATCTTTTGCTGCAAAGGCCAAACCCTTGCTCTGAATTAATGGTATAAAGACTTTTTGATGAATAAAAACATAATTTTATCTACATGAAGGTTATTATAAAAGGTGGTGGCAATTTTGAATATTCTCGAAGTCACAGAAGATAAAATCTTTCAGACACTTGGAAAAGGCAGAGATCCCAATTTCAAACCCATAGATAAAGCCAGCCTGAAAAAGAATGTTGAACCTTTTGATTTCAGTCGCCTGTTAGAGTGAATGGTCTGGTTCAGACATCCTGAAAAGAATACAGACTTTCTGCAACATTCTTTGAAAGAAAATATATCGCACTGCTTCTTCCATTCCTCTTCATACTGATTATTCCATTTTTTACTAAAACATCAAGATGATGCCTGGAAGTCTTATAATCTATATTCAGGATCACTGCCAATTGGTGCGCATTATACGATCGTTCAGAAAGATGTTTTAAGATCAATGCGCGGGTCTTTCCCCCGCGCGTTCCCTCGATCAGATAGCACAGGAGTTTCAGCGTTTTATTGGATTTCTTTATCTGTTGTTTCAGCATTATATTCTCAGTAATATCCCTTCCAATGCCGTGGATTTCTATCATCCTGTCGCCATCTTTGATGACCCTTGATGTTATTTCTGCCCATCTGTGTTCACCATTTTTGCTTACGAACTCAATGACGGCTGCTGGACTCACATTTTTTTCTGAGAATAATTTTTCCTGGCGCTCTCTTACCATTTCAAGGCTTGCTGGTGTGAGCCATTTTGACATGTTGGTGTTAATAGCCTCATCCTCTGCACAGCCGAGCATCCGGGATCCGACCTTATTTATTTTAAAGATGTTACCTCTGGTATCGAGTATATACATGGGGACGATCGCATTCTCAAACAGGTCCCTGTATCGTGCCTCGGATCTTCTCAGTTCTTCTTCCAGTCTCTTTTTTTCAGTTATATCCTTGGCTATGCCATGCACTTCTTTTATCCTGCCATCGCCTCTGAGGTCGCTTGTTTCTATCTCAACCCATCGCTGCTCTCCATGCTTATTGATTATCTCAAGGGTCACCGGCTGGTCCACGGGTTCGCCTGAAAGTTTCTTTTTCTGGTTCAGTCTGCCGATTTTTCGGCTCTCTGGTGTGAGCCATTGAAATATGTTCGTGCCGATGACTTCTTCTTCAGTACACCCGAGTATCTGAATCCCGGCTTTGTTCATCTGCAAAACGTATCCCTCAGCATCGAGAACGTACATGGGGACGATTGCGTTCTCAAAGAGATCCCTGTATCTTTCCATAGATTCTCTAAGCTTTATTTCAAGCGTCTTTTTTTCAGAGATATCATGAACAATAGCCACCACTTTCATCTCACCTCCGATTTCTGTCAATGAACTCGACACATGGAGATATTTTATTTCACCATGTTGTGTTTTTATTTTGATCTCATGGGGTCCTCCATGATCACTTTGAACATTTTGCCAGTGGCGCATCGCGGATTCTTTCGCATCTTCCGGGATCATTTTCATGAAGTTCTGGCCGATTATTTCCTCCCTCGGCCAGCCGATTATCTTATAAAACGAATCGTTCCCGAATTCAAAACTTCCCAGCTCATCCACCACAGTTATTCCATCAAGGGATGACTCAAGTATCATTTTGAGATATTTCTCAAGTTCATATAATTTCTCTTTAGGTCTGCTAAGCAGTACCTCAAGCTTGCCTTTTTCTTTTTTCATGTACAGACCAGAGGTTTTATGGCTTATCGCTTTTGATTGCGAAACTTTCAGATATAACTATCGGGTCTACCAAAAATACTTATCTACCTTTGGATTTAATATTGACTTCATGGGAGAAATAATAATCAGACCAATTACTTCCGATGGTAAAATAACAATTCCCAAAGATCTAATAGAAAAATTTAATCTTAAAGATAGCGTGGAAATTGAAGAAACGCTTTGCAATAAAGGGATCTTAATAAAAAAACATGAATAGCCCGGACTCAGAGGCGTTTGAGCATTAAGGACATTATTCCCGGCCTAGCGTCCTTCCCGGGTTCTGGTTGAAAGCCGAACATACCTGAGCCTCCAAGGAACTCCTTCTCCCACCTGTCAGTTATTTCTTTGAATATCCTCTTATAAGCAGTACAGTGTGGGTCTACGCCCTTTATTTCACCTTCAGCAGGTGCCATGGCATTGTAGGGGCATCCACCCCGGCAAAATTTGATGTAGTTGCATCCTCCGCATTCCCTGTCCACGTATTCCTTGAACTGGAACATGAGCTTCCATGCACGGGACCTGGCAAGATCCTCCCTGCCAGGATGGTCGTGAACATTGCCCATAACATATTCTGGCATGCCCACGAAGCGATAGCAGGGGTATATGCTCCCATCCGGTCCAACAGCAAAGGTATCACCCATACAATCCACGAAAGTGCACACAGTGCCTCGACTGGTGAACACACATTTACACAGGTGGTCGATATTCATTATTTCGATCCTGCCCATGTTTTCCAGATATTTGTCCAGAAGATAAACCAGCAATTCTCCATACTCTTCTGGATCAAGAGCCCATTTTCCAGGGTTTTCGGAACGCATCGACGGCAGTGCAGGATGTAATTTGAGAGTCAGACCGTTCTCCAGAAAAAAATTGAAAATATCCTCCCTGAACCTTACAGAATGGGAGGTGAAGGTACAGATGAAGCTCACCTTGAGACCTGCTGCCCTGGCAATTTCATATCCCCGCATAGTCTTCTTATAGTATCCTTTTCCTCTCTGCATGTCATTAAGCTCCTCCGGACCATCCAGACTGGAACCGATGGGAATATCATACTCCGCAAGGATCCCGGCAAGTTCCGGGGTCATCTTCCAGAGATTGGTCTGAAGAGCGAATGCGGGACTCAGATTACTTAAACCCTCTGCCAGCAGTGGCAGAGCTTTCCTGTAAAAATCCGCGCCTGCCAGGAGCGGCTCGCCGCCATGAAAGGTAAAGGTGACAGGATCATCCCTGAAATCCCTGAGCCATTCTACCACTTCTTTGATGGTCTCGATGCTCATTACAGGAGATCCTTCCTCTGAACTCCAGCAATAGCTGCATTTGGAAGGACAGCCTAAAGTAGGGACCAGCATCACGTGAAAAGGCATAATACACTTTTTTTAAACCTTCTTCTAACTATTAATAGTTTTCCTGAGCAAGGATTGAGGGAACGAAAACTATTTTTATATTGAACATAATTGAAGGCTGCTATTATTTTAAGATAGCTTTTATACAGTTTATGATTTCATTTATGGATGTGAAAAATATTGCCAGAAGATAAAGAAACGCAGGGAGCTATTCCCCTCAGATTAGGTGATTACCTCAGGGTACTTAAATTGACGAGGAAACCCACACGTGAGGAATTCACAGTGATAGCAAAAGTAGCAGGGGCAGGCATTCTTTTGATCGGATTGGTTGGATTCATAATATATCTGTTGATAACTGTGATACCGAGCTGGTTCAAATGAACGAATTTTCTGCAATCTACGTCGTAAAGACCACAGCAAACCAGGAGAGGGCTGTCTCCAGTCTGATCGAGAAGGTGGCAAAAAAAGATCATCTCGATATCCGCGCAATACTTGCGCCTGATGAGCTTAAAGGATACATTCTTATCGAGGCAGCAGGTCCTGAGATCGTGGAGCAGGTCATCCAGACGCTCCCTCATGCGCGCACGATGGTGAAAGGTCAATCAAGCTTTGCCGAGATCGAACATTTCCTGACACCGAAGCTCACTGTTACAGGAATCACGGAGGGAAGCATAGTTGAGCTTATTTCAGGTCCTTTCAAAGGAGAAAAAGCACGTGTGAAGCGGATCGATGAAGCCCATGAAGAGATCACAGTTGAGCTTTTCGAGGCAATGGTACCGATTCCGGTGACAGTTCGCGGCGACAACGTGAGGGTATTGAAACGAGAAGAGATCGAAAAATAATATTTATTATACAGGAGAAAAAGAAATGGTAAGCACTTTAGAAGCATTAGTTCCCGGGGGTCAGGCCACCCCTGGTCCGCCACTTGGTCCATCGCTTGGTCCACTGGGTGTGAATGTGAAGGCAGTAATAGACAGGATCAACGAACAGACCTCTGCATTCAAGGGAATGCAGGTTCCCGTCAAAATAATGGTGGATGATAAGAAGCAATTCACCATTCAGGTCGGAACCCCGCCGACATCTGCACTCATAAAGAAAGAACTGGGAATAGAAACAGGCTCAGGCACTCCCAACACACAAACTGTGGGAAACCTCACTGTAAAGCAGGCGATAAATATCGCACGCATGAAGAAGAACGATACCCTTGCCAGAAACTTAAAGAACGCTGTGAAGGAGATCGTGGGTTCGTGCGTTACTCTGGGTGTGACATTTGAAGGCATGAAGCCCAGAGAAGCAATCGCGGCTATCAACAGCGGAAAATTCGATTCTGAAATGAACGAGCCTATTTAATTTTTTTATATCCCTTCTAAATACTTCTCAGCAGACACCGCAGCTATCGCTCCATCGCCCACAGCAGTCGCTATCTGACGAAGAGGCGTTACCCTGCAGTCACCTGCGACAAAGATCCCTCTGACTGAGGTTTCCATTTTTCCATTTGCAATAATGAATCCTCCTTCGTCTTTTTCAACATCTGCAAAGCCTGTGTTTGGAATAAGGCCCACATAAATGAACACACCGTCTGTTTTTATTTCAGAGAGCTCATTCGTCTTCACGTTCCTGACCATCACCTTTTCTACCACCTGTTTACCTGCTATTTCCTCTACCACAGAGTCCCAGGCAAAGCTGATTTTGGGGTTTGCGAATGCATGCTCCTGATTTATCTTTTCAGCTCGAAGCTTATCCCTGCGGTGCACGATGATCACTTTCTTGGCCATCTTGGTCAGGAAAATGGCTTCTGTGATAGCTGAATCTCCTCCCCCGACCACGACAACCACCTTTTCCCTGAAAAAAAAACCATCGCATGTGGCGCAGTATGAAACACCTCTTCCGATGAAGTTCAGTTCTCCTTTTGCTCCCAGTTTTCTGGGGGTTGTCCCGGCTGCAATTATCACAGCTTTTGTATCAAGATCGCCTTCTGAGGTTTTCACG
>Ga0209641_10002224_pt1 | contig 16837 bp, 15 predicted proteins | sample RifCSP16_1_FD_184022 | JGI IMG/M metagenome (GOLD analysis project Ga0209641, IMG submission 184022) | Soil microbial communities from Rifle, Colorado - Rifle CSP2_sed 16_1 (SPAdes) (version 2) | ecosystem: Environmental > Terrestrial > Deep subsurface > Rock core/Sediment | place: Rifle...
AAGCTATCGAATTAAAATAAATGTCTGGATATGCATTCACAAATTCAACTTTATAACCTGCTTTTACCAATTGGGTGAAAAGCGTTCCTGAATGATCGTCGTTTTGGGATTGTGACAAATGATTGAGAATTTGTGCGATTTGCGGATTAGGTTTGGGTCCATAATGTTGTCCGATCATTTCCGGAATATTTAATCCTGATAAGAGGGTTGCTTGTCCGGTTGCAGATTGGGGTACTCCTTTAACCCCAAGCTGGGCGTCGATTCCAAACAAGGCGCACACCTTTGATTGAAAGTCGATGGTAGTAGCTTGGATTTTTCGACCACCCAGCAGTTTATCTAATGTAGGGGTATTTGCAATTAGAAAAGGATTGACCTCTGGATCATTTCTTCCTAAGCCAACACCATCCCAGAAGAAGAATAAGAAATGCATCTTTGATAGTATTATAGTTTTTGAACCAGGTTCTGTTTATTTTTGTGAGCGCGAAATTAAATGAGGAAAGATATCACTTTGACAATTCCTCTGACATCTCTTAAAATAATAATTTGGTCTAATAAAATCTATTGAGAGGTGCACCAAATATGAAAGAGTATACCACTGAGTTTATCCGAAATGTCGCATTAGTAGCTCACGGAAGCGCTGGTAAGACAATGATGGCAGAAGCGTTTCTTCATTTTTCTGGTGCGACAACAAGGTTGGGCAATATAGATGACGGTTCCAGTTCGTCAGATTACGACGAGGAGGAAATTCGTCGAAAGATTTCCTTATATACAAGTGTAATTCCCGTCGAATACAAGAACTATAAAATAAATATTTTGGATGCACCTGGTTTTCCTGATTTTATCGGAGAAGTTATTTCAGCGCTGCGGGTTTCCGATGGTGCGTTGGTTCTCTTGGATTCAGTTTCAGGTATGGAAGTTGGTACCGAGATTGCCTGGAAATACTGTGACCAATTCAATCTTCCCAGAATGATCGTGGTAAATAAAATGGATAGGGATAATGCCAATGGTGAAAAGGCTTTGGCATCGGTCTCAGAGAGCATTAATGTTCGTTTGATCAAGATTCAACTTCCATGGGGGGAAAAACAGAATTTTCAAGGTGTCATTGATTTGATAACCATGAAAGCGTATGGGAAAGATGATAAAGCTGTTGAGATACCTGCTGATCTTAAAGATTCTGCTTTGGCCGCTCGTGCGGAATTAATCGAAGCTGCAGCGGAAGGGGAAGATGCTCTTCTCGAGAAATATCTTGATACGGGGGAATTAACAGAAGAAGAATTGATCCGTGGACTCAGAAAAGTAGTTCGGAGTGGTTCATTCGTCCCAGTATTATACTCAGCGGCAGGACATGAAATTGGTGTCGGTCGTTTATTGGATTCCATTATTTCTCTTCTCCCCTCACCAGCAGATCTCGATCCTCAAGATGTGAAAGCGAAAGGCGGCAATGAAAAGGTATCGCCAACAGATAATGGTCCTCTCGCAGCCTATATATGGAAAACGACAGCAGATCCTTTTGTTGGAAGAATGACGTATTTTCGTGTTTACTCAGGATCAATTATTGCAGATTCAAAAGTCTGGAATGAAAACAAAGAAGCAGAGGAAAGGATGTCTGGCTTGCATATTCAACGAGGCAAGGAACAAATTCCAGTAAAAACAGTTCATGCTGGCGATATAGCGTCTGTATCCAAATTAGCGGTTTCAGCAACAAGCGATACTTTCAGTGATAAAAGTCATCCATTGGTCATGCCAATTCCAGATTACCCAAATGCATTATTCAGGGTGGCCATAGGACCAAAAACACAAGCAGATGCAACAAAGATATCATCATCTTTAACCCGCTTGTGCGAAGAGGATATGACATTATCCTGGCACAATGAGAAGGCAACCGGTCAGACCATCCTCCAGGGAATGGGTGACCAGCATATTGATGTGGCAATTCGCAGGGCTGAAACCAAGTTTCAGGTCGGTTTGAACACTTTTGAACCAAAAGTCCCATACCGCGAAGGGATAACCAAAATTGCTTCAGCTCAATATCGACACAAGAAACAGTCAGGCGGATCTGGTCAATTTGGAGAAGTTCATTTACGCGTTGAACCCTTAATGGAAGAAGATTTTGAGTTTACAGATGAATTGGTAGGGATGAATCTATCTAAATCGTATTTACCAGCCATAGAAAAAGGTATTGCAGCGACAATGCTTACTGGCGTTATAGCTGGATATCCAATGCACAATATTAAAGTCATTGTATATGATGGGAAAGAACATCCTGTAGACTCAAAACCTGTAGCCTTTGAAATTGCGGGTCGTGAGGCTTTCAAATTGGCTGTTCATGACGCAGGGCCAGTGTTGTTTGAACCGATCATGAATGTTCGTGTAGTTGTCCCTGATGCAAGTATGGGCGATGTGATGAGTGATATGAATACTCGACGTGGACGTGTACAGGGAACAGAATCTGAGCATGGCAGTACAGTAGTGGTGGCTCATGTACCCCTTGCTGAAATGCTCAGGTATACAACACAAATTCGTTCCATGACTGGTGGTCGTGGTTATTTTACAATGGATTTGGATCATTATGAAATGGTACCTTCACACGTAGCTGCAGACATTATCGAAGCTCACAAGAAAGAATTGGCTGAAAAGAAGGAAGAATGAGTCAGTTCCTTCTTTTTCACAAAAAATCAGGTTGAGAGAATGAAGATCAGGAAGAATGATTTCAAAAAGAATTATTTAGTAAATATGTCATGGTTCAAATTTGGAGATTAAGTGACCTTAAGTTTAACAAAGAAGGAATATGAACGATATTCCAGGCAGCTTTTAATCCCGGAAGTCGGAATTAAGGGTCAGGAAAAACTTAAAAATTCAGCAGTAATGATTGTTGGAGCAGGAGGGCTGGGCTCTCCTGCTTCTTTATATTTAGCTGGATCAGGAATAGGAACCATCGGATTAGTCGATTATGATCCAGTGGATCTATCTAACTTGCATCGTCAAGTTGTTCACGGAACAAATTCCATTGGACTTCCGAAAGTGGAATCAGCCAGAACAAGATTGCTGGATTTAAATCCAGAAATTAATATCAATATTTTCAACGAGCCTTTCACATCCAGCAATGCGATGGAAATTGCAAAAGGATATGATGTAATCTTGGATGGAACTGATAATTTTCCAGCCAGGTACCTGATCAATGATGTTTCTTATTTCCTTGGGATTCCCTTTATATATGGGTCTGTTTTCAGGTTTGAAGGTCAGGTCAGTGTTTTCAATAAAAAAGGATTTCCTTGTTATCGGTGTATTTTTCCAGAACCACCACCTCCGGGATTGGTTCCAACTTGTGAAGAAGCCGGAGTTCTGGGTGTACTTCCCGGTCTAATCGGCATGCTTCAAGCAACAGAAGTAATAAAATTCCTCCTGGATGTTGGTACCTCGCTGGCTGGGAGGTTGTTGATATATGATGCTTTGGATATGGACTTTGATTCTGTAAAAATCAGCAAGAATCCTTCATGTGTGCTTTGTGGATCAAATTCCACCGTAAAAGAATTAATTGATTATGAAGAATTCTGTGGATTCCCTGGTGAGCGGCAAAATAATAGTCCGAAAACTGAAGCAGGAGAGATCACTCCTAGAGAACTTGAAGAAAAAATTAATAATAATGAGGATTTCCTCCTTGTTGATATTCGAGAACCGCATGAATTAAATATTTCTTCATTGAAAAAAGCGGTTTTGATCCCGCTGGATGAGTTATCAAATCGGAAAGATGAGTTGCTGGGATATGATGAAGTGGTTATATTTTGTCGAACTGGCTCGCGCACAAAAAGAGCCACTTTAATTCTAAAGGAAAATGGGATTAAGAAGGTGCTGGAATTAAGAGGAGGCATAAACGCTTGGGCAAGGGATATTGATCCCAATGTGCAAGAATACTAGTTGATATGGTTTGATGCCATGATTTCGGTAAATTCTGCACATTTATTCAAAACTTACTGAAGGAAGTTAAAATTTAACATTATTACTTGAATATCTCAAATACTGACTTGGATATTCGAATTACCATGTAATAGATTTTCATGAATGTAAGGTTTATTAGAATTGATTAAAAAGAAAATATTAGTCGTATTGGCTCATCCAGACGATGAATCATTTGGTATGGGGGGAACTCTGGCTTATTACTCCTCTATTGGAGTAGAAGTTCATTTAATTTGCGCAACCAAAGGTGAAGAAGGTGATCTTCCAGAAGGATTTTCCACAATGAATTATTCTATTGCAGAGGTTCGACAGGCAGAACTTGCTTGCGCTGCAAAAATACTGGGATTGAAAAGCGTTCAATTCCTTGGGTTCCGGGATTCAGGAATGGAAGGATCTCCCAGTAACAAGGATCCCCGATCATTGGTATCCCAACCACTGGAAAAAGTGGCACATCAAATATTCGAGAAAATCCAGGAAATTAATCCGCAGGTGGTTGTCACATTTGATCCACTTGGCGGATATAAACATCCTGACCATATTATGGTTAATAAGGCAGCAACGAAAGCATTTTTAGATTGTACCCAAAAGAAAAGCAGAGATACATCTTCAGATGTCTTCTCTCCTGAGAGCCTTTATTACCACACGTTAGGTAGGAACTTGTTGAAGTTTATTATAAAAATCTTGAAACTAACCGGAAAGGATCCTTGTACATTTGGAAAAAATGGTGACATTGATCTTAATTCGTTTGCTGAGGCTGATTTTCCAATTCATGTGCAAATAAAAACAAGGAAATATCACAAACTGCGTCAACAAGCCGCTGCATGCCATCAAAGCCAGGGAGGTGGGCAATTTGGTGGACGGTTTATTTCTTTGTTAGCGGATCTATTTGATCGAAAAGAATCATTTATGCGGGTATATCCTCCTGTTCCTACTACTGGAAGGATCAGGGATGACCTTTTCGATTATTGATTTCAGGATTAAAAAAACTACAACGCTCTCTTTTTTAAAGAATCAATTAGATCTTGCGATAATTCCGGGAGAGGTTCTCCATTCTTGATTCCTAGCGCTTTTCGTTGGGCTGTTCTCCACATATCAAGGCGGGATTTTATTTCTTTCTCATAGCCTTGTTCGGATGGTGAGTAAAAGTACTTTCCCAAATGCTTTTTGGGCAGGTATTGTTGAGGAATGAAGTGGTCTTTTTCATTGTGAGGATATTTGTAATCTATTCCATGACCAAGACTGCCAGCATCCCTGTTGTTGTCCATTAGATGTAATGGCACATCTCCTATCCCATCCTGTTCGATGAGATTTAATGCTTTAAAAATAGCGCCAGTCGAATTTGATTTTTCAGCTGTTGCAAGGTAAAGGGTTGCTTCTACTATTGGATAAATACCCTCAGGAAAACCCAGAAAATCGAAAGATTGACGGGCTGCATTTGCAATAACTATTCCCATAGGGTCCGCCAATCCAATATCTTCACTGGCCAATACCATCAGCCGTCTTAAAATGAAACGAGGATCTTCTCCTGCATGGATCATTTTCGCCAGCCAATATAAAGATGCGTCCGGATCTGAACCTCTAACCGATTTTATAAAAGCTGAAATGGTGTCATAATGTGAATCTCCATCTTTATCATATAAAACAGCTCTTCGCTGGATGGATTCTTGGGCAATCTCTAGAGTAACATGAATGATTCCATTCGGTTTTGGAGATGTTGATTCGACAGCAAGCTCCAATGCATTTAATAGATTTCTGGCATCACCATTTGCGTTTTCAATCAGGTGTGAAATTGCCTCTGGATCATATAATATATCCCTCTTACCAAATCCCAATACTTTGTCTGAAATGGCTCGATCAACGATTCTTCTCATATCATCTCCCGAGAGAGGAGTTAATTGAAAAATTCTAGATCGGGATACAAGGGCTTTGATAACTTCAAAATATGGGTTTTCCGTCGTGGCACCGATCAGGATCAACAATCCATTTTCTACATGGGGAAGCAGTGCATCCTGTTGGGCTTTATTCCACCGATGGACTTCGTCGATAAATAAAATGGTCCGTCGTTGGTATAGCCGCCTTCTTTCTGTCGCTTCCATAATAACCCTTCGCAATTCAGGTATTCCTGCAAGCACTGCTGATATTGTCTCAAAATGGGATTCGGTTGTATTGGCAATGATCTGTGCTAATGTTGTTTTCCCAGTTCCGGGAGGACCCCAGAGTATTATTGAAGAAAATAAACGATCGGCCTGGATAGCCCTCCTCAGTAATTTTCCCTCACCGACGATATGATCTTGCCCAACAAATTCTCTGAAATTCTTGGGACGCAATCGAGCTGCAAGAGGTGCATGTTCAGAAAGATCTTCGTTAAGTGCATGATCAAAAAGGTCAGTCATTAATTTTTCCCTCTAATTAACACTATTCCTTGCATTAAAAGAATCGAACAAAATATCAAGAAATCTGTGTGAACAAATGATCCAAAAATTATCCAATCGATGCTTACCTAAAAATTTTCGATCAGAGAGATCATTCGGTAAAAGAAATATATAATAGAAATGGAAAGTGATAAAAAGGCGATCCAGCGTTTCCGAAATAATCCAGCAATTTCTTTGAAACTTGGGAAATGGTCCATATCTGCAAATTCGTGAAAAATGACGAAGCCACCCAATGAACCGAGTATAAATGTTAATGGGTCTATTAGAATCCAGAATAATAGGGTTTCATTAGCCATGTTTATCTCTATTTAGAACCTTATTATAAAATTTGTATATAAGAATAGAACAAGTATAGAATAGTTTCGAATAACAAGCAATGAATTTCCAAATATAATAGTTGGATTGCATTGATTGTATTAAAAAAGAACAAAGATTCAAATATAAATTAAGGAGATGGTATGAGACCTGATTGGGATTCGTATTTTATGAAAATTGCTTATGCGGTCTCTGAGAGGAGTACATGCGATCGAGCCTTTGTAGGATGTGTCCTTGTTCTGGATAAACGAATCCTCACGACTGGATTCAATGGATCACCAAAAGGACAACCTCATTGTGATGAGGTTGGACATCTTATCGTGGATGGACATTGTGTTAGAACGATCCACGCAGAAACTAACGCGATCATTCAAGCGGCTTTGCATGGAGTTTCTACCAAAGGATCAACCTGCTATGTAACCCATATGCCTTGCATCAACTGCACGAAAGCACTTATTAATGCTGGAATTGTCCGGCTTGTATACAATGTTTCTTACCGGACAGATGAAAATGCAATGGCTTTTCTAAAAACAGCAAGAATAAAAATTGTTCAAAAAGAAATAAACAATATAAAAAAATGAATTCAAGTTGCCAGGGAATAACACTACCAATATGAAGACAAAGGAAAGGAAAATTAATAAGATTTTATATATTTTTCTTTTTGCATTGATCCTTCGCATGATTCCTGTCATGGTTTCGAAGGATATAGGAATAGGCCTGGACGATATGTTCCAGTACGACATGCTGGCAAGAAGTATTGTTGCTGGGAATGGTTACCGATGGTATGCACAGGATGATCTTGCTCTGGTCGAACAATATATCGATCTTGATTCCATAAATTCGCAATATGATTCTCGCGGCGTATTAACTTCATTTAGACCCCCACTATACCCTGTATTTCTGGCTGTTATTTATTGGCTTTTTGGAACGGGTGTAAAACGGTTTTTTTATGCTCGAATTATTCAAGCTATCCTTGGAGCAATGCTGGCTCCTTTGATATATTCAATTGCTGGAATAATATGGCCTGAAAATAAAAAAATCTCGTCAATTGCAGCGATAATTGCTGCAATTTACCCTATGCTGGTAGTTTATCCTTTATCTCTTGCCACTGAAAACCTCTTTTTTATTTTGATTCTTATTTCCACCCTGCTATTATTGAAAGCAGCAAGTACGGAAAGATGGTCATTGTTCTTATTAAGTGGAATGATCCTGGGTTTTACTTCTCTGACAAGGTCAGTTTCCTTGGGATTTGCAGGACTTGCTTTTTTATGGATATTTATAATTTTGAAAAGGAAGAAGCTTGCATTTATTTTTCTAATCGGTTTGACTATTGTTATAGCACCTTGGATGATTAGGAATTCACTTTTGCACAATAGACTAATGGGTATTGAGTCTGCTTTGGGATATGATCTCTATGTTGGTTACCACCCTGAAAGCACAGGCACATTCCAATATGGAATATCGCTGGATCTTATACCCATGCTTGATGATGGGTTGCGCGACCAGATCGGTATTGAAAAAGCCTTGCAGTTCATTAAATCGGATCCTGGGAGAATTCCTTATCTTTTTATCCGAAAAATTGGGTATTTTATGGGTCTGGAAAAAAGGGCATTGATTTATTTATACACAAACAATTTCTTTGGATATATACCTAAACTGGTTATGTGGCCATTATTGATCCTATTCCTGTCACCCTTTGTAATAATTGCTTTATCAGGTACTCTTGGTCTGGTTTTGATGGATTGGAATCGAACAAATATGGTTTTAATTCTTTTGATATTCGGTTACGCAATTCCCCATTTTCTTATCCTTGCTGAACCCCGATTTCACCTGACCTTGGTTCCGATTTTTATTATGGGTACAGCATTCTTCTGGGTGAAAGGTTATAAACAATTAACTGAGAATCCTTCAGATAATAAAATTAGATGGAAAATGATAATAAGCTTTATGGTTATTATGTTATTGATCAGTAATTGGATATTTGAAATAGTTCGCGACCGCCAAATTTTTTCTGATCTGTTAAGTATCGGGGGTAATACCCGGTATCTCCCTTATTGAGTATCCGCAAGTAGTGGCTATTAAGGAAAATTTATGGATACGGCGAAACCTGAAAAATTCAAGATGGACTGGAAAATAAGTGTAATAACCGTTTCTTCAACGATTTTATTGATGCTGGATTACTATTTTCACTTTACTCCTTGGAAGGTCTTTGATCGTACGATTCTTTACCTGGTAATACCTGTTTTAATAATTTTTTTTATTTTACGGGAAAATATCTTTGATTATGGGATAACTTTTGGAGATTGGAAGCTGGGTTTAAAAATAACATTGTTGTCAATGATAATCATGATACCCATCTTGTGGTTTGTCGTTTTGAACAGCTCCAATATGCAGGAATATTATCGCTCCCAATTGGGAGGTTTACCCTGGAATACAATGGCAGATTTATTCGGATGGGAATTCTTCTTCAGAGGATTCTTATTATTTGGATATGCCAAAAAACTCGGTCCGGATGCGGTTTGGTTTCAAGCTGTTCCCTTTGCTCTAGCTCATCTCGGAAAACCCGGAATCGAAACTCTTTCTACAATTTTCGGAGGGTTTGCATTTGGTTGGATTGCCTACCGAACCAGGTCATTTCTTTTTCCATTCTTAATTCATTGGTTTATTGCATCCCTAACGATCTTGATAGCGGGCATGGTGAGTTAATCAGATGGTAATAATTAATAACCAGAAAGTAAAGGAAATTATTGTATATATTTTGATAGGCATTCTAATGGGATTGTTGATAGGGGGTTTGTTATGGATTTTGGTGAGCAAACCTCAGGGAACTCCTCTACTTCTTGCGACACGTTCCAATGATAATGAAATCATAATATATATTTCAGGAAAGGTTGTCTCTCCGGGCGTTTATGAACTACCAATAGGCAGCAGAATTACAGATGCAATTGTTGCTGCAGGTGGTATCCTGCCGGATTCAAATATCGAATTGATTAACCTTGCCGATATATTATCCGATTCAGACCATGTTTATATACCGGCGATTTCAGAGGTAGAAAACCTTGGTTTAACAAAAGTCAACATTAATTATGCAACCCGTGAGCAGCTTGAAACCTTGGCTGGGATAGGAGGCACAATAGCTCAACAAATTATTGAATATCGAACGGAAAATCATCTATTCACAACTATTGAAGAAATACAGAAAGTACCGGGAATCGGACCTTCGACATTTGAAAAAATAAAAAATCACATTACAGTTGGAAATTAACAATAATGCCGTTTAACCATCATTTCCGTGTATTTGCTCCATATTATGACAAGATCATCAAGAATAGTGATGAATCAGAATACATTAAACATGCAGAATTACCGGTCTCAGGACTTCTTCTAGAGATTGGTGGGGGAACTGGAAGAATCCTAACATCATTTGAAGGTCAAGTTGACCAGGTCATAAATGCGGATATAACCATTGAAATGCTGGAAGTTGCCATGAGTAAAGGAATTCCTTCAATCTGCTCTCAAGGTGAGTTTCTCCCTTTTGAAGATGGAGTTTTTGCAAGAATATTGATCAATGACTCCATCCACCATATCGATCAGCAGGAAATGGTTGTTGCAGAAGCCATGAGAGTTTTATCTGATGACGGATTGATGTTAATTGTTGAGCCAACTTACCATGAGTTTTCTGGATTTCTTATCAGGATTTTTGAGAAAGTTCTATTTATGGGGTCGAATTTCTTAAAGGATGCCTCATTGGTTCAAATCATCCAAAAGTATACATCCTCAGTTACTGTACATCACTACAAAGGGAACAGCTGGTTTGTTGTTAGAAAAACAATCTGATATTTCCGAATATTCTCTGATCAATTAATCTTTAAGAATGTTCTTCGAAATTACAAGCCTCTGGATCTCACTTGTCCCTTCACCAATGGTCATTAGTCGAACATCACGGTAAATTCTTTCAACATCATATTCACGCGAGTATCCATAACCGCCATGGATTTGGATCATATTTCTTGCAACACGTTCGGCCATCTCGCTTGCAATAAGTTTTGCCATGGCAGCTTCCTTTTTAAATGGTCGACCTTCTTGTTTTAACCAAGCTGATCGAAAAACCATCAAGTTGGCAGCATCAATTTCGGTCGCTGCGTCAGCAAGCATCCATCGGATTGCTTGTTGATCGGCTATGGATTTTCCAAACGCCTTTCGTTCCTTTGAATATTCTATTCCTTTTTCATACGCCGCCTGGGCAAGACCGAGACATAAAGCCCCAATACTGATTCTTCCACCATCTAATGTGTGGAGTGTTTGTGAAAGACCTTTCCCCTCTTCTCCAAGTAAATTTTCCAAGGGAACGTGGACATCTTCGTAACTGATGGCGTTGGTTTGTGAACCATGGAGCCCCATTTTTTTCTCTGGTGGATGAATTGTCAAACCTGGTGAATCAGTTGGAACAATTATCATACTGAGCGAATGAGAACCTGAGAACGGTTCTGTTCGAACCAACGTAATAATATATTCAGCAATGCTTGCGTTCGTGATCCACATTTTGGAGCCGTTGATGATCCAATCATTTCCAGATTTGACCGCCTTGGTGGTCACACCTCCCTGAAGGTCAGAACCAGCACCCGGTTCGGTAAGTGCCAATGCCGCCAGGCGGTTATTTCCTGTTACAACTGTGCTTAGAAACTTCTCTTTTTGATCGACTGTCCCAAAGGTAGTGATTGGTGCACACCCAAGCCCATTATGAGCCGCTATTGCCAACCCGGTTGAACCACATCCCCAACCCAACTCTTTTATTGCGATTGTAAAACTTAAAGGATCAACGTTTGATCCACCAAATTCCTCCGGGACCATCATCCCAAGCAAACCGATTGGTCCCATTTTATTAACAGCTTCCCAATTAAATTCTCCACTCTCATCAACTTCACGTGCTTTCGGTTTCACTTCTGTTTCAACGAATTGATGGACTGTTCTTCGCCAGAGAATTTGTTCAGCAGAAAATTCAAATTCCATTATTCACCTCCAGGATAATTGCTTATTTCTTAATCATCAATATTTTTCTGATTTTCAAGATCATTAATTAATTCTTTTGCCAATGATAAGTCACTAGGTTTAATATAGATTTGAACAAGAGCAAACCTGCCTACACTCATGGGATAACCGTAATTTTTCCCTACCGATTCTTGGAATAATTTTGTTTTAATGCCATATGCATTAAGCATGCTTTGATAGTTATCAGCTTCCAATTGACCATACACTTCTGTGAGCTTTACCCAAGAAATTTTGGACATTACTTACCTCCAAGTGAAACCCCGGCTTAATTATAACAAATCCGGATGTTTCGAGATCCCTTTTTGAAGATTATCAATCTTATAAATTCAACCAATTTATCGCGTGTTTAGGAAGATTGGCACAGGAATCGATCATTCTTGTGCAAGGGGGAAGCGAGTTAATGAAGTATTGACCATATTTCTTGGATAATACTCTCTTATCAAGTACAGCAATGATCCCTCGATCTGATTGAGTTCTAATTAGACGGCCAAACCCTTGGCGGAATCTTAAGATCGCTTCGGGAAGATGATACTCGCCAAATGGGTCATCGTATTCTTCTGATCTGGCTGCAATCAATGGGTCACTGGGCACATCAAATGGTAATTTTGTAATTACCAAAACAGATAATGCATCACCTGGTATATCAACCCCTTCCCAAAATGATCGGGTTCCCAGCAGAACAGATTTTTCCGTGTTCTTAAAAAATTCCAATAGTGACGATGATGAAGAACCATCTCCTTGTTCAAAGACGACAATGTCATTTTTTGCCAATGGCTGGGTTATTCCTTTTGAAGTGCGTTTTAACTGAGCATACGAAGTGAATAGGATCAATGCTCTCCCGGAGGTCGCCCGGCACAAGTTGATGATTGTGGTATTTAATTGAAATTGGTAATCACCGGTATGTGGTTCACCGATATCATTGCACAGATATAGTAATGCCGAATTTTCAAAATCAAAAGGAGAACCCAGCATTAGTTCATCAGCATCTTCAGCGCCTAAAACGGATCGTATGTAATTAAAGTTTTGATTTGTTGTCAAGGTAGCTGAAGTTACCGTGACACTGGTCTTGGAAAGCCATAAATATTCTTCCAGTAAATGACCTATATTTACCGGAGAAGCATGAAGCGAGATTTTGTCATTTCTTGGTTGGATTTCAGCCCAATAGACAATCCTTGCTTCTGGTTGACTGACCAACGCGGTAATATTTTTCATGACTTCCATAATTCGCAACTGGTTATTAACCAATGAGGTCATCGCATCTTCAGAATCTTCCGAATTATCCCCGAATATTTGCACACTTTCTTTCCTAAGCTCATCAATTCCTTCTAACAGCAATTTAAGAGTATCACTCGCTGTATCCCACCCAATTTCAATTTCATCCCATTCTGGCAATGTTCTTATCGATGGGAGGATCCGAATTTGAAATGCATAATTTGGGGATTGATTCTGATCTTTTAATGAATTGATGAATTGAAAAAAGGATTGGAAAAAGGATCTTTGTTGGTTTTCAAATCGAAAAGATAGATCGGATACCCTGGTGACTGTTTTTCCATATGATGCAAACAATGAAGGCTTCCCTGAAGCTTGAGCGATTGTCAAGAGAAATGAAAGGATACCACCGGAAGAAGACCCCAATTCTCTAAGCAGCCTGATGATCTCAAATTCAGTAATTTTAAAACTCAACGCATCTGTTGCAGCACCTTCCAGGTGATGTCCTTCATCAACTATTAAATATTCATATTCGGGGAGAACTCTGTTGCCAGAAGCAATATCTGAAAGAAGTAAGGCGTGATTTACAATCAATAGATGAGAAGTTTGGGCATCCTGGCGCGCCTTATAGAATGGACATGCTCCACCCTCTCGATTTAAACAAATCTCTATGGAACATTGGTCATCTTCAGCTGAGAGATGCGACCAAACATCTCTCTCGCTTGGTCCATTAAGATGAATGTCTGCCTTGTCGCCACTTTTATTGCTTTGAAGCCAAACTAATACTTTTGCTAATACGCGCAGTTCTTCAACAGTCTGCGGACCTCTTTTTCTTAAAAGTTCTACTCGACGTGGGCAGAGATAATTGGAACGTCCTTTTAAAACAGATGCTCGAACATTTATTCCTAAGGCTCGATTTAGATCAGGAATATCTTTATTGATAAGTTGATCCTGCAAATTGATTGTATTGGTTGAAATAACTACTCGGGTTTCATTTTTAACCGCAAAGATAGCAGCTGGGACAAGGTAAGCGAATGACTTTCCAACTCCAGTACCTGCTTCCACAAGGAGATGTTGTCCTTCTGACAAAGATTTTCCCACTTCCTTCAACATTTCAACCTGTTCAGGACGATATTCGAACGAGTCAAATAAATTTGAAAACGCGCCACCGTATTCTAATGTGGCTGAGACTTCCTGGATATCTAGCGGCTGGATTTCGCCATCATTATGCAATGGGGTGCCAGTATATTTGATCGGTTTGGAATTGAAAAGAGATCGGATGGGTCTCGATAAAAAATCCTTGGAACCAATTTCCTCCCGCTGTCTTTCTAATAGAATTTCTCTGAATGGCCAGTTAGCACCCCATGCTATTTGATCGCCATGGTGAACAATCTCGTATAAAAGATCAATTGGTAATTCATAAGCTTTTTCACATAATCGGACGAAAACAAGGTGAGTAGCCCTTGCATCATCAAGAGCTCTATGGTTTGCTGATTGCGGAATTTTTAATTCATGGGTGAGCGCACCAAGGTTATACCTGCTGGCTTGCGGCATTAAAACAGAAGCCAATTCATAAGTGTCAAGGGAAGGGTTCGATTGAAGGATTTTGTATTTCTTAAAAAACGACAGATCGAAAGGAATATTTTGACCCAGGATTGGTAAATCTGCGATTATTAATTCGAATTCTTGCAGAATATCTTGAGCAGCTGGAGCATTCCTGACCATCTCGTTGGATATTCCAGTTAATTCTGTTATGAAGGCAGGAATGTGAATAAAAGGATTGATCAAACTGGACCATTCCTTTACCACTCTTTTTCCTTCGAAGATACGAACACCTATTTCGATGATCTTATCTTTAGCTGGATCTAAGCCAGTTGTCTCAATATCCAGAGCAGCAATGAGTTTCACGAGTAATCACCTATTAAGGATGATTAGTTTTGCTCTTTGCTTTTATTTGCATCAGCTGCAGGTAGAATATCCTGAAGATCCTTGATAATTGACATTGAAATCGGATTATCCTTTGCTTTCTTTTTTATTAATTCTTTGAAATCCTTTGGGGTTAATGCCAAAATTGGGGCATTTTCTGTTTCTAAAACAACATTTGGATTGGAAAAAACCGCAGCTGTGGATATTTCGGCTTCTTGGAGTGCAGGAAGTTCTTTGCTAAGAAATTTTCTTAATGAATTGATTTCTGATGCAGCCTCAGCATCCGGCTTGCCGATATTTTCCTGACCAAAGATCTTCAAATAGCCTTGGATAAACCCTCCTCCCTTTTGACGCCACCTTTTTCCATCAAAGCTGATTTTCCCTCCCTGGTAAAAGTGGAGAAGAACCCAAATGCCTGATGGTCCGACTAGTAAGTGAGAAGTTGGCGTGCAATAATGATAGATGGTATGATCCCGCCCGATACCTTTCAAACTTTTATCAAGAATCTCATCTGGTCGTGGTCTACGTCCCCAGCGATTTCCAAAATACATTCCTATTTGAGATAGAAAAAACCCAAGAATTAGTGCTATTAATGAATAGGAAAATAATTCTGGCATTTGAAAGGTGATGTACATTCCGATTCCCAATATCACCAGTGCGGCAATACTGGTAATTTGTCCGATACGAGCATTTCGTTTAATAATTTTATTATTCGTGGAGATCTTCATTAATTATTTACTCCTTAATCTTTAATTTCTAGAGATTCTTCAAGTGTATCTCGAATTGATTCGATAACTCCGGATTCGCTGGCTTGTTTGGCTATTCTAATAGCATTTTTAATGGCTATTGCATTCGATCTTCCGTGACCAATAAATACCAACCCGTTTATACCCAGTAATGGAGCTGCACCTTCTTCACTTGGGTCCATCAATTTCTTTATATTTCCCATGGATTTCTTGATCAACAAACCACCAATATTTGCTGCCAAACCCCCAGATTTTATACTTTCCTTGATTTTATCAATAAGAAATTTTGCTACAGCTTCTGAGGTTTTTAGCATGACATTCCCTGTAAAACCATCAGTTACTGCGACATCAACTTCTCCCCCAAGTACTTCTTTTCCTTCCACATTTCCGATGAAATTTAAGTTAGAAGAAACCAATAATGGATATGAATCTTTTACGAGTTGATTCCCTTTTCCTGCCTCTTCACCATTCGAAATGATGCCAATTGTTGGATTTGAGATGTTTCTTACCTTCTCTGCATAAATTTTTCCCATGATCGCAAATTGCAGGATATTTATTGGCTTAACATCTGGATTTGCACCAACATCCAGAACGATGCAGAATCCCTTTGCAGTCGGAAAAACTGGAGCCAATGCAGGTCTATCAACTCCGGGAATCGTTCCTAGTCGAAAATATGCACTTACACTAGCAGCACCAGTATTCCCAGCAGTTACAAATGCTGACGCTTTCCCTTCTTTGACCAGGTCCAAGCCAACTGCCATTGAATTCTTGGAATTAGGTCGTCTCGCTTTTAATACGAGACTTAACCCCTTATCGTCCATGCATAATATTTCTGGTGCATGGACAACCATAATATCTAATTTGGAAGTATCATACTTTTCCAGTTCGGGTTTTATCAGACTCTCGTCACCAACGAGGATAATATTAACATGGTACTCCTTTGCTGCTAAAACCGCACCTTCTACATCTGCTTTGGGATATAAATCACTTCCCATCGCGTCAACTGCTATCGTTATCATGTTGTCTCCTGGCGGGTATCCTTCATGTCAGCTTGACACAAGGTTGAACACGATTATAATACCCCTTGCTCAAGCGCTGGTGCTGGAATTGGCAGACAGGCATGGTTGAGGGCCATGTGCCGCAAGGCGTGGGGGTTCAAGTCCCCCCCAGCGCATGGAAAGAAACTTCGGTGAATGTTGATGCCGG
>Ga0209641_10002225_pt1 | contig 16832 bp, 17 predicted proteins | sample RifCSP16_1_FD_184022 | JGI IMG/M metagenome (GOLD analysis project Ga0209641, IMG submission 184022) | Soil microbial communities from Rifle, Colorado - Rifle CSP2_sed 16_1 (SPAdes) (version 2) | ecosystem: Environmental > Terrestrial > Deep subsurface > Rock core/Sediment | place: Rifle...
AAACCCTTGCATGGGCTGAAAAACGTAACAAAAAATGCAAAACGGTAAACTGGAAATTTACGAAAGATAATGCTCGAGAAAAACTTAAAAATAAATATCGTATGCATTCTAATTAAATAGAAGGTGGCACTAGTGCGTATACAAAAATATTGAGTAAGAAAACATGGTGCAGAAGGTATGTTTATATTGATGCCTTCGCAGGTGCTGGATTACATATTAGTAAAACAAGAGGAGAAGTTATCCCAGGCTCGCCACTAAACGCACTCGATATTAATCCTCCATTTACAGAATATCACTTCATTGATCTTGATAAAGATAAGGCAAGTGTCTTTGAAGCAATTGCTAAAGAAAATACTCACGTGCATTCTTACCAAGGAGATTGTAACGAAATACTTGTAAACAAGATTTTTCCTACACTCAACTATGCAACGTTTAAAAGAGCTTTGTGTATTCTCGACCCTTATAAGCTAAATATTGAATGGGAAACTGTAAAGAAAGCCACCTATCTCAAGACAGTTGATATTTTCTTAAACTTCTCGATTATGGATGCAAACAGAAATATATTATTTGAAGACTTATTAATTGCCAAACAAGAAGATATTGCTCGAATGAACACGTTCTGGGGTGATGAACAATGGAAAGAACTTCTCTATAAAAAACAAAAAGACCTTTTTGGAGAAGTTCATCAAATAAGAACGGATAATTTTAAAAAGCTTGCACAGGAATTCAAAGAAAGGCTAAAAAAAGTTGCTGGATTCAAAAATGTGCCAGAGCCAATTTTGATGAGAAATACAAAAAATGGCCCTTTGTATTACCTATATTTTGCCTCCCAAGAGGATGTTGCTAATAAAATAGTAAATGACATTTTTGATAAATACAGAATGGAACTATAAATGTTAAATGATACATTGAATGAAAATAAAAATACGGCGATTGGTTTAATAATAAAAGAGCCATCTGTATCTTATAAAACAGTAGAAAATAGACGTTCCCTTGTTTCTGAAATCTGGGCTATTCGGGAAAAGTGTGATAAACCAAAAGCTGAGAAGATAGCCAAAAGGGCGCATTTACCATTGAAATGGTTTGATAAAGCTCCTTCAATGAACGGCGAGAAGGGAATAGAAAAACTTAAGATTGAAAGAGGCGTGCTTCTGTTAAAGAACCGTACGAGTCCGTTTATTGAACAATTTCAACATCCTATTGGTAGATGTGCAAAATTTTATAAGTTAACAGCTTATAACAACTGTAATTTCTGGTGTGAATATTGTTATTTATATCTCACATTCCGCACCATGCCTGTGTCAACCCACTTTGTGAATTACGAGAAGATGTTTCTTGAGATTGTGAATTTTGATAGAGCAAATATACCCGATACTTTGAGGATTCTGAATCTTGGAGAACTTTGCGATCCTTTGGCGATAGAAGATATTACTGGGTTTGCTGAAGAACTTATTCCTTTTGTTGCAAGTGAAACACAGAAAACAAGGCTCCTCTTTCTTACGAAAAGTGATAAAATTAATTCTTTATTGAATTTAAATCATGACAATAAGATTATTGTGTCATTCAGCGTCAATACCGATATGGTTCATCAGCAACTTGAACATCGAACACCATCACCAGAAGCGCGATTGACTGCTGCAAAGGAATTACAGGATCATGGTTATGAAATACGTTTAAGGATAGACCCTGTTATATGGTATTCAACATGGAAAAGAGATTACCTTGAGCTTGTTCAAAAAATATTTAGTTATATTAAACCTGTACGAGTTACCATAGGTGAATACCGTCCTTCCAAAGGACTCGCCACACACATAAGTTCACGCTTTCCTGAGTCTTCTCTTTTAAAAGTTACATCAGGATTAATAAGTGATGGAACAAAACTCAGATATCCTGAAGAATATCGTATAGTTATGTTTCGCACGATAATCAATGCGATCAGAAAATACGATAGCGATGTAAAGATAGCGCTATGCAAAGAAGATGTAAAGATTTGGAAAGACCTTGGTATGCCAATAAATGGTTTATCTTGTAACTGCCTTGAGTAAAAGATAGCACTTAAAGGATCATACCTACATATTTCAATTACAGGATGCAGAAGAACTATGTCAGACCAAAAATAATAAAATTTCAGCAATGCCCTGTCTTCCCGATAGACATTGGCGAAACATGTTTAAAAAATCTGTAGAGACACGGCGTGCCGTATTTCAATGATGCAGCGAGGCGATAAAGCATCGGCCTTATCAAACAACCAAGATTATCTGTAATACGATTATCAAAGAATGAATTTGGAAAGATTGCAAATTTAAAATCATAGAACCTGAGTTTACAATGAGTGGGGTGGAATATGAGGCATTTTGAATTAAGGTAGGAAATCAGGGGTTGCTGTCAGGAGGAAACTCCTGCCACCCTTGCACCTGACCTCTTGATTTGTTTCAATGGTTTTTGCCCTTGCAAAATATCCGGGTTCAAATTGCAAATTTGACCCGCCGTAGCATGTGGTCAGTTTGTAATAGCGAAAAGAATTGTGTTGTTCCCCCTCCCCACTACCGTAAATATATTTGTGTTTTAGCCATATTAATACAAAGGGTAACAATAATGCGTAGAGACATTGAGAAAGAACTGATTTCATGGAAATCACAAAAGGGGCGGTATCCGCTAATAGTCAGGGGCGCAAGACAGGTGGGCAAAAGCTACCTTGTTGAAGCATTTGGTAAAACCCACTTTCAAAACAATGTTGTGGTTAACTTTGAGTTTCAGCCGCAATTAAAAGACTGTTTCCAATCTTTTGACCCATCTGAAATTGTCAACAAACTTCAGTTGATTCTTGGTGTGCAGATTAAAGAAGGAAGTACCCTGCTATTCCTGGACGAGATACAGGAATGTACGCAGGCAATAACGTCTCTCCGTTACTTTAAAGAGAAAATGCCTAAGCTGGCTGTTATAGCCGCAGGCTCGCTTCTTGAATTGCTTCGTATATACCTCATTGTTGGCGGAATGCCGGCGGCACTGGAGGAATATTTGTCCAGCAATGATTTGATGAATTGCCAGAGGATTCAGACCGCGCTTTTACAAACATACAGGAGTGATTTCGGAAAATATGCAAAGATTTCTCAACATAAATATTTGCAAAAGGTATTTGATACTGCGCCTCGCATGGTAGGGCAAAGGATAAAATATTCAAACATTGACACGGATACCCGCTCAAGAGAATTGAAGAATGCCCTAAACTTGCTTGCCCTCGCCGGGATAGTTAAACCAATATATTTAACTAAAGCGTCAGGGCTGCCGCTTGGGGCGCAAATAGACGAACAAAAATTTAAATTGAATTTTCTTGATGTTGGACTGATGCAAAATTCCTGCGGCTTACCGGGGCGATTAAGCGTTGAAGAAGATTTTATGCAAATAAATGCAGGCGCTGTGGCTGAACAGTTTGTTGGACAGGAACTGGCGGCATATTCCGATAAACATCAGCAAGGCAGCATTTATTTTTGGGCAAGAGAAAAAAAGGGAAGCATGGCAGCGGTTGATTATGTCATAAATATTGGCTCAGATATCCTTCCTATGGAAGTAAAATCAGGCAAAGAAGGCAAGCTTAAATCGTTAAGGATGTTTATTGATGAGAAGAAATCAAAGTTAGGAATACGATTTTCACGGGACAAATTATCTTATTATGACAAAATACTGTCTATTCCGCTTTATATGGTTGAACAAATGCCGAGATTAGTCCTTATCCAAGCGTGATTTTTTAACAGAGAGAGGTTAAGTTAGTTGAAATGCCCGAATTTACCGGTTAAAATGGGGATGTGTAAAAATCCAAATAACCAGAAACTTGTCCTCGTGTAGACGGGGAAAGGGGCATTTCAGATGAGCAAAAAATCACGGCAACAGTATAGCAGAATATTCAGCAGAAGGAAACAGAAAACAGAGAGACGGCTAAAGAGGAAGCAGTGGGAAGAACAAGAACGTCCGATGTTCAGGGGTAGAAACATCCATTACGAGGTAGCAGAGAAAAATCAGGCGATCAATTGTGGAGGGATAGGAGCAATCCATCAGATGGCGCTGAGGTGTGGGTTGGTAGAGGAGATAAACGAGAAGGTAAAGCTCCTCAAGGTACATGTGCCGTACCATGAATCGGACCACGTGTTGAATATAGCATACAATATCCTTGCAGGTGGTATGAGATTGGAAGACATAGAGTTGAACAGGAACAATGAGGGGTATTTGAATGCGCTGGGTGCGCAGAGGATACCGGATCCGACAACGGCGGGTGATTTTACGAGGCGGTTTACGCCGGAGGATATCGGGAAGCTCATGGAAAGCATAAACAGAGAATTTTTTATCTACTTGGGGAATTGGTAGAGTAGTTATCTTGATATGAAATGATTACGACATGACCCCTTCGGGTTACCAAGATCAATAATTAGGTATGGTGTCGCCGGAATCCCCTACGTGTGCTGAGCGAGTTCTTTGAAGTATCTGACTGTGCGTGTTGCCTATTGCCTTATTATAGGGATTTCTAGCCAATTATTTAAGATTTAAGATGTGACCCTCGCACTTCTCTCTCGCACTTCTCTCGCACTTCTCGCTTCACTCTTTCGATCGCGAGCAGTTCAAAGGTGTCCTGATACGATGGTTGATTCTTGAGAAGTCGTTCATATTCCTTGGGATTGCCGGGTCCGATTACGTAGTATTCTTCCCAACGGAAGTCTTCGATGCCAGTCACATCACAGGAAAGCCGAAGAGAGCTTGTAAGGTGATCGTAGAACTTGTCAACGCAGTCGTCGAAGCTGATTTCGTCATCAACGCCAACGATCGCTTCGATGCGAGCGTCTTGTGCATCCAGTTGCGTCATGATTGGGCACTCCTTTTCGTACTGTGGAAGCGGATACCAGACCGAACGCTCCAGCGTGGCAAGCAACACTGAACACCAGATCTTTAAAACCACTTGCCACAGCTCTTACAACGATGATCCAAGTCAGGGTGGCCCTGGCGTCGATCACAATAGCTATCGGTAGATGGCACTTTACACCACCGATGGGGTTCTTGGCACTCCAGATACTTCGGTTCTATCTCCTCGTTTGAACGAGCTTTTCCTCCTTCAGCTTCTTTTGACATAGTACACCTCCATAGTGACGGGTTTTCTTTACTCGAACGTGCTTGGTACGATAGGATGCCTAAGGTGAAATAGGCGTACTAATAGCCGTCTTATTTTACGGTTATTAGTACAGATAATACCTTTTTTGTAACTTATTAGACGCCTGTTTGGGCATATAATAAAGGTTGCGGGTGTTTTACCGATAATATAACTTAATTGCAAAATATTTTATTTGTTAAAACCTAAATTACTCGATCAGGTGCGTGATACAATTCGTGTAAAGCATTACAGTATGAGAACCGAAGAGGCGTATGTTCTACAAAAACTACCATCGAACAGTTTTTGCAAGCACCTTGTAATAGGGAAAATTTCTTCCGGGGCATTCTGTCTCCCTGAAATGTCTGTGCATAATTATATTTTCTGAAGGGATATGACATCGATCCTGGAGATACCCTACTAATGCCGAAAGTGAAGCCATTTGAGCCGTTGTGGGGTAGCTTTCGTTGAAGTTTCCCACAAGGCATATTCCGATGCCGTAATGATTGTATTCCTGTACACCGGCATGGGCGCCGTCTATCTGATTTATCCATCTACTGCCTATCTCAATCTCTCCATCGCGAGAACCATGACCGTTCCCTATCACAAAATGATATCCCAGTCCATTCTCCCAACCCCTTTTCTCCCGGTGATATTTATCAAATTCAACAGCACAGCCAGATGGTGAAGCACTGTGATGAATGACAACGTATTTCCAGTCCCGTACGAAATAACGATCCAGTTGACTGATAATGTAAGGTTCTACTTTTTTTGGGGGCTTCACGGTAGTGATCGGTTTGAAAGCAGGTGGGGCATAACAACCGCATAAATAAAAAATGGCAAGAAAAGACAGGGAAATACAATATTTCCACCGAAAGTGCATGCGCAGCCTCCTGAAATGATGTTCGATTCTTTCATGCAAACCTAATAAGTCCTATCTACTCTGGGGAAGTATACCATAAGCATGTTCCTTGTCAAAAAAAATTTATTTTTATATAAAAATAAGGATTATAGAATGACATTAGATAATTAGTGACATTTTTGTACATATTTGACCTGTTTTCTCCTTTCAACAAAAAATCCGAAACTAATTTATTAAAATTTGTAAATGGCAATTTTCTCCTGTTGGCATAATATCAAACAAGCATTAAGATTAAATCGAATTAATAAAAACCAATGCATGGCATATTTTTTGATCAACCTAACATGAACCTATTGGTTACAATGGAAATAGAAATATGAAAACTTCAAATTCTACCTGAAATAACGAGGTTATCACTTCAGGTATTTTCAAAATGACAAGATAATTTTATTTCATCAAACTTATCTTTTATGCATACATGATAGAAAAATACCTTAAACAGCATTGTCTGCAAATTTTCACCGTTTTTTGGTTTATCCTCGCCTTTCTTTTCCAAATCTCATTTCTTTCTCCTCAAATTTTTGCCAAAGAAAACACGGTCGTCATTATTCAGAGTCAACAAATTGCAGCCTATAGCGAGGCAATTAAGGGGTTTGAAAAAGGATGCAAGGGAAAAAACATCTCTATAAAGGCAATCTATAACCTGAATGGAGATGCAGACGAAGGTAAAAGAATCATTCAAAATATCAAAGACAACAAACTCAAACCCGATCTCATCTTAGCCGTAGGCGTACTTGCTGCAACCCTTGTAAAAGAGCAATTTACCGATGTTCCCATTATCTTCTGTATGGTTATCAATCATAAGCGTTTTAATTTACAGGGCGCCAATATAACGGGTATTTCTTCGGAAGTATCGGTAGAAGATCAATTCGCTATTCTAAAAGAGCTTCTTGGCGCACACAAGAATGTGGGGGTCATTTATGATCCAATGAAGACCGGAAAGATTATCTCGGAAGCAGACGTTGTAGCAAAAAGACTGGAATTCTATCTCATTAAGACAAAAATCACGTCAGAAAACGAAGTTGCATCTGCGCTGAAAAACATGATCGGCAAAATTGACGCCCTATGGATGATCCCGGACAGCACGGTAATTACAAAAAACTCACTCAATGTCCTCTCGAAAACGATCCTGGAGCATCGCCTGCCGACGTTTTGTACCTCCGACGCTATTGTGAAGGCAGGGGCAGCGTTGGTTTCCGTTTCGCCGGATTATACGTACACGGGACTTCAGGCAGCCAGAATGGCACAAACGTTATTGAACAACCCCTCGACAACTTCACTCGGCATTACGCAGCCGGACAAATTGAAGTTGACCTTAAATACCCAAACGGCGGAAATAATCGGGGTAAATCTCGCATCCTTTCAATCTCATCCAGATGTAGTTTTGTATCCTTAGTATTTTTGGTTGGATATTTATATGTTTAGCCTTCGTACCAAACTCATCCTCTTTATGAGTATGCTGACAATTTTTATCGGGATACTTAGTTGTCTCTTCTTTTTAATTCATTCAAAAAGTCAACAGGAAGAGGCGCTGAAAAAATTAGGTACGTCTCTTGTCATGCAACTTGCTCAGGACAGCGAAGTCAAACATGCGCTGAACTATACACAATCGGCATTTCTTGATGCTCCAATCAAAAGAGTCCAGACACTCGACATGGAAGAGGAAATTGGTTACTGTCGTATATCAAATATTAAATCGGTTATAATCGAAGAAAAAGCTCCCTGGATAAGTGTCCGGATGAAAGAAATTCCAATGAGACATGACTACCAAAATCCAGATGTACAGCTTACCCATCGCAAGATCACCTCTTCAGGCGAGACCTTTTATGATTTTTCAATCCCTGTTGTAGAAAAGCAGACCTTTTCTGAAGAAGCATTCGCTGCGCAGCTTTTGGGAGAAATACCTGCTAAAGCAGAGCAAAAGATTTTGGGATTCGTACAAATCGGTTTATCCCCGCATAAATTGAATGAAAGAATTCACAGGAGTATTCTGCGGAGCATTATACCCATGGGGTTGAGTATTGTGTTGGGGGGAATATGCATTACATTCTTTTTCACCAAATACTTTGTTTCTCCCATACGACACATGGCGAGTATCACCCTCGATATCGCCAAGGGAAACCTCACACGCACGGTGGATATCCACTCCCGAGACGAAATTGGGCAGTTGTCTTTAAGTTTCAACCAAATGACCAAGTCGCTTAAGGCATCTTATGACGAGAAAGAAAAAATTATGGCACAGTTACGGGAAAATGTTAACAACCTGTCCAACGCAAATAAAGAATTAGTCAGAATAAATGAACAATTGAACGAGGCACAAGAACGCCTTGTACGTTCGGAAAAATTGGCCGTCGTTGGTAAATTGGCATCGGGCGTAGGGCACGAATTGAGAAATCCGCTGGGAGCCATTAGGAACGCACTTTTTATCATAAAAAAGAAGAGAGGCAATACTCGTATATCAAACGATGTCCAGAAGTTTAATCAATTAGTAGAAATCGTTGAGAAAGAAACAGACAGAAGTATAAAAATCGTCAATGACCTTTTAGGATTCTCAAGGACGGCAAAACCTGCAGTATCTCCCACGAATATTCGTTCTATTATTGAATCTTCTCTTTCAAGACTTAAAATACCTGATAAAATTAATAAAGTTGTTCAAGTGGAAAATACCCTGCCCCTGGTACCTGTCGATGCAAACCAAATTGAACAGGTATTCATCAATCTTGTTCAAAATGCAATGGATGCCATGCCCAAAGGCGGTTGGTTAACTGTCCATGCACAAAGAGAAAATAACTTTTTAGCGATTACGATAACGGACACAGGGTGTGGTATACCCGATACTATTAAAAATAAAATATTTGATCCGCTGTTCACCACAAAACCCAAAGGAATTGGGCTGGGACTGGCCATAAGTTCCAACATCATTCAAAGGCATGAAGGATCTATTGATTTAAAGAGTAAAGAAGGAGAGGGTACCAGCTTTATCATTAAATTACCCATTATCAAAACGTAAAGGATAAAAAATGATACATGAAATACCGAGTAAAATCCGCATCATGCTAGTAGATGACGATCCTTCAATTTTACAAACTACAGCTACGATACTGGAGGAAGAAGGATACGATGTCCTAACCTGCCGTGGGGGAAAAGAAGCGGTTGATAAATTTAACGATACTATCTTTGGAGTGATACTGGATATTAATATGCCAGGCATGTCTGGGCTGGACGTCTTTGAGATTATCAAATCCAAAAATCAGTACGTCCCCATTATTTTTCATACAGGGTATGATGAAAGAGAAAAAAGGATCGACATCCGCAAGCACTTTCGACCACATGCCTACGTGGTTAAGGGGAGTGATCCCGAACAACTCCTCGATACGGTTGCAGGTGCAGTAGAATCATACAAGAATATTGTAGAAAATGTTAAACTCAATGAAACCCTCAGGGAACGAAATAAACTAATCGAAGAATTCAATCACTCTTTGGAAGATAAGGTAACAAAGCAGGTAGAAGAAATTCAAAGGACCAGCCGTTTAAAAAGGTACGTCTCTCCACAAATTGCCGAAAGCATCATCTCTAACGGAAGCGATAAATACCTGATTAATGCCAGAAAATTATTGACGATATGCTTTGCTGACCTGAAAGGTTTTACCGAGGCATCTGAGAGTATGGAGCCGGAAGATACCATAAATTTATTAAACGAATATTTTACAGAAATGACCAAAATTATTTTTACCTACGAAGGTACCCTTGACAAATTTATTGGAGACGGTATTCTTGTTTTTTTTGGCGATCCAATCTATTTTGACGATCATGCCGAGAGGGCAGTAAGGATGGCTTTAGATATGCGCAATAAAACACAGGCGCTCCGAAAACACTGGCTTGATCACGGCTGTAACATCGATATAAGTTTTGGCATAAATACCGGATATGCTACGGTAGGAAATATTGGCTCTGCAGCCCAGTTAAGTTACACTGTCATAGGGCATCAGGTCAATATTGCCAATAGATTACAACTGGAGGCACAGGCAGGCCAGATTTTGATTACCCCACGAACATTGAATGAAATGAAAAATATAAAACCGGAAACAGAAGAAATTAAAAATGTGAAACTAAAGGGCGTTAATAAACCCATTAATGTCTATAATGTAATACGGTTCACGCATGTAATGTAATCGCGAAACTCAAAAAAAGATTTGACAAGATAACAGGATAGATAGGAAATTATATAATTTTGACAGGATTAACAGGAGGAAGTAAGGTAGTTTTTTATCTTATTAATCTTATTAATCCTGTTCATCCTGTCTAAGATAGCTGAACTATTACCAATTTTTTGCTATTATGTCCATCAGATTGCTTGCTATGTCCTGCTTGGTCTCGCATCCCGATTCTACCTCTTTGTGTGAATTAATGAGGTAGGCACGGTGTTTGTCTCCTACAATTTCATTTTGATCATTGGCTACGACTAAATCCGCCCCGCTTTCAATCATGGATGCATACGCCCTTTCCATAAGCTCATCTTTCGATAACCCCACCTCTAATTTAAAACCTATCAAAAAAGCATGTGGCCACAAAGCCCGTATTTGCTTCATAACCTTGGGAGTTTTTAGTAAGGTTATCGTCAGCATATCTTTAATCGAGGCTATTTTACCCTCACTCTGTTTCTCTGGGGAATAATCCAGCGCCGCCATAGCATGTATAATGGCATCGAATGATTTACCTTTCAGTTTTTCCTGAATTGTTATCAGCAGGTCATCAATCGTCTCTATCTCAATAAGCGTAAGTCGACGGGTGCGGTCTTTCCCTAATAAGGTAATGTCGGGGGCGCTACTTCCTGTTCCATAAACAAAAGTTACACAGGCATCTCTTTTAAGGGCTTCAGTTGCAATAGTAGCTCCCAATTTTCCCGTGGATTTATTACTAATATATCTTACGGCGTCTATATAGCCTCTTGTTGGTCCAGAGGTTACCATGATATTTTTACCTTCTAAATTCATCATGCCTCTTACGCCTTTCTAACATTAAATTAAGTTGCCTTCGGCAGCTGCTTTTACGCTGGTTCTGGCTTGTAGCCTGAACCAAAACATTTCGGTTCAATCGAGGACGATTGAACCAGCAAAAAGTGGGAATGACAAAGATTATATTGAAATTCCTAAATGCTTAATTATGATAACAGCCCTACTGAGAAGATACAATGCATATTTTTGATACTATAATTCGATGTGTAAAGCAATATCATTGAGAGTCGCATGGCTTTTCCTTGACCCTGAATCGATTTAGCAGTAATATTGCTAAATCAGCTAGATGAACTTCTGGAATTCACACAGATCGACCAAGGGAGTATATTCAGATGAAAGAACCAAAATCCCTATTTTTGCCAGAAAATTCACTTGGTATTGTTACTGACTTATACCAGCTTACCATGGCTGCCGGATATTATGACCAGCGTAAGCAGGATATTGCGACCTTCGAATTATCAGTCCGCCACCTGCCCAAAAATCGTTCTTATCTCATTGCTGCGGGACTGGAGCAGGCGCTGCACTATCTTACCCACATTAAATTTTCAGCAGATACTATTCAATATTTAAGACAATTACCCATCTTTAACCACGTAAGTCACGATTTTTTTGAATATCTGAAGAATTTTACCTTCAGCGGCACAGTCCACGCCTTGCCTGAAGGAACAATCGTCTTTGCAGAAGAACCCATACTTCGGGTCACTGCGCCTATTATAGAGTCACAAATTGTGGAAACGTACCTTCTTTCTACCATAAATTTCCAGACATTAATCGCAACAAAGGCGTCAAGAGTTGTATATGCAGCAAAAGGGCGTGAGGTAATTGATTTCGGCACACGTCGCGCCCATGGTCCACAGGCTGGAGTTTTTGCTGCAAGGTCGAGTTTTATAGGCGGTTGCAATGGTACGTCAAATGTATTTGCAGCTTATAAACTAGGTATTCCCGCAGTCGGAACTATTGCCCATTCCTGGGTAATTGCCTTTGAAAACGAACAAGACTCCTTCCGCAAATTTCACGAAATATTTCCTGATAACACCATCCTCCTTATCGATACATACGATACCCTGTCCGGCGCCAGGCATGCAGCTTTGATTGGCAAGAAATTGAAGAGTGTCCGTATCGATAGTGGAGACTTTTTGAAACTGAGCAGGGAAGTGAGAAAAATTCTCAATGCAGCGGGATTACAACATGTCAAGATCGTTGCAAGTGGAGATTTGAACGAAGACCGTATCGATGATTTGCTACAAAATGGCGCTCCTATTGACTCCTTTGGTGTGGGCACTGAGATGGTCACCTCTAAAGATGCGCCAGCTTTGGGAGGCATATATAAATTAGTTGAACGGGAACACAATGGGAAAACCATACCGATGATGAAATTCAGCGAAGAAAAACTTACGTATCCGTGCAGGAAACAGGTGTACCGTGCTGCTGATAAAAACGGCAATTTTATGGGGGACGTAATTGGGCTTGAAGGCGAAACTATAGATGGAATCCCCCTTTTGATACCGGTTATGAAAGAAGGCAAGATATGTTATGATTTGCCAACGATACATGAAATCCAGCGCACCGCATTAGGTAACCTTGCACACCTGCCGGAACCTTTCAAACGCTTAGGTGAAGCCGGAACCTATCCCGTAACCAAAAGCCAGGAACTAGAGGCAAGAAGACAAGAGACTGAAAATATAATCAGGAATAATAATATTGTCTCAAATAGGGATACTTTTACAAACAAAACCTCGGTGGTGTAGGTTTTTAATTTGCTTTAAGATAGCTTTTTGTCCAGGGAGCCGCTACCCCCCAGGGAGGGCGAAAAAGGTTTGTTTTTACTCCTGTTGTTTTTTGAATAACCTCGGTGGTTCTTTCTATTTCCCGTTTCAAAAAACCTGTGAAGGTTAAAATTATTGAATGAGAATACGTGTGATTGCCTAGAGCGTGGCCTTCGTTCAATATCAGTTGTGTCGTTTCGGGAAAATATTCAACACTCTTTCCACAAGCGACAAAAGAAGCCTTAGCGCGTGTTTTTTCCCCTTTTATTTATAGCCAAATCCGTTCTTTTTAGTCCGGCCTTCAAAGGACTGCGATGGGCAAAATAAAAAAAAGCAAGCCTTGCGGTAAGTGGGCCAGAATAAAGTGTGTAAAGGACACCAAAGGCAACGAGATTTTCACTTTTTTCATCACTTATTCGTTGTGCAGTGGGGAGTACGGCTCACCAACACCACGCCAAGTAAGATAAGCGCTACTCCTGCCCATCGGGTAGTACTCAATACTTCACCCAGTAGTGTATAGCCTAATAGATTATCCCACCGTTACGATATGAGGGTAGTTCAGAATCTTGGCATCAGATGTTACAAGGGGGCAATCGAATACCATCGATGTTGCTACGACAATTTGATCCACTGGGTCACGATGGAATTTACCCGGAAGTTGGGTTGATTGTATTGCTATTTCAGGTGTTAGTTCAAGGAGCGAAATACCGGGCTAACTCAATGCCTGTTCAAACCATTCCGTCAATGAACATGGTAAGTTTAGTCGTTTGTATTCTACAAGCTTAGCCACTTCCCAACACGAAATTGCGCTTATACCAATAATATCCGTCTCATGGGTGGAAATAACTTCTACCTGTGATCTTGTAAGCTGCTTTACTTCATGCACCCACCAGAGCCAGATATGCGTATCGAGAATAATCATTTAAGAATCGCCCAATCTTCTTCAGCTACGCTTTTAAAAGGCTCAACATAAAGAATGGGCTTCCCGCGTAATGGGTAACGTTCTTTGCGGTCTGTTTTGGATTTACTACGTACAACAACTTCCACTTTATCCCCAATTTTGAATGGTAATTCTTTAATGATAATCGTTTTGTTATTTGGAATTGTTGCTTCTGTCCGATAAGTCTTCATATTCTATAATATTTAATATTCAAAAGATAAAACACATTTAAAAATCTATTCGTAAATGCAAATAATCTGCGATTTTTACTACAGAGAATCTTTTTTGCTTGGCAAAAGCCTTCAAATGGGTAACCCTATGCCCCGCTTCAACCTAACCTTAAATATGACTCCTGCCATCACGAGTAAGGTTTGTCAAGATGAAAGATTTGACCCCATTTCTTACCCCGGGAGCTGTGAAAGACGCCAACGCCGGGCGTCAGGCGCGCCTGGAAGCCGGAGCGAGGCACGAGCGGAGACTGGAGGGCGTCGCCTGCACGCGCTTGTTAGGCCGCTCGCTCTCTTGAAACCCTCAATACTTCTCTTGCTTTCAAGTCTCTCTAGCAAGAGATTATACGTGTCAGTTCGATTTACCTGCTTTGCCCTTGGCTTTCTGTTCGCTGAGTTGGACCTCGACGAGTTTGGGTTCGGGTGACTTTGAGCCATCAGGCATGATCGCCCCGGCAAGTTGGCAGTTGTTTAACTGCTCCATCTGGACTTCGGCTCCGCGCAGGTTAGCATTTATCAGGACAGCACCATCGAAGGTAGCCCCGTACAGCATGGAATTGGACAAATCCGCCCCGGTTAGGTCGGTTTCAATCAAGTTGGCTCCCCATAGGTCAACGAATTGCAGGTGAGCCCCGCGTAGAACGGTTCCCTGCAAATCGGCCTCACGTAGATTGACATTATCTAGATCGGTTTCGGTTAGGTCAGCACCTCTTTGTTTGCCCCCCTCGGAGCCGCCATAGCCCAGGGCTACGATAGCCTCTTGCCCTTGGAATCGATCGGGTTCATCCACAATAGGCTTTTGCTTTTTGATTAGATCGGTTTCATACAGAAACCGCAAAATGATCCCTTTGCGGCCCCCATCCAATCTCCGTAACACCGCCAACGTGCGCGCCCGCCCTTGCCACTGCTCTTACCTCAGAGTCCGGTTCCGACTTGCGCAAGTTATTCTCCAGCAGCAATACCGTCATTTGATCAAGGTAAGCTTTCAGTGTATCCTCCTGCGATCTATCACTTGCAATCTCCCGATCAGTTTGAGCACGCTTCTCCTCGATATGAAGTTTGTTCCTATTCTTGGATCGGTTTAGCCAGTATACTGCAACTGCGAGTGCAGCCGGGATGATTAGTAGTTGCATCCAATCCCAGAGCGTCTTCGCACATTGGAAAGTTTGATTTGGCTGAACAACTGGGCCAACGTACTGGCCAAATCCTGTCCAGTTGTGCACGTAACCCGCCCGGAGCAATAGGCCAGCTAACACCACCGCGGAAATTAGGAAGATTGTTACACAGATGACTTTCATAACTCGGCTCATGGACTACCTCCAAGTCAATTATTCGCCCATATGCAACACACCGCTTAACATTAAGTAGGCGTACTAATAGCCGTCTTATTTCAGGGATATTAGTACATATAATACGCTTAATGGTCTTATTATACGGCCATTTAGGCATATAATAAAGTTCATGAATAATTTGCCGGTAATATACTTTAAATTACAAAATATTACAATATGTTTTATTTTTCAAAACAAAAATTAAATAGATAAACACATGAATTATCTTGAATGACTTAAAAATACTGATAAAATTGAAAACGATTAAAATTTCTAAACACTTAACAAAAAACATGAAAATTGCACTTGCACAGATTAATCCGACAGTTGGCGACTTTCAAAGGAATGCGGAAAAAATTTGTTCATCAATTGACCGTGCTAAAAGCCAGGAAGCAGATCTTGTCGTCTTCCCAGAATTGGTCGTTACGGGTTATCCACCAAAGGACTTTCTGGATATCCCCGCATTTATAGACGAAAATTTAAAGTATTTAGATAAAGTAGCCCGCTGCACATCGGGTATTTCTGCTATTGTGGGCTTTGTCGACAGAAACAAACGACCACAGGGCAAGCTTCTCCACAACGCTGCTGCTTTTATTCAAGACCGGAAGATTGTTTCCGTCCATCACAAGTCACTCCTGCCGACCTATGACGTATTTGATGAATGCCGTTACTTTGAACCTGCACATACCATTTCTCCGGTAAAATTCATGGATTATACATTGGGTATATCAATCTGTGAGGATATATGGAACGACGAAGAATTCTGGCCGCGTCCTTTATACGAGGCAGACCCTATCGAAAACCTGATTTCTAACGGGGCTAACCTCATTATCAATATCTCTTCATCACCATTTGCCGTTGGGAAACATGACAAGATAAGACTTCGCATGCTTACACACGATGCCGTCAAATACAAAGTTCCCTTTATTTATGTAAATCAGGTGGGCGGGAATGACGACCTCGTCTTCGACGGAAACAGCGCCGTAATAAATGCACAGGGCAAACTTATTGCGCAGGCTGCTGCATTTGAAGAAGACCTGATGGTAGTCGATCTCGAAAATCCGGCAGTACAAGCACAACCCAGGGTATACACCCCTGTAGAAACCATCCACAAGGCATTACTTGTGGGACTTCAGGATTATGTAAAAAAGTGCGGTTTTAAAAAAGTGGTCATCGGCCTCAGCGGAGGCATAGATTCCGCCGTCACCACCGCACTGGCTGTACAAGCGCTGGGTAGCGATAACGTCGTAGGCGTGCTCATGCCATCGCAATTTTCTTCGCAGGGTAGTATTGATGATGCGGTGAAACTTGCCAGAAACCTTGGGATTGCCCATAAAATTATACCGATTGAAGATGTATTTGAAACATATCAGAACACCCTGAAAACTGAATTTAAAGGGCTTCCGTTCGATAGTACCGAGGAAAACATGCAGGCGCGCATCCGGGGAAATATTCTCATGGCTCTTTCCAACAAGTATGGATACCTTGTCCTGACAACAG
>Ga0209641_10002226_pt1 | contig 16827 bp, 12 predicted proteins | sample RifCSP16_1_FD_184022 | JGI IMG/M metagenome (GOLD analysis project Ga0209641, IMG submission 184022) | Soil microbial communities from Rifle, Colorado - Rifle CSP2_sed 16_1 (SPAdes) (version 2) | ecosystem: Environmental > Terrestrial > Deep subsurface > Rock core/Sediment | place: Rifle...
CAGAGGTCGTCGAAGAAGAGGGGCGAGTGGCGGAGGAGCCGATGCCAGGGGTCCTGCGGCGTGTAGATGTACTTGTAGCGTTCCTCTACGACAGCGCGGCGCGACCAGCAGCGCCCGTCCGCCTCCGAGTAGGAGAAGGCCGCCTTTTCCGTCGCCCCTCTCGCCAGGCGGCTCAGTATCGAGGAGCCGGGACCGTCGTACGACTCGGCCGGCAGGCCCACGAGATCCAGAACCGTGGGCAGGATGTCGACGTGTCGGACCAGCAGATCGCGAGGCCCGGTCGGGCCGGGCGCCGGCAGCTTGACGAGGAAGGGGACGCGCAGGTTCTCTTCGTAGTGCCCGGCCCCGTGCACGCAGCACTTCTGCTCCTTGCGGATCATGCGCGAGCCGTGGTCGCCGGTGAGGATGATCAGCGAGGAGTCGTAGAGGCCCCGCTTGCGGAGCCGCGACAGGAACGATCCGACGTTGTCATCGACGTAGTCGAGCGCTCGTCGAAACGGGCGGCGTGCCTGAGCCAGCGGGTGATGCAGCTCATAGGTGTGAAAGAAGAGCAAGAAGGGCTTCTGCTGCCGACGGTCGAACCACTCTCGAATGCGAGCCTGGGTCTCGGGGAGATCGGACTCCTCCGGGTTGTTGCGCCCGGACTCGTGATAGAGGGAGAACCCCTGGCCGAGGCCGAACTCGGCTGAAATCGGACCCAGGCCGACAAAGGCAACCGTCTCGAATCCGGAGGCGCCGAGTCGCTCCGGCAACGTCCGGAACAAGGGCACGCGATCTTCGCCGTCGTTGAAGCGGATCATGAGGCCATACGGGATGTCTCGACCATGCTGGGACGGGTAGAGCCCCGTAAGAATGCTCATGTGGGAGGGTGTCGTCCACGGGGCGTGGGCGTAGCCGCGATGGAACACGAGGGAATCCTTGGCCAGACGGGCCAGGCTGGGCGCGCCCCCCAGGCTCCACGCCTGCTTGAGCTGTCGCTGGCTGAGACAGTCGATCGAGATGAGGACGACGTTCGGTGGCGGTGTCGAGCGCTCGCAGGCGAGCGAGGCGAGGCTAGTCGCGGCGAGCAGGGTCCCGAGCACGACTCGGATGGGCGTTGCCACAGCACGCCTGGCCCGCGCAGGCAGCGGGCGCTGCCGCGCGTGTACCCCTTGCGCTCCTACCATTGCCTCCCATCAGTCGGATTGGACGAGCCGGAGTCTACTACAGGCGGGTTCCGCCGGGGGAAGGCTGCCCGAGCCCGCGCAAAACGAACGCCGCCGCGCGAGAGTCACGCCCCAGGGGGCCTGGGTCGCAGGATGTGCGCACGCGGGACCGCGACAGGGCACCGCAGCCGAGGCGAGAAGCCGCGCCCTGTGGCATGATGAGGGCGGACGGCGCAGGTTTTGCTGTCTGACACAGATATGGCCTCCCAAGCGACCGGCCGCGACCGGCGACACACCGAGTGCGAGGAACGCCTCCGCGAGTTGGCCGACCGCGTCCGCAAGCGTTCGCGCGAGCTCGCCGTGCTGGCCGAGGTCGCGGCGCGGATCCACGGCCAGGAAGACGTCGCCGGCATCCTCGAGACCGCGCTCCAGGCCATCCTCAGCGGGCTCGGCCTCCAGACGGCCTGGGTCCTCCTCGAGGACGAGAGGGACGGCCGCCTGCACCTCGCCGCGCATCGAGGAGTCTCCGGCGCGTACCTGAAGACGGTGAGCGAGCACGGCCTGGGCGAGTGCCTCTGCCGGGAGGTGTTCGCCTCCGGAAAAGGGGTTCAGGCCCGCAACACCACGCAGTGCCCGCGCATGCCGACGATCGTCGACGGCCTCGAGCAGCCGGTCGCCCACGCCTGCGTTCCCCTCGCCTTCGACGGGACGAGCCGTGGGGTGCTGAACGTGGCCGCGCGCCCCGAAGAGCAGTTCTCGGAGGAGGAGCTGAGCTTCCTGGTGACAGTGGGCCGGCAGGTCTGCCTCGCGGTCGAAAGCGCGCGCCACCTCAAGGCGGAGCGGCTTTACAACCAGGAGGCGCGGGCGCTGGCCGCCCTCACCAAGGGCATCGGCGAGCCGCTCGACCCGGAGGCGGTCCTGGAGGCCGTCGGGCAGACCGCCCTCGAAGTCCTCCGCGTCGACCGCGTGCACATCCTGCTCGGCTCCGACGCCCGCCAGCTCGCAGTGGCAAACCTGGCGGGCCTGCCTCATCCCGAGCTCCGGAAGGGGCAGGTCCTCGACCTCGCCGCGCTCGGCGAGAGCCTTCACCGCCGCGCGCTCGAGGAGCAGCGCCGCTTCGACATCGAGGACTGGAGGAAGGACGACCGGGTCAACAAGGAGCTCGCCCGGCGATGGGCGGGGGCCTCCGGCGTCGTCCTCCCGCTCGTGGCCCGGAAGAAAACGCTGGGCCTCCTCGTGCTCACCTGTACGTCGCCCCGGCGCTGGACCGAAGACCAGCTCGACGTCGCGGACGCCCTCGCCTCGCAGGCCTCGGTCGCCCTCGAGAACGCCCGGCTCTACGAGAAGGCGCGACGGGCCTACCGCGAGCTGAACGAGGCCCAGGCGCGCATCATCCAGTCGGAGAAGATGGCGGTCGTGGGCACCTTCGCCTCCGGCCTCGCCCACGAGGTGCGCAACCCCCTGAACTCGATCGCGCTGCAGCTGTCGATCCTCGAGCGGCGCACGGCCCCCCTCCCGACGGGGGTGGCGGGCGAGATCAAGGAGCTCGTGGGCGTCATCCGCGAAGAGGTCAGGCGCCTCGACAGCCTCGTGGGCGACTTCCTCCAGTTCTCGCGTTCCAATCGTCTGCAGTTCCGCCCGACCAGCCTCGACGCGCTCCTCGACGAGGTGATGAGGCTGCTGCGTCCGGAGGCGCGCTCGGCGGGGGTGACGCTCCGCCGGCAGCGGATCGGCACGCCCATCCCCGACCTCCGCGTGGACCCGGAGAAGGTCAAGTCGGTGGCGATCAACCTCGTCCGCAACGCGATCGAGGCCATGCCCGGGGGCGGGGTGGTAGTGGTGGAGAGCGGGCTCGTGGACGACCGGGCGGTGATGGTGGTTCGCGACAACGGCCCCGGGCTGCCGGACGGCCTCGACGTCTTCCAGCTCTTCGTGACGACCAAGGCGCAGGGGACGGGGCTCGGCCTCTCGATCGCCCAGCAGATTGTCCTCGAGCACGGAGGCGAGATCGCCGCCCAGAGCGAGCGGGGGCGGGGCGCCACCTTCACGGTGAGCCTCCCCGTGGAGCGGGAGCCGGCGGGAGCAGGAGAGCACTCATGAGCATCAAGGGTCGGGTTGCGGTCATCGACGACGAGGTCAACGCAGCGGCGGCGCTGGAGACGCTGCTCAAGGAGGACGGCTACGACGTCGCGCGCGCCCACGACGCGCGCACGGGCCTGCAGCTCCTGGAGAAGACCGAGCCCGACGTGGTCCTGACCGACCTCCGCATGCCGGGCATGGACGGGCTGGAGCTCCTCGCCAAGATCAAGGAGATCCGGCCCGAGACCATGGTCATCCTCATGACCGCCTACGGCACGGTCAAGACCGCGGTCAAGGCCATGAAGCTGGGGGCGGAGGACTACCTCTCCAAGCCCATCGACGTCGAGGAGCTGGAGGTGGTGCTCCAGAAGGCCCTCGAGAGGAAGGGCCTCCTCGAGGAGACCCGGAGCCTGCGCGAGCGGCTCGAGCACAAATACCGCCTCGACAACCTGGTGGGCGAGAGCCCGGAGATGCTCTCCGTCTTCAAGAGCATCCGCCAGGTGGCGCCCTCCTTCGCCTCCGTTCTCCTCCTGGGCGAGAGCGGCACCGGCAAGGAGCTGTTCGCCCAGGCGCTGCACCAGAACAGCCCGCGGCGGAACAAGCCCTTCATCAAGGTCGCGTGCGCGGCGCTGCCGGAGACGCTGCTCGAGAGCGAGCTGTTCGGGCATGAGAAGGGCTCCTTCACCGGGGCCGTCTACACGCGCGCCGGCCGCTTCGAGGCCGCCGACGGGGGGACGCTGTTCCTCGACGAGATCGGCGACATCACCCCTACGGTGCAGGTCAAGCTCCTGCGCTTCCTCGAGGAGCGGGAGTTCGAGCGTGTCGGCGGCAACCGCACCTTCAAGGTAGACGTGCGGATCGTGGCCGCCACCCACCGCGACCTCAAGAAGAAGCTGGAGGAGGGGACGTTCCGCGAGGACCTCTACTACCGGATGAACGTCATCGAGATCCACATCCCCCCGCTACGGGAGCGGCCGGGCGACATCCCGCTCCTCGCCCATCACTTCCTCCGCAAGTACGCGGAGGCGAACGGCAAGGAAATCCGTGGCCTCTCGGACGAGGTGATGGCGCTTCTGCTCTCTCACCCCTGGCCGGGCAACGTCCGCGAGCTGGAGAACGCGATGGAGCGGGCGGTCGTGCTCGCGAACGAGTCCGTGCTGAGCCCCGCCCACTTCCCGACGCTCCGCCCCGCCGGTCCCGAGGCCGCACCCTCCGGCACCCCCGCCTCTCCTCTCGGCGTGCGCATCCCCGGCAGCACACTCGCCGAGCTCGAGCGGGAGGCGATCCTGCGCACGCTGGAGGCGACGGGGGGCAGCACCTCGCGAGCGGCCGCGATCCTGGACATCTCCGCCCGCAAGATCCAGTACAAGCTCAAGGAGTACCAGCAGCAGGGCGTGCTCGCCGCGCGCCGCAGCGCGGCGGCGACGGCGAAGGGCTGAGCCGCTCCCCCGTTCGAAGCCCGGGCCGGCCCTTGCCGATCTCGAATACGATTGACGGGTCCTGCGCCGTCTCGCGGACGGCTCGAGCCTCATGGTGCCCGAAGGAACGGTGTATCCGCTGCTCGCCCGGCTCAAGGCGGTGCTGGGTGGATTCGGAATGGGTCGAGGCCGAGGTTGGCCACCCGCGGAAGTACTACCGCCTCACGCCGAGCGGGCGCCGCCACCTGCTCCGGATGGAGCGCTCCTGGTCGAGCTTCGCCGCGAGCCTCGATGGCCTGCTGGAGCCGCTGCGCAAGGAGGGACGCTGATGGCTGAAGGGCCTCGTAGGCTGGACGGCTACCTGAGCGAGCTGCGTGCGCGGCTGCGCAACCTGCCGGACGCTGAGGCGTCCGAGATCCTCGAGGAGCTGCGCAGCCATGTCTGCGACAGCGTCGGAACCGGCGGCGAGCTGACCGAGAGCGGCGTTGCCGCCGCGCTCAGGAGGCTGGGCTCACCCGCGGAAGCTGGCGTCGCTCTACGAGACGGACAGCCTGCTCGTGCGGGCCGGGCGCAGCCGGTCGCCATGGCTGCTCTCGTGGAGCCTCTTCCGCTGGGCCACCGTCAGCGTCGCCGGCGGTTTCGCCCTCTTCGTCAGGCCCTGGGCCGCCTCCCGGGGACGAGCAGTCCGCGCGGCGGGCCATCGGGGACCGGCCGCGCGGGCGTCCGATAGCGTGCCTCGAGCGTGTGTCGGGGCCCCTCCACAGGCTTGGGCCGGTGTCCACCCGTCGTCAGGAACTCGAGATAGTCCCGAATCGCGGCCGGTCCCGGGTTTCCCTTGATGCGCGCGTGCTCCTTTCCGTCCCGCCAGAACAGCAGGGTGGGAACGAAGGAGAGGTGGTAGCGCGCGGCGAGCCATCCCTCCGACGCGTCCGTCACGCAGACGATCAGGACGCGGTCGGTGAACTCCCGGGCCAGATCGTCGAGGATCGGCCGGAGCGAGTCGCAGGGACCGCAGTCGGGGGTCTCGAAGACGATGAGCGCAGGGTGCCCCGTGGCGAGGATCCGGTCGAGGCCGGTCGCGCTGGTCCGGACGGGAGCATCGAGCGTGGCCTGCATGCTCACCTCCGTGGGGCGACTTCCCAGTCTCACAGTATACGCCTCCTTCGAGCTCAAGGACCAATAAGCGCACGAATCCGCGCCAGCAGCTCCTCGACGTGCACCGGCTTGGATAGGAACCCCTGCGCTTCAGCACCAGCCACCACGTCCGGCCCCGCACGCGCGGAGAGGATGATCACCGGCGTGTCCGGGAGCATCCGCCGCACGTGGGCCAGGAGGCCCAGACCGTCGAGGCGCGGCATCGTGAGGTCGGTCAGGACCAGATCCGGCCGAAGCGCCGTCAGCATCGAGGCTGCCTCTTCGCCGTCCGAGGCCACCGCCGCCGCGTAGCCTTCCTCCTCGAGCAGGCGGGCGACGGCGCTTCGGCTCCGGGCGTCGTCGTCGACGACCAGCACGCGCCGCAAGGGCGCGATCCGGGGCTGCACTTCGACCCTCATTCCGCCCGGGGATCGTGCAATCGGCATTCCGCGCCCGACTCCTCCTTTACGCCCGTCGCGCTCCCGGTTCCCGCAAGGAAATCACGCCGAAAGCCCCTGCCCCGCAAAGCTTGCGGTCGCCGACCCGCGCCGTCGACCCCGCGGCCGGTCGCGGACTGGCCCACGGAATGCAAGTGAAACCACGGCACCCGAGCTTCGGGAGGTTAAGCGGATGCGGACAAAGAAGATGGTCGCGGTGGACGGCAACGAGGCGGCGGCCTCGGTGGCCCACCGCTTGAGCGAGGTGATCGCGATCTACCCGATCACGCCGTCCTCCCCGATGGGCGAGCTGAGCGACGAGTGGTCGGCGTACGGTCAGCGGAACGTCTGGGGGATCGTCCCCGACGTCGTCGAGATGCAGTCGGAGGCGGGCGCGGCGGGGGCGGTCCACGGAGCCCTCCAGGCGGGGGCCCTGACCACGACGTTCACCGCCTCGCAGGGGCTGCTCCTCATGATCCCCAACATGTACAAGATCGCGGGGGAGCTCACCGCCTTCAGCATGCACGTGGCGGCGCGGACGGTCGCCACGCACGCGCTCTCGATCTTCGGCGACCACTCCGACGTCATGGCCTGCCGCCAGATCGGCTTCGCCCTCGTGGCCTCGGGATCGGTGCAGGAGGCGCACGACCTCGCCGCGATCTCGCACGCGGCGACCCTCGCCTCCCGGGTTCCGTTTCTGCACTTCTTCGACGGCTTCCGCACCTCGCACGAGGTGCGCAAGATCGAGGAGCTCTCGGACGACGACCTGCGCTTCCTGATCCCGGACGAGCTCATCCGGGCGCACCGCGAGCGGGCGCTGAGCCCCGACCGGCCCGTCCTGCGGGGCACCGCCCAGAACCCGGACACCTTCTTCCAGGCCCGCGAGGCCTGCAACCGCTTCTACATCGACTGCCCGGAGGTGGTCCAGAAGACGATGGCCCGATTCGCGGAGCGGACAGGGCGCGCCTACAGCCTCTTCGATTACGTCGGCCACCCCAAGGCCGAGCGCGTGCTAGTGCTGATGGGCTCCGGAGCCGAGGTCGCGCACGAGACCGTGGAGCACCTCGTCGGCGGCGGCGAGAAGGTCGGGCTCGTCAAGGTGCGCCTCTTCCGCCCCTTCTCCGTGAAGCACTTCGCCGCCGCGCTGCCGAGCACGGTCCGCGCCATCGCCGTCCTCGACCGGACCAAGGAGCCGGGCGCCGTCGGCGAGCCGCTCTACGTCGACATCGTGGCCGCGCTCCGGGAGGCGCGGGAGGCGGGGCTGAGCACGCTCGCCGTCGACCCAATGGTGGTGGGCGGCCGCTACGGCCTCTCCTCCAAAGAGTTCAACCCCGCGCACGTCAAGGCGGTCTTCGACGAGCTCGTGCGGCGCGAGGGCCCGCGCAACCACTTCACGGTCGGGATCGTGGACGACGTCACCCACACCTCGATTCCGACCGACCCCGAGTTCGACATCGACTCCGAGGAGAGGGTGCGCGCCGTCTTCTTCGGCCTCGGCGCCGACGGCACCGTGGGCGCTAACAAGAACTCGATCAAGATCATCGGCGAGGAGACCGACAACGACGCCCAGGGCTACTTCGTCTACGACTCCAAGAAGTCGGGCGCGATCACGATCTCGCACCTGCGCTTCGGCCCTGGGCCCATCCGCTCCTCCTACCTGATCCGCAAGGCGAACTTCGTCGCCTGCCACCAGTTCGGCTTCCTCGAACGCTATGACGTTCTCGACTACGCCATCCCCGGCGGCACCTTGCTCCTCAACGCCCCCTTCCCGAAGAACGAGGCCTGGAGCAGCCTGCCCCGCAAGGTCCAGGAGCAAATCCTCGAGAAGAAGCTCAAGCTGTATTCGATCGACGCCTACAAGGTGGCGGACGAGACGGGCATGGGCGGCCGCATCAACTCGATCATGCAGACCTGCTTCTTCGCGATCTCCGGGGTGCTGCCCCGCGAGGAGGCGATCACCCAGATCAAGAAGGCGATCGAGAAGACCTACGGCAAGAAGGGCGCCGAGGTCGTCAAGCGCAACTTCGCCTCCGTCGACGCGACCATCGAAAACCTCTTCGAGGTGCCCCTCGGCGCCCTCACCGGAAACGGCAGGGTCCGCGCGGTCGTGCCGAAGGAGGCGCCCGACTTCGTCCAGCGCATCATCTCCGTGATGATCGAGGGCAAGGGAGACCTCCTCCCCGTTTCCGCCTTCCCCGTGGACGGGACCTGGCCGACCGCCACCGCGCAGTGGGAGAAGCGTGCGATCGCCCTCGAGATCCCTTCCTGGGACCCCCCGATCTGCATCCAGTGCAACAAGTGCGCCTTCGTCTGCCCGCACGCGGCCATCCGGGCCAAGGTCTACGAGCCGGAGGCCCTCGCCGCGGCGCCGCCCACCTTCAAGTCGATGGACTTCAAGGGCAACGAGTTCAAGGGCAAGAAGTACACGATCCAGGTGGCGCCCGAGGACTGCACGGGCTGCAATCTGTGCGTGATGGTCTGCCCGGCGAAGGACAAGTCGAACCCGAAGCACAAGGCCATCGACATGGTCCCGATGCCTCCGCTTCGGGAGGCGGAGCGGGAGAACTACCGCTTCTTCCTCTCGTTGCCGGAGCCGAACCGCGCCGAGGTGAAGATCGACCTCAAGGGCTCGCAGTTCCTGACCCCGCTCTTCGAGTACTCCGGCGCCTGCGCGGGATGCGGCGAGACCCCCTACGTCAAGCTGCTGACGCAGCTCTTCGGCGACCGGGTGCTGATCGCGAACGCCACCGGGTGCTCCTCGATCTACGGCGGGAACCTGCCCACCACACCGTACGCGGTGGACGGGGCCGGCCGCGGTCCCGCCTGGTCCAACTCGCTATTCGAGGACAACGCCGAGTTCGGCTTCGGGATGCGACTGGCCCTCGACCGGCTCATGGAGCAGGCGGTGGGCCTCGTCAACGCCCACGCGGGCAAGCTCTCGGACACGCTCGTCCAGGGCCTCCTCGAGGCCGATCAGTCGACGGAGGCCGGCATCGCCGCCCAGCGCGAGCGCGTGGTGGCGCTGCGCGAGGCGCTTCGGTCGATCCCGGGGCCGGGATCGGAGCGACTTCGGCTCCTCGCCGACTACCTCGTCAAGAAGAACGTCTGGATCGTCGGCGGCGACGGCTGGGCCTACGACATCGGCTACGGCGGCCTCGACCACGTGCTGTCGCTGCGGCGCGACGTCAACGTGCTGGTGCTCGACACCGAGGTCTACTCGAACACCGGCGGCCAGCAGTCGAAGGCCACCCCGCTCGGCGCGGCCGCCAAGTTCGCCTCGGCGGGCAAGGAGACCGGCAAGAAGGACCTCGGGCTGATGGCGATGGCCTACGGCCACGTCTACGTGGCGCGCGTGGCCTTGGGGGCCAAAGACGTGCAGACCCTCAAGGCCTTCCAGGAGGCGGAAAGCTACCCCGGACCCTCGCTCATCATCGCCTACAGCCACTGCATCGCCCACGGCTACGACATGGCCTACGGCGCCGAGCAGCAGAAGCTCGCGGTCGACTCCGGGGTCTGGCCGCTCTTCCGCTTTGATCCCCGGCGGGTGGCCCAAGGCCAGCCGCCGCTCGTGCTCGACTCCGGCGCCCCCAAGATCTCGGCCAAGCAGTACATGCGCAACGAGACTCGCTTCCGCATGGTCGAGAAGCTCGATCCGGAGCGGTTCAAGAAGCTGCTGTTGATGGCGGAGAGAGAGGCCAGGCAGAGGGGGGCCGTCTACCAGCAGCTCGCCGGCATCACCGTCCCGCGCGTCTCGGATGCGGAGGCGGAGGCGGAGCCGGTGGCGGCCGCAAAGGTGTAGTCGGAGCAATCCCGCCACCGCGGTTCCCTCCCCCGACGTGGGGAGGGACAGGGTGGGGGGTCGACGAAAGAGGCGGAACAGGCCCCGCCACTGCGGTTCCCTCCCCCGACGTGGGGAGGGACAGGGTGGGGGGTCGACGAAAGAGGCGGAACAGGCCCCGCCACAGCGTTCCCTCCCCCGACGTGGGGAGGGATAGGGTGGGGGGTCGACAAGGAGGCCACCATGGACCTGAGCACGACCTATCTGGGCTTCAAGCTTTCCCACCCCCTCATGCCCGGGGCCTCGCCGCTGGTCGACGACCTCGACACCGTGCGCCAGCTCGAAGACGCGGGGGCGGCCGCGATCGTGATGCACTCCCTCTTCGAGGAGCAGATCTCGCGCGAGCAGATGGCGACCTTCGTCCACACCGAGTCGCACGGGCAGTCCTTCGCCGAGGCCCTCAGCTACTTCCCGAGCCCGGAGGCCTTCGCCCTCGGCCCCGAGGAGTACCTCGAACAGGTGCGCAAGGTGAAGCAGGCGGTCTCGGTGCCCGTGGTCGGCTCGCTCAACGGGTCCACCCTCGGCGGCTGGCTCGACCACGCCAAGCTGATCGAGCAGGCGGGGGCCGACGCCCTCGAGCTCAACGTCTACGCCCTCGCCGGCGACCCGAGCGAGAGCGGCGACCAGATCGAGGAGCGCACGATCCTGATGGTGCAGGCGGTCCGCAAGGCCGTCCGCATCCCGGTGGCGGTCAAGCTCTCGCCCTACTACACGTCGCTTGCCCACTTCGCGCGGCGGCTGGACGAGGCAGGGGTCGAGGGGCTGGTGCTGTTCAACCGCTTCTACCAGCCCGACATCGACGCCGAGGAGCTGCAGGTCCGCCGCCAGATCCATCTGTCGACCTCGGCCGAGCTGCCGCTACGGCTGACGTGGCTGGCGCTGCTCTCACCGAAGCTCAAGGCCTCCCTCGCCGTCTCCGGCGGCGTGCACACCGTCCTCGACGTCGTGCAGGCGGTGATGACGGGCGCCCGTGCGGTGCAGGTGGTCTCCGCCCTCCTCAAGCGTGGGCCGTCCCACCTCGCCCACCTCCGCCAGGAGCTCGTGCAGTGGCTGGAGGAGCACGAGTACCACTCGCTGCACCAGATGCAGGGCAGCATGAACCTCGCCGCCTGCCCCGACCCCCAGGTCTACGAGCGCGCGAACTACATGCTCATGCTCCAGAGCTGGAGGGCCGGGGCCTGAGGCCGCCCCCCGCCCCGAGGATGGATCGCGCTTCGGCGCGATAATGTGTTCGGGTCGCTTCGACGTGCTTCCCGGAACCAAGTCAAGCCATGCAGATCCGTCGCTCGTGGAGACGCCTCGCGGCGCTTGTGGCGCTTGTGGCCCTCGCCGTCCTCGCCCGGCTGACCGTCTTCGCCCCCGAGAGGGTGGCGGTGCGGACGGTGGCCGTCGAGCGGGGCCGGGTCGAGGAGACGGTGACGAACTCGCGGGCGGGGACGGTCAAGGCCCGCCGGCGCGCCAAGCTGGCGCCGGAGGTCGGTGGCCGCGTCGTCTCCCTCCCCCACCGCCGCGGGGCGCGCGTGCGCGCCGGGGAGGTGCTCCTGCGGCTCGAGGACTCGCTGCCGCGCGCTCGGCTGAGCCTGGCCGAGGACGAGCGGAAGGCGGCGGAGGCGCAGCGCGACCAGGCCTGCCTCGCCGCCGAGCGAGCCGGCCGCGAGCGCGAGCGGACGCAGGCCCTGGCCGCGGACGGGATCGTCTCCGCCGACCTCCTCGACCGTGTCGACAGCGATGCGCGGGCGGCCCAGGCGGCCTGCCGGGCCGCCGCCGCCGCCGCCGAGCGCGCGGCCTCCGCGGTCACGTTGGCGAAGGCGGAGCTCGCCAAATCCGTCCTCTTCGCCCCGTTCGGGGGTGTCGTAGCCGACGTCTTCATCGAGGAGGGGGAATGGACCGCGCCCTCGCCCCCGGCGCTGCCCATCCCCCCCGTGCTCGACCTCATCGACTCTCGGTCGATCTACATCAGCGCCCCCATGGACGAGGTGGACTCCGCGCGCATCCGCGAGGACCAGACGGCGCGCGTGACCGTGGACTCCCACCCGGGCCGGCACTTCCCCTCCCACGTGGTCAAGGTCGCGCCTTACGTCCTCGACCGCCTCGAGCAGAACCGGACGATCGAGATCGAGATCGAGATCGACGACGAGGCCCTGGCCAAGACGCTGCTGCCCGGCACCTCCGCCGACGCCGAGGTGATCCTGAGCGCGCGGGAGGACGTGCCCCGCATCCCCACCGCCGCGCTCCTCGAGGGAGGCAAGGTGCTCGTCCTGGAGGGAGGCCGGCTCGTCGAGCGGGGCGTCACGCTCGGCTTGCGGAACTGGGACTTCACCGAGGTCAAGGACGGCCTCGCCCCCGACGCGCGCGTCGTCGTCTCCCTCGACCGCCCGGAGATCAAGGCCGGCGCCCGCGCCCGGGAAGCCAACACCGGTGCGCGCTGACGTGACCGCACGGAGGCGTTTGTGGGCCGCGCGGTGCGTCACCCGCCTGCGGGCGACTCGCCGGGCACGACCGCGACTGGAGCCCGGCGAGCGTCCTCGGCGGGTCCCGCCGCCCCGCGCGGCCTGGTCGCCGTCGCCCAGGAGCGAGGCGCTGCGGCGGGCGGGCCCCCTCGAGGACGCGAGCCTCCTGTCCTTCCTGGGCTCGCGCCCGCAGAGGGGTGCCCGACGCGGCGCCCACCGAGGCTCCGGCCACGCATGATCCGCCTCGAGGGCATCTCGCGGACGTTCGAGGTCGGGGGCGAGCCCGTCCACGCCCTCGTCGACGTCACGGAGCAGATCGCGGCCGGCGAGCACATCGCGATCATGGGGCCTTCGGGCTCCGGCAAGTCGACCCTCCTGCACATCATCGGCTGCCTCGACCGCCCCGACGGCGGGACCTACGAGCTCATGGGCCGCGACGTCGGGGGGCTGGACGAGGCCGCGCTCAGCCTCGTCCGGCGCCACACGATCGGCTTCGTCTTCCAGTTCTTCCATCTCGTGCCGCGCCTCACCGCCCTCGAGAACGTCGAGTTGCCGATGCTCTTCGCCGGGATCGAGCCTCCCGAAAGGCGGGAGCGGGCGATGGGACGGCTGCGGGCGGTCGGCCTCGAGCCGCGCGCCTCCCACCGGCCCGACCAGCTCTCGGGCGGTGAGCGCCAGAGAGTTGCCCTCGCCCGGGCCACCGTCCTCGATCCGAAGGTCGTCCTCGCCGACGAGCCCACCGGCAACCTCGACACCGCCTCCGGCCGGCAGGTGCTCGGGCTGCTCGAGGAGATGAACGCCTCCGGCCTCACGCTGATCGTCGTCACCCACGACCCCGCGGTGGCCCGCCGGGCCCGGCGCGTGGTGGTGCTGATGGACGGCCGCGTCGTCTCCCGCGTCGAGGGCAGCCGGATCCACGAGGCGCTCGAGGCGCTCACCGGTGGGGGGAACGGGCGGTGAGCCCGCGTGATCTCGTCGGCTTCGCCGCCCGCGCCCTCCGCGGCCACCGTCTGCGCACGGGGCTGAGCCTGCTCGGGGTCGCGATCGGGGTCGCGGCGGTCGTCACCCTGACCGCCCTCGGCGAGGGGGCCCGGCGCTACGTGGTCTCGCAGTTCTCCCAGATCGGCACCAACCTGCTGATCGTCGTTCCCGGAAAGACGGAGACCACGGGCGGCATGCCGGGCATGGGCGGGGTTCCGAACGACCTCACGCTCGCGGACGCGGAGGCGATCCGTCGAGGCATCCCCGAGATCGACAAGGCGGCGCCGATCGCCATGGGGACGGAGACCGTGGCCAACGGCGAGCGCCGACGCCAGGTGGCCCTCATCGGGGCGACCCACGAGATGCTCGAGGTCCGACGGCTGAGCCTGGCCCGGGGCCGTTTCCTTCCCGAGCTCGAGTGGGACCGCGGCTCCCCGGTCTCCGTGCTCGGGACCAAGACCGCCCGCGAGCTGTTCCCCGGCGAGGACCCGCTGGGACGGGTGGTGCGAATCGGCGACTGGAGAATGCGCGTGATCGGAATCCTCGGCCCGCGCGGCCAACAGCTCGGCGTGGACATGGACGACGTCGTCATCGTCCCCGTCGCGAACGCCCTCCGCATGCTGAACCGCTCCTCCCTCTTCCGCGTGCTGCTCCAGGTCCGGGCGCACGCCGACCTCGTCCAAGCGAGGGACAAGGTGGTGCGGCTCATCACCGAGCGGCACGGAGAGGAGGACGTCACCGCCATCACTCAGGACGCGGTGCTCTCCGCCTTCTCCTCGATCCTGGGCGCCCTGACCATGGCCCTCGCCGGCATCGCTGCCATTTCCCTCGCCGTGGCCGGCATCGGGATCATGAACGTGATGCTGGTCTCCGTCTCCGAGCGGACGCGGGAGGTGGGCTTGCTCAAGGCGGTGGGGGCGGGCCGCGGCCAGATCCTCCTCGCCTTCCTGGCGGAGGCGATCCTGATCTCGTCCGCGGGCGGCCTCCTGGGACTGCTCCTCGGTTGGGTCGCGATCCGGGTCCTCGTGGCCGTCTACCCCGACCTGCCCGCGTCTCCCCCCGTCTGGGCCGTCCTCGCCGCCCTCGCCCTGTCGGTGGCGGTGGGTGCGCTCTTCGGAGTGCTCCCCGCGCGCCGCGCCACTCGCCTCGATCCGGTGGCAGCGCTCGCGGGCCGGTGAGGCCATGGGCCCCCTCCTCCCCCTCGCCCTCGGCGCGCTCCGGGCGCACCGGCTGCGGTCCTTCCTCTCCATGCTCGGGATTGCGATCGGCGTCGCCGCCGTCATCCTGCTGACCTCGATCGGCGAGGGCACGCGCGTCTACGTCCTGTCGCAGTTCACCCAGTTCGGGACCAACATCCTCGCCATCAACCCCGGCAAGTCCAAGACCATCGGCCTCCCCGGCGTCCTCGGCGGAACGACACGCAAGCTCACGATCGACGACGCGGAGGCCCTCGCCCGGATCCCGGGCGTCGAGACCGTCGTGCCGGTCACGATGGGACTGGCCCGGGTCGAGGCCGGCCCCCGGGGCCGCAGCGTCACCGTCCTCGGGGTGACACCCGACCTGCCGAAGCTGTGGAAGTTCGGGGCACGGCAGGGCTCGTTCTGGCCCGAGGGGGATCCCCGGCGTGGAGCGCCCCTCGCGGTGCTCGGCCCGAAGCTCGCGCGCGAGCTCTTCGGCGAGACGAGCCCGCTCGGCGAGTTCGTGCGCATCGCGGGGGCACGCTTCCGCGTGGTCGGGGTGATGGAGCCGAAGGGCCAGATGATGGGCTTCGACATCGACGACGTGGCCCACGTCCCCGTCGCCTCCGCGATGAAGCTGTTCAACCAAGACGAGCTCTTCGAGATCGACCTCATCTACTCCAACGTCAACGCCACGGCACGGGTGGAGGCCGACGTCAAGCGCGTGCTCACCGAGCGCCACGCCGGCAACGAGGACTTCACCGTGACCACCCAGGAGGCGATGCTCGAGGTCTTCGGGAACGTGATGAATGTCGTCACCATGGCGGTGGGCGCCATCGCCGGGATCTCGCTCCTCGTCGGCGCCACCGGGATCCTGACCATGATGTGGATCGCGGTCGGGGAGCGCACGAGCGAGATCGGGCTCGTGCGCGCGCTCGGGGCCACACGCGAGCAGGTCCAGGCCCTGTTCCTGGCCGAGGCGGCGGCCCTCGCCAGCCTCGGCGGTGTCGCCGGCATCGCCCTCGGCCTCGGCGCGGGCAACCTCCTGCGCCTTGCCGTTCCGGGCCTGCCCGTCGAGACGCCGCTGCGCTTCGTCTTCGCCGGGCTCTTCGTGAGCGTGATCACCGGCCTCGTGGCCGGGGTCGCGCCCGCCCGCCGGGCGGCCGGCCTCGACCCGATCGAGGCGCTGCGGGCGGAGTAGGACGGAGATGGAGGGCGAGCTCCTCCGCTTCGCGCTGCCGGACGGGCGACCCGCCACTCTGCTCCTGGGCCCGGCATCCACCGTCCTCGCGGTGGAAGACGAGATCGTCTCCTCGTGGGACCTCGCCGGGCGGCCCTACGCGCTCGTCCGCGAGAGCGGAACCTACCGCCGCGCCCTCGACGGGCGGCTGCTGCACAAGCGCGAGGCCACGAAGGACGGTCCCCGCCTCCGCCGGCGATTGACCCCCGAGGAGGGCGAGCCCGCCGTGGAGGCGGCGCGCCGCGAGGCGGATGCGGCCCTCCGCGTCCTCGGCCACAACGACGAGGCCGCCCGTCGACTCGGACGCGTGACGGCGATGGGCCTCCGGGCGCTGCGCGAGGACGCCGCCCGGTTTCTCTCCGTGTGCGGCCGCGTCGGCATCCTGCCCCCGGACCAGTATCTCTCGCTCGTCGTGCGTGTGACCGAGGGCTGCTCCTGGAACGCCTGCACGTTCTGCGGCTTCTACCGCGACGTCCCTTTCCGCTGGAAGACGGAGGAAGAGCTCGCCGCCCACACGGCCGCCCTCCGCGCCTTCTTCGGCGAGTCGATCGCGCTCAGGTCCTCGGTGTTTCTCGGCGACGCGAACGCCCTCTGCCTCGCCCACGAGAAGCTCCGGCCTCTCGTCGCCTCCGTGGCCCGAGAGTTCCCCGATCGCCCCCTCGCTTCGTTCGTGGACGCGTGGACAGGTCGCGGAAAGACCGCGGACGAATACCGCGAGTACGCGCGGCTCGGCCTGCGCCGCGTGTACGTCGGTCTCGAGACGGGCGACCCTGAGCTTCTCGCCTGGCTTGAGAAGGCCGGATCGCCCGAGGACGCGGTCGAGCTGTCGGCCGCCCTCCACGAGGCGGGCGTGGACTTGGGGGTGATCGTCCTCCTCGGCGCGGGGGGCGAGCGATTCTTCGGCTCCCACGTGACGGCGACGGCCGA
>Ga0209641_10002227_pt1 | contig 16824 bp, 21 predicted proteins | sample RifCSP16_1_FD_184022 | JGI IMG/M metagenome (GOLD analysis project Ga0209641, IMG submission 184022) | Soil microbial communities from Rifle, Colorado - Rifle CSP2_sed 16_1 (SPAdes) (version 2) | ecosystem: Environmental > Terrestrial > Deep subsurface > Rock core/Sediment | place: Rifle...
GATGTATTTTTATATGTTAATGAATTCCTTAAACGGCATTTTTTGCAACGAACAGGAGTTATTATTTTACCCCACGCGGCAATAGGTGAGTTATCGAATTCTTGACCACATTGTTTACATGCTACTTGTGTCATATATATATATTAGTTGATAATATACTAGTATATAGTATATATAATATATTGTCAATAGATAATCAAAGAGATGAACATATGAAGATAAATCGTGGGAAGAGCTCGCTCTTTGTCTCTCTATCAGGATGTGGCTAACCTTAGCCATCACTACCCTTGACAGATACCCTATTATTATTATATAATATATATATATGAACATATAGATGTTCATGTAGGAACGATGTTCATGGGATCTTCATGGTCGGTAGGAGAGGAGGAGGGGGGGGTGGGATAGGGTACCCCTCAACCCCCCCCCTAAAGATCTTCAATGTTCATATTGAGCTAATCTATGGCTAATGTTAGCCTAGAAATGACCATGAACATAGCATGAACATGAAGATGTAGTATCTTCATATTGTGATAGGTTAGCGAAATTTTGGTTTTATGGTGTTGGGAGAGTACAATGTAAGTATATGCACACGGTAGCTAAGGGTAGACGTAACCAAAACAAGACTCGTGACTGGTTTGTTGCGCAGGGGTACAAAGTAGAGGTAGCTAAGTTTTCGCGTTGGGGTTCGACTGACTTGTTTGGGTTGTGGGATATGATTTGCTGTTGTGCGCAGGGGGTGGTTTTTGTGCAGGTGAAGTCTAATAGGTTAGCGAGTCCTGCTGACCGGAGGGCAATGTATGAGTTTGAGGTGCCTGAAGGGGTGAGAAAAGAGTTGTGGATATGGTATGACAGGACGAAAACGCCGAGAGTAATTGATATAAGAACTAAAATCTTAGTGAAATAAGAAGAATAAAGGTAAAAGAAGCAAGAGAATGAGCGAAAGTCGTTTCGTGTTGATATGCTATCATTTTTATTTTGTAGATGTTAAAATACACCTTATTACTCTCTAATTCTATCTATTTATCTTTTTTGTGTGCCATTTAATCGCTAAGGTTAGTTATTTAATAGCTATGCGTCGTATAATACACATTGTACGACGCTTAAATTAGCGGTGACGGGTAGGGGTACGACCCCCTCGCGTAAGATAAAAATATTTACATCTTCTGTAGTGTGAAATTTTTGAAAAAATTTTAAAAAAAGTGTATTATTCCTCCATATGTCTCTTCGCCGTCGTGATAAAAATTCAACTGCTTGGGACCTCCTTCTCCCTAAAGAAAAAAAACTTTTGTCTGATATTATCACAAAGGATGAACCACTCTTTGATTCTGTCAGTCGTTATTATAAAAGGCCTAAACAGAAATTAGAAAAAATTTACAGAGAACCATTTTTCCGCAACGCATGGGTGGGTTACATGGAAGACCATGGCCTTCCTTTGGAAAAACTTCTCGCGAAGGTAAACAGTCTTCTTTTTGCCACAAAAGACGTGGTACGATGGGATAAGGATGGGAACAAGCAAATCCACAAAGCTCCAGATAATACGACTCGCATTGCTGCCGCAAGAATGCTTCTCGACCGCGCGGCCCCCATTGAGAAGAATGTCAATATAAAACATCAATCTTTGAAAGTTAATGTCAACGCAAATGTCGACACTGAAGGAGTCATTACCAAGCTCAAGTTCATTGAGTCAAGAATTAAAGAACTCGATGAATCCGAAAGACGAGAAGGAATTCCTGCTGAAGGAATACCAGCGGCTGGAACAACAACTCGTTCACGCGAAGCAGAGGGAGCTGGAGATGAAGGATTTGTACACGTTCAACAAGGAATGTCTGGGATTCAAGGAGATGATGCCGGTTCCGCATCAGGAGTTGTGCAAATTCGCAACCCAATGGAAGAACAACAAGAGGAAGAAATTGATACTGATGCCGCGGGGAACGTTCAAGTCGAGCTGCATAACGATGGGGATGTCGATATGGGAAATACTCAAGAATCCTGATATCAGGATTTTGATTGATTCTGAACGCTTGGTGAACAGCGTAAAATTTTTAGGTTCAATCAAGGATCATTTTTTGAGGAATCAAACGTTGATTGATCGTTACGGATCTCAATATAATGAGAACGCATGGACGAAATTTGAATTCACGGTAAAAGGAAGGACAAGATTTGATTTGAAGGAGTCTACGGTAAGTATAGGAGGAGTGGATGTGGTGAAGGTGGGGATGCACTATGATTTCATCATTGCGGATGATTTGGTGAGCGACCAGAATGTGGGGACGAAAGAACAAGTGGAGAAGGTGATTCAGCATTATCGTCTTTTATTGTCGCTTCTGGAACCGACGGGAAGGATAATATTGATAGGCACGCGTTGGGATTATGCGGATCTATACGGACATATCATGGCGGCGGAGGAGGATAACTTTGATATTTTAGTGAAGCAGGCGGTAAGCGGCAGCGGAAAATTGCTGTTTCCCGAACGTTTGACTGAGGATTTTTTGGCAGAGCAGAAGATAAGCCAAGGGCCCTACCTTTTTTCCTGCCAATATCTTAACCAGCCGGTGGACCAGGAAAACGCGATATTCAAGAAAAGCTGGCTGCAATATCATGAAGGAGTGGCGCAGAATGGGGCGCTTGTGTTTCCTGACGGGAAAAGGAAGCCGGTGAATATTTTCATGACGATTGATCCTGCGGTGTCAGAATCACGGAGAGCTGATTTTTCCGCGATTGTGGTTGCCGCGGTGGATAGTGAAAATAACTTGTATATGGTAGACTATATGCAGGAAAGGATGTTGCCGAACAAGTTGATTGATGAAATTTTTAGGATGTACAAGAAATGGAGGCCGCAGCGGGTGGGAGTGGAACGGGTGGCGGCGCAAAGGTTTTTTACGCTCGCGCTTCCTCCCGAACAGAAGCGGCAAGGAATTTTTTTCCGCCTTGAGGAGTTGATGCCTGACGTGGATAAAGAGCGAAGAATCCAGGCGCTTCAGCCGATGTTTGCCGCGCGTTCCGTCTGGTTGAAAAAAGGGATGAAAGAGCTTGAAGATCAGCTATTGAGATTCCCTTTTAATGTGCACGATGACCTTTTGGATGCGTTTGCGTATGTAAGGCAGATGGCGTACCCGAAAGGGAAAGAAAGAAAAGATAAATCACAGTTTGCCTATGCCCCCCTCTTCAAAATCACGGGATATTAATGTGTATTATAAGCCTGAGAAAGGCGATACTTGGTATATCCCTGAAGGGAAAGAGAGCAGGCAGTTGAACATGATTGCCGAGCAGATGGAGTATATGAAGAAGGTGAGAGCGAAGAAGGAAGCGGAGTGGGATGAAGCGGATAAACAATACCAGATGTTTCTGGAGGAGCGGCCAAAGGAGGAATGGCGGAGTCAGTTGAAACTGCCGACTACGTTTGCGATAGTGGAAACGGCGTTGTCGGAGATGATTGAACAATCGCCTGGGATAAGTCTGCGCCCCCGCGAACCTGGGGATAAGAAAGCGGCGAAGAATTTGCAGGCGATATGGGATTATACGTGGGAAAAGGGAGATGGAGACCTTGAGCTTTATTATTTTGCCAAGGATTTTTTAATTTACGGGAATGCCGTTGCAGAGGAATATTATCGGAAAGAGAATAGGGAAGTGAAAAGCATTTCTGAAATGGATGAAGAGACAAACCAGCCGAAGAAGTGGAAGAAGGTTGAGCGCCAGGAATATGATGATTGTTATTTTGAAACGATTAACTTGAAGGATTTTTATGTGGATGAGATGGCAATGAATTTTTCCAAGGCGCGGTATTGCGTAAAGCGGCAAATTGTTTCTTATGATACCGCGAAGCAATGGCATGGCCATTATCAGAATTTCAAATACGTGATTGAGGGCAAGAAGTCGTTGGAATACGTGCCGTGGTTTAAGCCCACCATGGAACTTGATAATAACCAGGTGGAATTGCTGCATTATTATAATAAGGAGCAGGATTTGTATCACCTGCGCTGCCAAGGGATATTATTGACGAAGCCTGATAACCCGATTCCGTATAAGCATAAAGATTTTCCATTTGTGTGGGGCACGGATGTGCCGCTTCCTCATTCGGTGTGGGGAATTGGGGAGCCGAAAATTGTGCAGGGATTGCAACAGGAGAGAGACACGCTGAGGAATATGCGGATTGACACGGTGCATTTGAATATTCAGACTCAATTTTTAGTGGATGATAGGATAGAATTGGATGACAATGATTTTATTTCGCGTCCTCATGGGATATATAAAGGACCGCCTGGAAGCATTGTGCCGATTCCTTCTAGGCCGTTATATAACGAGGCGTATCGGGAAGATGAAGCGCTCATGCAGGATATCGTGCGGGCGACGGGAATCGACCCGCAGCCTCCCATGCGCGGGGACACGACGGCGACTGAGGTGGCAATCGTGAAGGAGACGCAACTGAAGCGGATTAGGATGAAGCTGCGGTTGATGGAAAGGATGGCCTTGAGGAGAGCGGCGAGGTTGAGGATTGCGAATATTCAGCAATTTTATTCGATTCCGAAGATTGAGTCGGTAATCGGGGAAAATGGGAAGCCGATCGCGGAAGAACAGTTCAGGATGATTCCAAAAATGACAAAAAAAGGAAAGACAATATATTTTACTACGCATCCCGAAGATATTACGGGGGAAGTGGATATTAAAGTGCTCCCTGGCAGCACGCAGCCAGTAAGCCGCGCGATGGAAGAACAGAAGGCGACAATCAGGTATGATCGCTTGGTTGGTCATCCAGAAATAGATCAGCGTAAATTGGTCGAAAAGTATTTGGAGGCAACGGGTGAAAACCCTGACGAATACACGATAGAGAAGGGTCCTGAAGGGGGCATGGGAGGAATGGGCGGTCCTGCCGGAGGTCTGCCTATAGGCCCTAGACCTACTGGCGGTCCTCCTACGGCCCTTTCAAACAGGTTCACGGTTTCCCAAACGGGCGGACCAGCGACTCCGTCAATCGGGCAAGAAGTCCTTCCTGCGAGGAATATGGGGACGGTGGGAGGAGGATTATGATAAAAGTTTCGGAAAAAACACAGGATTCATTGGCGGAACTGTGGTATAATAAGGATTTCCAAGTACTGGTGAAGTTATTGCAGAACCGGCTTGATCTTTTAGGAAAAGGAGTGTTGACTATTAGGGATTCTGAAATAATAAAGGAATATCAGATGGAAGCGCAGGTTATTGTAAAGTTTATCAAGAATATTAAAGATGCCGCGCTTAAAGTCGAGAAGCGGCAGAAGAAAGGTAAATAATATGCCTATCAATAAATTTGTTGATTTCAATAAAAAGATAATGAAAGCGCATATCGGGAAAAAACTTCATGAAGCGCCCACTAAGGGCATGTCCATGAATTTGCGCCCTGATCTTAAATCTTTCCGCAAAATCGGAAAGAGCAAAAAAGGGATGTAGTATGCCAAAGGCGATGGAACGCGCTTTGAAAGCGAAAGCGCGTAAGAAATTCGGTTCTGCGACAAGCGAGCGGGCGCGCGGATATATTTATGGCGCGATGCGGAAGGCGGGATGGAAGCCTAAAAAACAGAGAGCATAGTATGTCAATGTGGAAGTTTTTAAAGACTGATCAGGGGAAAGCGGAATATATCCGCCGCAAGAAGGCAATGCCTGATCTTCCTTCAAATTGGGATTTTCATCTTGCGACAAAGAATCTTCCGCTTGAGCGTGCGCAGAAGACAAAAATCCAGATTGCCATGTCGAAGATGGATAAGAAAACGCTGAAGGAAACATTGGATATTTTGGGAAGTATGCGTTTCGATGCGATTCGCGCAAAAAATTATAAGATGGCGGCGTACTGCAAAGCGGTGCATGAATTCGGAGAAAAATATTTAATATCGCTTGAATGGCAAAAGAAAATCTGAAAATTACGATTGGCATCCCGACGAAAGGGTGGTGCGATTCGTCGTTTGCGTATGGGTATGGAGAAATAATGGTGGCGACATTGGCCCATGGGCATGAAGTACAGCCGATATTTTCAGTGGGGTCGTTGATTGATGTGGGGCGCAATAGGATTGTGGCGAAAATGATGGGAGATTATCTGTTTTTCTTGGATGATGATACGCTTCCTCCCGCTGAGGTAATTATAAAATTGTTGGTGCATAAAAAAGATATTGTCACGGCATTGTATTTCAATAGGCAGGCGCCGTATCAGCCGCAGATTTATTTGAAAAATAAAGAGAATTCGGAACGGTATGATGCCATTCAGGATTATCAAGGATTGATGGAGGTTGACGGATGCGGACTCGGCGCGTGTCTGATTAAAAAAACAGTATTTGATAAATTAGTGAAGCCTTATTTTTCCGTTAAACTTTCTCCTGAAACGGGAGAACGGCTTATGGGAGAAGATTTTGGATTCTGTAGGGCGGCGCAGGATGCAGGATTCAAAATTTACGCGGATACGGATATTATTTGTGGGCATATTGCGCGGGATGTGGTGAATGAAACTCATTGGGAAGGATCAAAGCGGAGATTAGCGCATATTAAAGAGCAGATGGGAGAAGAAAAATTTAATAAATGGAAAAAGGAGTTTCGGGATAATTAGAGAGTTGTTTTTTCCTGCTTCGGGTACCTGGCGGGAAAAAATGGTTCTTTAAGAACCGAGTGCTTATCATTAATGCCGAACCCTTTTTAGCGGACGGGAATCCTAACCCGCGGGAAGGAAGGCCAAACAATTTATGCCAGACCAAACCCAGAAGGAGGACGCGCAAGCAAACCCTCCGAAGGACGGACAGGACAGCCAACCTGCGCAACAAATGGCTACACCCGCGCCCCAACTTGATTGGGAAAAACGGTATAAAGAATCCACAAAGGAATTCCAGAATTTAAAATCCCAATGGGATGCAGACAAGGCTCGAATATCTACGCTTGAACAAGTGCAGGAAAAATGGGATAAAGCTGAACCTATCTTACAAAAGATCGCTAATAATCAGCGCATCTTAGAAGTCATAGACGAAGAAGAAGGTAAAACTTTAACTCCGCAAGCTCCTATGCAAATCATTGAACCGCTTCTCGAAGATAAATTGCAAAAGCGAATTGGACCGATTGAAAAACAGCTTGATGATATGCGTCAAGCATCCATCAACCAGCGGATTGAAACATATCGCTCAAATCGGCCTGAATTCGACAATAAATTCGATGAAGAAGCGCAGAAGTATTTTCGTGCTTTGCTGAAGGAAGGAATTCCAGTGGAAGACGCTTTGGATAAATCCGTTTATCTTAAATCAATCGGGGAACAAAAAGCCGCGGGGAAGAGAGAAGCACTTATCGAACTTTATCAAGCTAACTTGGCCGCGCAAAGCGGCGGCGGCGCTTCAATTCCTTCATCTCAAATTGCCGATTCTCTTACTCCTGAAGAGGAAAGAATAGCGGGAATATTTAAGATGACGGCGGAAGAGTACCGCAAAAACAAGGTGAAAGGGAAGTAATTATGGCAGCGACCAATACAGGAGCCAAGCTCGTATATAACTTGGCGGGTCGCACCTCGGGCATTTTGAAGATAGTTCGCATCTATGATAGCGTAACGCTCACAAATGGAGATTTCGTGAAAATAGATACGAATGGGTTCGTGGCACTTGCAACCGCAGGCGCGCGTATTTTCGGTGTGGTGACTGGTATTGTAGATAATGTCGGCACTGATATCGAGAATACGAAGCAAACTACGGGTGCAACATATACTCCATCGACACAGACCGTGGTATGCGCATCGGATAACTCGTCGCGTACAACTGGGTATGTGCAGGCAGTAATTGATATTGATCCATTTTCGGTTTTCTCATGTGAACCGGATGCGGCGATTAGTACCACTACATCTTCAGGATCCTCGGATCAGCTCGGTTCTTATACGGACCTTCTGGACGAGGACGAGGTGGACGAAAACAATGGCGGCAACGCATTTAATGTGGTTGCACAGCTCTTTATCTGGGGAGTCGACCCTTCAGACTCAACAAGAGGTCTCTATTCAATCATGGAATCTCAATTCCTTGGTGGTTAATGAAAGAAATAATATATGGCAGTATCTGGCACTGGCACTTCGCGTGCCAACTTTGGGGACTTGCTTGAACCAGTCTTCAGGAAGATATTCTTCGACCAATATCAGCAAATTCCCCAGATTTATAGTCAGATCTTCCATGTTATCGAGACTGACCGGCGTGATCTCCGCGATACTTCAGTGTCCGGTTTCGGACAGTTAGTGGAGACAACGGAAGGCGGTCCTATAACATACGAAGATCCCGTTAATTTTGTAGCGGCTTACAGTCGAGAGATTGTAAGAAAATCCTTTAAATTGCTGGAAACTCTCTTTGAGACAATCAGCAGCCAAATCAGAGAAATTAAAAAATCTCTGAGAGGTTCAGAGACTATAATAAGGACATCCTTCTGGATGATGGTATAGTCCGAACTCCATGGCGACATGGAGAGTCAAGTAGAAATATCTTGATCGTTCTTTGACAAAGTATTCTCAAACATGGCTATAAGTTTCGTGCGGTTGGTAGTTTTCAAGTCACCGAAGAGCAGGCGTTTCACGAAATAATTAAGCATTATTTCGTAATCACGATGTTCTTCTCTGGTAGGAAACAATTTTAGATTATCAGGATGATTATTGATGGTATTTCCATCTTTATGATGTACGGTTTCTTCTGGTTTAAGTGATCGTTTTAATGTTTTCTCCATTACGAGACGATGTTCTCTAACACGTCGTCCATTAAGAGGAATCATTATATACTCCTTGGTAGAAAAATGTTTTCCGCCATACAGTTTTCTATGTTGCCTACCACCCTTCCATCTACCATTCCATTTTCCCATATGGCGTTTGGAGTGAGAACGTCCCTTAAGACCGAATCGTAAAAAAAATCTTGCCACAGTTTCTCTTTGGACACCGCACATATCAGCGATCTCAGACATTAACATTTGGTCTTTAAAATAACGAGTTTTAAGCCATTGTTTATTACGATACATTGTATTCATAAGTATAGTGTAATCGTAAGTGATTACTTTGTCAAGAATAGTAACAAAATTGTCAAGGATTCGATTACACCTATACCCCAGTGAAGTTTGCGAAAGGATTCAAAGTAACGAAAGAAATGTGGGAGGACGATCTTTACAATATCATGACAAAGATGCCGTCCAAACTCGGTGACGCGGCGCGTCAAACCGAGGAAACAGAAGCAGCGGATATCTTTGATAATTCTTTCACTTTAGGCATTGGTGGCGATGGGTCGTATCTTTGCGTAACCAATCATGCTCGTGAAGACGGCGGTACGGTGCAGTCAAATAGACTTTCTGGAAATACTGCGCCTTCAGAAACTACTTTTGAAACGACGCTTGTCGGCATGAGAGGCACGCTTGATGCGAAGGGTCAAAAAATATTAGTGCGCCCCGACACGATTCTTATTCCAAAAGAATTGGAAAAGGAAGTGTTGGTGCTCTTGAAGTCTTCAGGAAGAACCGCTACTAACTACAATGAGATCAATCCCTACGAAGGGAGATTGAAGACGGTAGTGTGGGATTATCTTGATTTGACTCAAGCATGGTATGTGCTTGATTCAGGGCTTCATCAGCTCAATTTCGTGTGGCGCATTCGTCCTGAATTCGGTCAGGATGAGTCATTCGATACGGATGTTGCACTTTATAAAGTGCGCGAGAGGTTCACGGTCGGGTTCTCTGACTGGCGCGGTGTCTATGGTTCGACAGGCACTCAATAATTGATTTTTGCCTTATGAAATGTCCAACTTGCGGAGCTATTATCAACAAATGGTATCTGTATGGGATAGATCCTGAGACTGCTGACGCATGTTGCGATAATTGCAAGCATGAACGCAAGGCGAAACCAGCAAAGATAGAGGAGAAATAAACTATGTCTGCTCCCAAACTTTATACGGAGCGAGAATTGCTGGAACGTATTGCGTATCTTGGTCCTAATCCGCATACCGCGGGTGAGGCGACTGTGCGATCGTATACATGGTCTGGTGCGGTCACTGAAGCAGCCGTGTGGACTCCGCAGTCTGGGAACCGATACGTTGTATCTAACATTGTAGTGAGTGCTTCCGCGGCATGTACGGTAACGCTCATGGATGAGGTAAACGACGGCGATCATATATTCTTTTCGCTTTCAATGGCGGGAGATTCGTCTGTCGTAGTTCCTTATCCCATTCCCCGTCCTTCACGGGCGGTGGATACCGTGATGCGTATTACCACTTCTGCGACGGGCGGCACCGTTACAGTGTATGGCTGGGAAACTGGCATAAGCGTTGAAACGACGTCGACTTCTACTTCATCGAGTTCTAGCTCATCGAGTTCTAGCTCATCGAGTTCTAGTTCTAGTACATCGATTTCTAATTCATCGAGTTCTAGTTCTTACTCCTCGAGTTCTAGCTCGTCTAGTTCTTCGAGTTCGTCGAGTTCATCGATCAGTAATTCGACAAGCTCTTCATCGAGTTCTTCGATTTCTGAAACGACGAGTTCCTCGAGTAGTATATCTGCGACATCGTCTTCATCGTCATCCAGTTCGGAATCTCAATCTTCCAGCTCTATCTCGCAGACATCAACTGGTTAATAGCCAGAACCATCAAGGGGGAGCAGAGCGTTGCTTCGCTCCCCCTGTGGGTGGTATAATTCCAATATGGAACAAAAGCGCGTTGCAATTTTTTCAACATTTTATACCATAGATCCTTCTTATTCTTTGAATAATGTAGTGGAGGATCAAATTTCTATGTTCGTGAACAATGGATATTCCATTGTTTTTTTAGCTGATGAAGCATTTGAACCGAAGGGGATTTATGCGCATCCTATGGTTATATTAAGGAAATTACCGAAAGCTCAACGCGATAATTACGGCAATCTGAATAATGATTGGAAGATGGAGACTGGTCGGATGTATGAAGCATTAAAAGTTCATTTAGCAGATATCGATGTGGTATTGGCGCATGATATTACTTTGCAATGCGCTCATATTGTTTTCAATATCGCTTCACGCCGATTGGCAATAGAACGCCCTGATTTGCTTTGGATTCATTGGTGCCATTCAGCGACCTCGCCTTCCATTCATTGCAATATTCCTGAAGCAAGTGAATTGATAAAGCCAAAATTTCCAAATTCAGTAGTGGCATATCCAAATGATTGGGATCGCCCGCGTGTGGCAAGGAATTATCATTATGAATTGGATGAAGTATTCTGTGTTCATCATCCGACTGATTTGGCTGAATATTTCGGATTTCATGAATTGACGCGGCAACTTATCAAAGAGAAAGACTTATATTCTGCCGATGTGATCAATGTGTATCCTTGCCGATTGGATCGCGGAAAACAAGTCGAGTACAATATCCGCATGATGGCATCAGTGAAGCGGACAGGAAGAGACATGCGTTTGATTATCATGGATTTTTCTTCAACAGGAGATGGTAAATTGGCATATCGAGAAACATTTTATAAACGGCATGGTGATGGCGGATTGGTGGAACTGGCAAAATCATGGGGATTGGAGGAAAAAGAGATCACATTTACTTCGATGTGGAAACCGGAAACGAACTATTCTTGTCCACGGCAGATGGTGAAAGATTTATTCCTTCTTTCCAATATATACATTCATCCTTCGACTTCGGAAACGTATTCTTTAGTAACGCAGGAAGCGATACTTTGCAAGAATTTTTGCATTTTGAATCATCATTTCCCGCCCATGCGTAGCATTTATGGAGATAAGAATGTGCTTTATGAGCCATTTGGTTCTGCGGTGGATGCGTTAAGCGGCGATAATGGTTCAACGCAACTTAATATCCATGACGAAGAAAAGCATTTTTTGAATCTTGCGAATAAGATCAATTATTTTATTGAAAATAATCCAGTGTTGGCAGAGCATACATTTATTCGCAAATTCAGGAATCCCGATTATGTGTTTAAACATGAGATTGAGCCGTTAATTAATAGGACGAAATTATGAGTGAAAACACGTTTTCTATTATCATGCCAACTTGTCAAAGAAAGAATCTGATGCAACGGTCTATTCTCTCAGTGTTTAATCAATGGTATCAGAATTGGGAATTGATTGCGGTGGATGACGGTTCAACTGATGGGACATGGGAGAAATTGCAGGAATATGCGGCGAAAGAACCACGAATGAAAATTATTAAGCATGAGGTGAGGAAACAGAGATGTGCAGCAATTAATACAGGCATGAGAGCCGCAACAAATGATTGGATTTGTATTTTAGAATCAGATGATGAATATTTGCGGAATTATTTAAATAGTTTGAATTGGGCAATAAATGAACATCCACAATATCGTGTATTTCATTTTGGAGCATTAGTGGTAAGGTTAAAATATTGTTCTGTAAGAGAAACACCGAATTATAAAGAACAAGGGGATGGAATGGAATCAATCAAAAGTGGAAAGTTGGGGATGGGAAGTTTTATATTCAAACGCGAATTATTAAATGAAATTCCTGATCTTTATTTATTTGAAACTGGCAGTCCATACAAATTTGCGGATTATTATAAAGATAAATTTCCTGAATTTTTGGAAATGTATGGACCGAAATATATGGATGGAGGGAAGGAATTAGGGAATCCTTGGGGAAATGATGCCGTGATGATGTATCTTTTAACAAGAAAAAATAAAAGCAAGGCATTGCCATTTTTTACTTATGTAAATTATATCCGCCGTTCTGGATTTATGAATCAAGATGATGACAAGCCGGAGGTTATCCGTTTTTTAGCACGATAGCGGGTGCTCCAGGAAGAATTATAGAAGTATGAAAATTCAAATTATTGCACTTTCGAATCATCTTACCTACGGCGGGATGCGGCAGCGTCTTGAATGGGGATTTAAACAAATAGGTCATGAAACAGTAGAAGGGAGTCCTGATGTGGTATTGGTAATTGGTCAATCAGCTCTATGGAATGACGTAAAACAATATGGAGTTCCTGTATATCTCTGGTGTCATGGTGTAGATATAGGAAATTTTGAAAGCGCTAATAATAAAAAATTGAGAACAGTGTATGATAACTGTGCAGGAGTAGCATATCAGTCAACATTTGCCCGTAATATGACATGGCGGGCGTTTGGAGAGAAAAAAGGTTCGATTATTTTTAATGCGGGGATACCTAATTTCGGATCTATATATCCGATATGTCTCCCAGGAGGACGAATCGATGTCGCAACTACGGCAATTTGGCGAGCTTGGAAACGTTTGCCAGAAACTGAAAGACTGGTACGCGAAGCGAATGATCAAGGCAGGAATATCCATTTGTGGGTTGGCGGTAAAGAGGGTGATTCTGGATCTCCTTTCATCCATTACATGGGCATGCTTCATGATTTTGAGCATTATCATAAGTGTCATTTCTATCTTCAATTATCGTTCTGCGATTATTCTCCAGGTACTGTGGGTGAGGCTCTCGCAATGGGACTCCCAGTCCTTACCGTCAATTCTGGAGGTGCTAAAGAAATTGTGGACGGAGCAGGAATCGCATTAGATAATGATCCGATACCAGAAGGGTCTATAAATGTGAATGATGAACGGAATATTCCAAAGATTAATACTGATAATTTTTGGCGCGGGTTTAATCAGATGACGCGGGAGGCGTATGAATTTTATCGCAATAAAGTCATTGAACGGGTAACGACAGTGGCAAATGCTGAATATAGCGCTCGACAATTTATCGATTTATTTAATGGTTTAGAATGAATATATGGCGAGAATTAATAATCTCATTTCACAATTTATTCCCTATAATAATACTTGGCGGTCGTGGCTTGATATTGGCACAGGAAATGGATTGGTGGCGCAAGAAATGCGCGGTTTTAATTCAATGCCTCGTAAAATAGCGATGGATGCGGGATCATTTCCTGAAGATGTGCAGGAAGGTATGGGTCATTATTTAGATGCTTCATGGGAAAAGATACATGAAAATTTTACTCAGAATGGAAAATTATGGAATGAAACATTTGATGTAGTGACATTGATGGATGTAATTCAATATTATCCGAAACCAGATGCGACTGTTCTTTTAGATCATTTAGACGAAATTGTCCGTCATCTCATTGTTATTTGGACACCTGATGGATTGTATCCTCATCCAGGGCATGTATCTGGTTGGGTTGCTGATGAATTTCTAGATCGCGGATATAGCGTGTATAAAGCGATTGGTTTTCATCAAGGTCCTCCGCAAGTAGGAAATGGACTTTTAGCGTGGAAGAATCCTGAATGGAGAAAGATTTATATATGAAAGAATTCCCTGATCAAGAAAAACTTTACAATGAACGTTGTGAACGGTTAAAGCTCTCGCGTGGGTTGTATAAAGAAGATTTGTTGCATCTTTTAGAGCAAGCGATGTATATTCCTTTAAATGGCATATATGTAGAAATTGGCGTGGCGAATGGATCGTCGCTTATGGCAATATCATCATTTCGTCCTGATGTTTATTGTTTTGGCATTGAAGAAAATGAAGGATGCAAAGCGGATAAAAATATTGAACAGGAAGGAATAAGAAATACGCAGATTTTATGGGGAAAATCTGAAGAGATTTGTAAAACATGGGATAAAGAGATTGATTTGTTGTTTATTGACGGTGAACATTATATGAAGAATATATTTTGGGATTGTTTAGGGTGGTTTCCGTTCGTGAAACAGGAAGGCACAATCATGTTTCATGATTATGAAAAGCCTGAAGAAGGGAAACATGAGGTGGGGAAAGCAGTGCAGATTTTCAGGAATCATCCGAAATATAAATGTATGATTCCTTCAGTGGATGAGATTATTTCAACGAGCATGGTAATCTTGAAAAAGTTATGAAACTCCATTTAGCGTCGGGAACTGTTTATTTGGAGGGATATCAGAACATTGATTTAGAAGGGGAATTGGCATCAGAACATCCTGAATTAGTGGAAATTTGTAAAACAACTATTGATAAATATTATAAGTATCCGTTTCGGCAAAACATGTACAATAAGGTTGCGGATATAAAAGCAGATGTGAGAGATTTATTGATGTTTGCGGATGAGACAGTGGATGAGATATTATGCGTGAATTTGATAGATCATTTTAAAAGAGTGGAATTTAGGAAAACATTGTGGGAATGGTATCGCGTATTGAAACGTGGCGGTCAACTTATTATTGATATTGATGATCGAGAGAAACAAGCAAAAATGTTTTTGGAAGCGAAAACGGTAAAAGAATTGGAATGGGGATTGCGTCTTTTATATTGTCATCATCGCACGCTGTACGATACGCATTATTGGGGATATACGCGGAAATATCTACAATGGATATTGGAACAAACTGATTTTAAAGTGCTTTGGATTCGGGATGATTACATTGTGCATGATATGTATCCAAATTTTCAGATTTGCGCGGAGAAAATTGTTTTATGAATAAAACATCGATTATCGTAGTAGCGTATGATCGTTTAAAAATTTCTCGCCATATTACCAGTGCGTGTTTAGGAACAGTACAAGCATATACTGATAGAGAAGAATATGAGTTGATATTGATTGATAATGATCCTGTGGGAGAATTGAACAGAAAATATAATATTATTGAATTGGATAAACATATTACGATACAAGATATAGGATATGCGGCATCGGTAAATATGGGCGTTAAATTATCTACTGTATCTTATCCGTATATATGTCTTTTGCATAATGATGTGTTTGTACAGGAAGGCTGGCTCCAAACGCTTATTCAAGAAATGGAATTACAAAATGGAGATGTGATTATGCCAGGACAGAATCCTTATACACGAGAACAAATTAAAGGATTGCGGAAAGGAGAAAATATAAACATGTGGAATGATGCGGGATTGATGCTCATGAGACGGTCTTTATTTGAAAAAATGGGAGGGTACGATGAGAGATTCAGGGCAATATATCATCAATGGAGTTTTGGGAGAAGATTAGGAGAAGCAAACAGTATAATGTGTTATACCAATAAAACTATTATTATCCATATCGGTGCTGCAACGCTTTTAAATGATGAAAATTATTTTCATGAACGGCATAATATAGAATCGCCTTTTACTCAAGAATTATGAAAATATCAATTATCATTCCCGTATACGCAAAAACCGACAAAGGTTTTGTTAAACTTTGTCTTGAATCTATCCATAAGTATTCAAAAGAAAAACATGAAATCATCGTATGTGTGAATCCCGCATTGAATATTGAAGGATATGAAGATTTATCTGCAACATATATCATCGCGTCTGATGTTCAAGGACAATGGCATGCGAATAATCTTATGGCGCGAAAAGCAAGCAATGAATGGATTATGCTTATTGATGATGATACAGTATTGCCGCTGAATTGGGAGGAGATATTTGAGCACTTGGATAGTGATTTAGTGTGCATGAATTGCATGGAACCTGATTGGACTCATCGTGGAATTGCTCCTCCATTTGTACATTATGATTGTGGAAAGAATCCGCAAGAATTTAATTGGGATGAATTTGAGAAGAAGTCGATGGAGTTGCGGGAAGAAAAAATGGAGCAAGGTTATAGTTATCCATTTCTTTTTAAGAAATCGCTGTGGGAGAAGGTGGGTGGATGGAATGAAGAAATGGATCCTTGGGGAAGTAACGGGGACTCAGATTTTCAACATTTGGTGAATCTGGCAGGAGTGACACCAATGAGATGGCGAGGGGTATTGGCATATCATTTCTCCATGCAGAGTGGCACCTTCACTTTACCTGAGGCAGATCCGTATCTTGCAAGAAATCGTCGCTTGTTTGAACAAAAGTGGGGTATTGTAAGAGCAGGTTCACCAGAGATTTGGTATAATAAATTAAATTTACCAAATCCGAATTTAAGATT
>Ga0209641_10002233_pt1 | contig 16807 bp, 17 predicted proteins | sample RifCSP16_1_FD_184022 | JGI IMG/M metagenome (GOLD analysis project Ga0209641, IMG submission 184022) | Soil microbial communities from Rifle, Colorado - Rifle CSP2_sed 16_1 (SPAdes) (version 2) | ecosystem: Environmental > Terrestrial > Deep subsurface > Rock core/Sediment | place: Rifle...
CTGCTGTAAAAGCAGCCGCTGAAAGAGTCACGCAGCAGGCATTGAAGGAAGCCCGGGCTTCCAAGAAAATAGGTGTTGTCACGGAAAGCCTGAAACTCCGCTCTGGTCCAGGGGAAGAGTTCGACCCGCCCATCGGTTGGTTGAAACCGGATACCAAGCTGGAGATCCTGGAGGAACTTGAATTCTGGCTGAAGGTGAAGGTTGAAGGCAAGGAAGGCTACGTTGGAAAGAAATATGTCAAGTTCGGCGGCTCATCAGATCCTGGATCAAAGTTGAAATAAGGAAAGATCTCATGGCAGCAAACAATCCGACCAGCAAACCTGTTGTCGATCTGGCCCAGTTGTTCGGAGCAGTGGCAGGCAGCCTGGCAGATAACAAGGATCAATTGAACCAGGCAGATACGTACAACAATGACCACGGCGATAACATGGTGCAGACATTCTCGACCATCGCCAGGGCTGTCGCAAAAACGAAAAGCAAATCCCAGTCCAGCCAGATGGCTGCAGCGGCGAAGGAACTGCAGAAAAGCAAGAGCGGTTCTGCAAAATTGTATGCTGAAGGATTGCAGCAGGCTGCCCAGCAGTTTAAAGGTAAATCCATCACCCCAGGCAATGCCGGCATGCTTTTACAGTCTCTGTTTGGTACACAGACGCAAGCTGCACCAGCCAGTCAGCCCGCATCCCAGGGGAGTGATTTGTTGGGTTCCCTGCTTGGTGCTTTTGTATCCAACAATGACACCTCTGCCTCCAGTCAGGCACCATCCCAGGGAGACGACCTTCTGGGATCATTGCTGGGTGCCATGGGCTCCTCCACGCAAAGCCAGAACCAGGCAGATGATGGATTCGATCTTGGCGACCTGCTGAATGCCGGCATGTCCTTCATGAACGCCAAACAGCAGGGCAGCAGCACCGCTCAAGCCGCCATTAATGCCCTTCTCTCTGCCAGCCCCTTGGGTCAATCTCAACACCGCACCCAATCCGGTACCCTGGTGGCCAACACCATCATGCAGGTGCTTGCCAGCCTGGCTAAAAAATAACGAAATTCATCAAACATATCAAAAGACCTCTTGTTGCCAAGAGGTCTTTTGCATAACTCAAATTAAGATTACTTCAATGTGCGCTGGACAGCGCTGTTCCCGGCTGAATAGACTGGGTGGGAAGAAGATTTGGCGTAAGGAACTGCCGGTCGTGCAGAAACGGGATTGGGACGGAAACCTTGCATGACCGGCTTGGGCTGCGGGTTGAAAACCGAGGCAGGAGCAGGTCGGCCAGCAGGAACCGGGTTCCTGTTCATCCGTACGGATCGCATGGCAGCATTGATCATGGCAGGCTGGTTCTCATCAAAGGAGAACAGCCGTCCACCCGCCATGGAGAAGGTGCCGATGATCATGACCCGCATCAGTCCCACCATCACCGCCACGAAAACAGGTACCGAGGTGAACAGGATTTCCGCCGGCAGCAGGCCGCTTGCCAGGGTCTGGTGATTGCGGATCGCCACTGAAACTCCCCACCAGGTCAGGACGGCGTTCATCGAGGCTGCCAGAATCCAGGCGGCGAACAGGTACCACACCTCGCTGGGCTCCTCACGTCCTTTCTCAGGGGTGAACAACCGGGCTATTCCAGCAAAATCTATGCCGCAGAAAGCCAGTGACAGGATGGTTGCCCAGCGCACTCCGGCAAAGGTCAGGTTGGCACCCAGCAGGTCGGTCAGGGCAAAGTCGGTGGTCGAGTAATTAAAGACCTCAAATGCCAGCAATGCACCCAGCAGGATCATGCCAAATACGGCACCCCGGCGGATGGGGATACTCTTGAAGGATACTGGAGAGAATGTGGATGTTTTGTTCATGTCAACCTCCTGTTGAACCACACTAAGGATCATTTGCTTATATTATAGAACATGTGTTCTAAATGTCAAGAACTAATACTGGTCTCGTGCTTGATCAAACCCCCATATATGGGGGGTTTTAATCAAAAAGTGCATTTCCATCCAGCCGGTGGTCATATTTACTGTTACGCACAAAGTAACCGTACCTGATATAAATAAAATCGCCTTATGCCACAGTACTTCCTCTACTTATGTAGTTAGATCCTTCGGTCTAAAAACACAGACCTCAGGATGATAAATTTGAGTAGTAAACATATAGTTAATAAAAATTGATACCCCTGTGGCTAACAGCTGATGGTATCCTTGAGCAAAATTCAACCAATCGGAGAAAAAATGTCCTCATCTCCTTATTCCATATTATTCGAACCGGTACAGATCGGACCGGTGACTGCACCCAACCGCTTCTACCAGGTTCCGCACTGCAACGGGATGGGCTACCGCATGCCCCGTTCCCTGGCAGCCATGCGTGAGATTAAAGCTGAAGGCGGCTGGGGGGTTGTCTGCACCGAAGAGGTGGAGATCCACCACAGCAGTGATATCGCTCCCAACCTGGAAGGTCGCCTGTGGGAGGATGCCGACATTCCTGCCCTGCAGGTCATGACCGAAGCGGTTCACAGGCACGGTTCCCTGGCTGGCATTGAACTGGTCCACAGCGGAGTGCATGCTGCTAACCTTTACTCCCGCGTACCGGCATTGGAAACCCGTTCGATGTCAGCCGGCATTTTCCCCGGGCAGGCACGTGCGGTCACCAAAGCTGATATTCGCAACATCCGCACCTGGCACCGCCAGGCAGCCCTGCGCGCCAGGAAAGCCGGCTTTGACATCATCTACTGCTACGCAGCCCACAATCTCTCGCTGGCGATGCACTTCCTGTTGAAACGATATAACGACCGCACGGATGAATACGGCGGCAGCCTGCAGAACCGGGTGCGTTTCCTGCGAGAGCTGATCGAGGATACCCGTGCAGCAGTCGGTGATACCTGCGCAGTGGCTGTCCGTCTGGCAGTTGACGAATTATTGGGTGGGGATGGGCTGCAGAGCAGCGCAGAAGCCCGCGATATCATCTCCATGCTCGCTGACCTGCCAGATCTGTGGGATGTCAACCTCAGTGAATGGAAAAATGATTCCGCCACCTCCCGTTTTGAAAAGGAGGGTTTCCAGGAACCATTCACCTCCTTTGTCAAACAGCTGACAGGCAAACCGGTGGTGGGAGTCGGGCGCTATACTTCGCCCGAATCGATGGTTTCAGCCGTTCAGCGCGGCATCCTCGACCTGGTTGGGGCAGCCCGTCCTTCCATTTCCGACCCATTCATGCCGGAAAAGATCCGCCAGGGAAGGGTGGAGGACATCCGTGAATGCATCGGCTGCAACATCTGTGTCACCGGCGATACCCAGTTCGTTCCCATCCGCTGCACCCAGAACCCGACCATGGGAGAGGAATGGCGCCGGGGCTGGCACCCGGAAACCATCCCGCATGTAAGGCAGGGATACGAAGAGGCGGTCGTGATCGGTGCCGGTCCCGCCGGCTTGGAATGTGCCCGTGCCCTCGGTCAGCGTGGCGTCCAGGTTACTCTGCTGGATGCAGCCCGGGAAGCGGGCGGGCGTGTCAGGCTGGAGGCTGAACTGCCCGGTTTGAGCGAATGGCGCCGGGTGATGGATTGGCGCCTGACCCAGATCGATAGGATGCCCAACGTGGAATTTTTCCCCTCCAGCCGGATGACGGCTGCCGAGGTTCTTGAAGCTGGCTTTAAGCATGTCTTTATTGCCACCGGGACAGCCTGGCGGCGGGACGGGGTCGGACGCAATCATTGGAAACCTGTTCCCGGACATGACCAAACCAATGTATACACACCCGATGACCTTCTTGCCGGAAAAAAGCTCAGCGGAGATGTGCTGGTTTATGATGATGACCACTACTATATGGGTGGTGTCCTGGCAGAACTGCTTGTAAGCCAGGCGTGCCGGGTGACTCTTGCGACACCAGCCCGCCTGCCTTCCGCCTGGACGGTTCATACCCTTGAACAGGAACGCATCGAGAAACGCCTGTTGGGGCTGGGCGTCAGGATCATCACCTTCCACAAACTTCGATCCATTCATGCTGATGGCTGCATCCTCAGCCAGTTGCTCTCGGGCTCTGAGATGGAGGTCCCTGTCCAGTCCGTAGTGCTGGTCAGCGACCGACTCCCGCTTGACGGGCTTTATCACGAACTCGTCCCCCACCTTGAGGCAGGTGACCTGGTCTCCCTGCGCCGCATCGGAGATTGCGAAGCACCTCATATCATCGCCCAGGCTGTTTACTCAGGGCACCTGGCTGCCCGTGAATTTGGAGAATCCATTCCCCCTGGTACGCCTTTTAAGGTTGAACGTACTGCTTTGGAAGAATGAAGAGTTGGCCAGACAATGAACATCCTCCTGGAGTACCAATGGAAGATCCTCTGACAAGCCTGCTGGAGGAAGCCCTCCAATATCGCTCTGACCACCTGTCTGATAGCCACCATCATTCAGCCCTGCGTCTGTTCAACGGTTTCAGCGAAGGGATGCCGGGACTGGTTGTTGACCTGTATGCAGACACCCTGCTGATCCATGACCTGAACAAACCATCCGGGCAGTGGAATTCCCTTATTCCGCAGATAACGGAACTGTACCGCCAGCACCTCCCATGGCTGGAGACGGGTTTATTAAAGACCCGCCACGCATCCTCACGATCTGAGCGCTGTGGTCGCCTTCTTTTTGGGGAGCAACCCGTTGACCGGGTGCTCGAACATGGCGCCTGGTATGCACTTGACCTGCTCATGCAGCAGGATGCCGGCTTCTACCTGGATACTGCCAACCTGCGCAAATGGCTTATTGATAACCTGCAGGGGAAGACGCTCTTGAATACCTTTGCCTACACTGGCACTCTGGGTGTGGCTGCCCTTGCCGGGGGAGCCAGCAGTGTGACCCAGCTCGACCGCAACCGTGAGTACCTGGAAATTTCCAAGCGCTCCTGTCAATTGAACGAATTTCCTCCAGACAGATCGGAGTACCTTGTTGGTGATTTCTTCGCCCACGTCGCCAGTCTCAAGCGGCAGAAAAGGGTCTTTGATTGCGTCATCCTCGATCCACCCTTCTTTTCCGCTGGAAACCGCAGCCGATTGAATCCTGCCCAGGAACCATACCGTCTGGTCAACAAACTGCGCCCGCTGGTGGCGGACGGCGGCTGGCTGGTTTCCATCAACAATGCGTTGTTCCTCTCCGGCAAGGAATATATGGAGAGCCTGGAGGTATTGTGTGCCGATGGCTACCTGCAGTTCGAAGAGACGATCCCGGTACCTCAGAGTTTCTGCGGCTGGACGTCTTCACCGCTTTCAGAAATCTACCCGGCCGACCCTTCCCCCTTCAAACACCCGACCAAGATCGCCATCCTGAAAGTGAGCAGGAAGGTCCAACCTTAAAGAATCTCACTTTTTAAGGATTGCATCTTGCGCGCGGGTGATATAATCCCGATATGAAAAAGAGAGTTGTCAGGAAAGTACGCAGGAGCTTGTTGCTCCCTGCTGGCGGAATGGGGACGAAAAATACAACCGCACCAACAACCCTGGAAAAATTGTTTGATAAAAATAAACCTATCCCCTTGATTTTAACCTTGATGATCGTTTTCACCCTTGGCATTGGGAGCGGATATCTTCTGTGGGGCAGCGACACCACTGTAGCTGCAAATGATACTGCCGACAACGCTCCGTTGACCCGCTATTCGGTTGAGGAAGGCGGCAATCCCAGCATCGGTCCCGCCGATGCTCCGGTGACCATCATCGAGTTCAGCGATTACCAGTGTCCTTATTGTCAACGCTGGCACGAACAGGTCTTTTTCCGCCTGCTGCAGGAATATCCCACTCAGGTACGTATCGTCTACCGGGACATGCCGCTGGGGGGACATCCGCAGGCAGTTCCCGCTGCCGAAGCAGCCAACTGCGCCAACGAACAAGGCGCCTACTGGCAGTACCACGACAAGCTGTTCAGCTATGAATACGACCTGGGCAAGGATGCTTACCTTGCATACGCAAGCGAACTGGGTCTGGATATGACCAATTTCAGCGAATGTCTGGAGACAGGCCGATATGCGGATGAGGTTGCTGCAGATCTGGAATATGCCCAGTCGCTCGGAGTCAACAGTACACCCACCTTTTATATCAACGGTATATTCGTTCAGGGGGCGCTACCTTACGAGAATTTCAAATCACTGATAGACCAGGAACTGGCAGGGGAGTTGCAGTAATATGAAAAAATTCGTGGCAATTGCAGGAAATATTGGAGTTGGAAAATCCACGCTGGTGGATAAACTGTGTAAAAAAATGGACTTCACACCATTCTACGAACCGGTCACAGAGAATCCCTACCTGACCGACTTCTACAATGACATGCAAACCTGGGCATTTCATTCCCAGGTTTGTTTCCTTACCCACCGCCTGCGCTCCCACCATGCCCTTTCTCATCATGGGAATTCCGTCATCCAGGACCGCAGTGTATACGAGGATGCTGAGATCTTTGCCCATAATCTTTACCTGCAGGGACACCTCCATCCGCGCGATTACAAAACCTATCGTGAACTCTACCAGACCATGGTGGATTTTCTTCCCCCTCCCGACCTTGTCATCTACCTGCGTGCCACTGTCCCCACCCTTATGAAACGGATCAACCTGCGTGGGCGGGAGTACGAAAAATCCATCCCCTCTGATTACCTCTCCAGTTTGAACGTTCTTTATGAGAATTGGATCTCTGATTTCACCATCTGCCCGGTTCTGACAGTTCCGGCTGACGACCTGGATTACGTGGTCTACAATGGTCACCTCAACCTGATCGCAGACAAAGTAACACAAAAATTGACCGGCAAGGACGAGGTCATCTTCCTTCCCAGTGAAGTACAGATGGCAGCGCTTGCCTGAGGTTCCCAACCAGAGAATTAATTATCAATTCCCGCCGATGAAAGACCACCTGGCGGGAAATTTTGTTAACTGTCTATCCACACGTACCGATCCAGTAAAGGAAAAAATCCGTACCATGGAGAAATCCCACCCCCTGAATCAGGAACAATTCACGCTGTCAATCTGCCTGCGGTTCCTCCGGAATTACCATCAGAGGATCTGCCTGTTCCGGAAGGTGTTTTTCTGGATCAACTTTCATGGGTTCGATCACCAGCCTGATGGCTGTGCGGACCTTCTCATCTATCTCCACATCCACGAATTCCGGGATGCAGGCAATGTGAATCCCTTCCTCTTTTAGATATCCATTGGCCAGGATCATCGCTTTCACTGCCTGGTTCACGGCTCCGGCGCCGATGGCCTGTACTTCCGCTTTGTTATGTTCTCGAATGACACCTGCGATGGCACCAGCTACGGCAGAGGTACGGGAGGTTGCTGATACTTTAATAATATCCATGTTTATCTCCCTGGATTGAATGGAACGATCTTGATGCAGCCGATTCTTATTAAGATTGTACAGGATTTAACAACCTTATACAAGCGGGTTTTTACTGAATTGCTTCTTTATTAATATTGATTAATTAAATATGTATATATAGTCGTAGTAGTAGGGACTGTGGAAAAGTGGAAAATACCTTTGAGTAGGCATAAATACCATATATATACTGGTATCAATGGTTGATCAACTACATATAGCGGTAAAGTTCGAGCAATTGCCTATACAGAATTGTGGAAAATATCTGCATGAATTGGGGTCTTTTAATAAAAGGTATCCACAGTTTATCCCCAACAGCAGGAGTGGATTCGTTAAATAAGAACCCACCATATCTGGGGGTTTGGAATTGATCATTATTCGAACACTTGAGCGATTTATCCACATAAAAGGACACTTATCCACAGTTTTCAGCCAGTTATCCACAGGTAAATCTGAAAAACCTGAAAAAATTCTTATTTTTCTTCCCGGTCTGATTCATTGATTCCGTGAATACCTTTCCACGACTCCAGCATACCCTCCAATCTATCCAGGAATAAATCCAATTTATGAAGGTTGGATGTCATTCCTTCATTCAGCATTCCCAGCGATTGGCAGGCATCCTTCCAGGCAGATTGCTTCTCTATCGGCAGCTTGGAGACAGCCAGGCTCCATGTGTGCAGCAGGGGCCACAGGATTGCACTCGGCGTGCCCTCATTGATTGCGGTCTCAAATCCGCTCCGATAGTAGGGCACCCGGGCTGGGTGTATGCGTGCATCCCCATCTGCTGCATCCGTACCAGCTTCAACCAGATCCTTCTCCCAGTCCTTCAGCCATTCATCCAGCTTTTCCGCCTTCAGCTGTCCCGCTCCCAGGAGCGAATAAAGTTCCCCTCCCAATTCAGGAAGGTCGAACGCATTCGCAATGGCTGGAAAATCAAGCAGGAAACGTCTCTCCCCCAGTATCGGATCTTTAATAACCGGCAGGACATTGGCTGCATGACTGATCGATTTCAGATAACGGAGAAGCATTTTTGGTTGTGTACTTTTCCCGGTACCGGGATCTTTTTCCAGGTCGCCCCAGATGGCGCGTGCATGCCCGGCATTCAGGCTGGCACGCGCATGGGCATTGAGCGGATCATCGTACTTGTCCCTCACTGCAGCCTGCGTGAAGTCGAAAAAATGATCGGGATCATATAACTGGACGGCACGGTAAATTTCCGGCCCGATCCATGGATTGGTACGCAGGTTGCGGGCAGGTTCATATTCCTCGCGCGGGTTGTGTTTAATGTCCAGGTGGATGTCAGGGTTGAGAGGGATGACCTCCCTCCGTAAAGCGGGAGGCATGGAATGGATGAACACCAGGTCAATGTCTGTGCTGTTTCCCATCAAGGGATCCTCGGTTAAAAGCGAGCCGGTCAGAAAAATGGACAGGATATACTTCCTGGCAAATTCTCCCTGCGTCCGTTCCCTGACGGTATCCCTGGCAATGCGTAGAAGTGATTCTTTGGAGATGATCATGGGTTCCCCCTTTTAACCTACTCCCCGGTCTCCGAGCGGCAGTTCAGATTGGAAGGGAGCCATCTGCAGACCCTCGCGAATACGGTTCTCGATATTTTTCAAGTGGTCAGGCTGGCGGACGAAATCCAACGGGTTGGTGTCGATCACCAGCACGGGTGTTCCATTCATGGGTTCTGAAAAGAATTGATCGTACGCCTGGTTGAGTTGATCGATATAACCGATCTCCATGTTGCGCTCATAGCTTCGATCGCGGCTGGCAATGCGCTGCATCAGGGTGGAGGTATCTGCCTTCAGGTACACCAGCAGGTCGGGCAGGATGATCTTCTCAGCCAGCGCTTCATGTACCCGGAAATACATTTCCAATTCATCACCTTTCAGATTGATACCGGCAAAAAGGGCATCCTTGGCAAAGGTGTAGTCCGAGATAAGCGAGTTGTTCCCACGCAGGAGTTCGGGCACCCGGTTGTGCTGCTGGTGATAGCGGCTGAGCAGGAAGAAGATCTGGGTCTGGAAAGCATAGCGCTGCCGGTCGCCGTAGAAATCGGACAGGAACGGATTTTCCTCGAAGACCTCGAGCAGCAGGTCGGACTGAAAAGCCGGCGCCAGCAGGCGGGCAAGTGTTGTCTTTCCCACTCCAATAACACCTTCTATGGCAATGTACATGGCAGCCCCTTTTGTGCGATTTTATTAAAGGATACCACAGGATAAGAAAACCTCCTAAAAATTATACATTGGGAGGTTTTAATATTACAAAGGATATTGATCGTACAGAACCATTAGGGCTTGGTCGTGTCCAAAAGATAGGCGGAACCTTTCACCAGCAGGAAACCGCGCCCTACCTTGGTAAGCGTGGCACCTTCAGGTCCGGCGACGATGAATTCTGTGGCATCGATATGTATGGGGGATGAAAGGATGGTGTTGCTCATACTCATATAATCACTGATTAAACCTGCGACTGGTTTTGGTGCTGGAATTTCAACAAACAGTCTCGTTTCCACCCGAATATCCGGGTCAATTTTTACGGTGTCCAGGCAGGTGAGACACCAGTTTCCATTGACAATTGGCATCTTGCCGGTTATTACCATTTTTAATGTCTGCGCATCATCTCCTGCCATGAAGTGAATGGTGCCTTCACCTACCAGTGCTGAGATCGAAGGAACTTCCAGAACCTTGTCTGCAGAGAATGCTGGGTGACTCGGTGTGGGAGAAGCTGTTGGAGGGATGGGTGTGGATGTTTCCAAAGGTGTGGGGGTTTCTTTAGATGGGAGTGCATTGGAAAGAAAATTACAGGCCAGGGAGGCAGTAAGCAGGACGGGGAGGATCAAGTACACAGAAATTCTTTTCTTTGTGGTTATGGAATGTTTAGTTTTCATGTAGTGCGCCCTCCATGTGCGCTTTAGGGATGCATCCTGATTGTGAAATTATATTCAAGGATACCATATATTGATTGGTGGAACCTATGTCATTTCTTCTAAAATTTTATCTATCAAAGGGCGAGGCATGCATTGAAAGATTCAATGCGTCTGATTCCTTTTGAGATAGAAACGATATTTTAAAAAGATCAATTATGTTTTTACTTAAATCAATATATCATTTACCCTTCGATAAATGAATGTTATTCTACTCATCACCTTGGAGGATGAGAAATTTCAACCAAATAAATTAGTGAGCGTTAATCCATTCAATTAATTCACTCTGTGCCATTTTCCCTTCAGCTATTCCTTCAATAATATTGATGATACTATTTTCTAATCTAATTTCCTTATTATTAGATATTAGAAAACTCCATACCATATATGTACCAGTTCTTTTATTTCCATCAAGGAATACATGGGATTTAATAATTTCACAACCTAATGCAGCTGCTTTCTCTACAACAGATGGATAGATGTCTTTACCAAACAAAGGATATGCGATTGCTTCAAGAATATATTCTAAAGAATCTCTATTATGAAAATTGTTAGGGTGAGTAAAAGAACCGCCAGACGTTTCAATCATCCGGCGGTTGACATGAACTACTTGTTCAATCGTTGGAAAGACTAGATTTTCGCTAACGCCTCCCATAAGTCCTCATTATCTTTTAAGCTCTGTTCAAGAAGATTATTATGAATATCATTCTCTAAATTAATTCTCTTAATAACTTCAACAAGATAAGTATATTCGAAAGGATTCCAATCTTTTGTCAAATCAGAAGATGATAGGTTGATCATATTTTTTGGAGGTGCTTGATCAATTAAAACAATACAATTATTAGGAATAATTGACCATCCTTGTGCTATTGCCGCTCCACCAGCACTCTCTGTTAATTTCCTTTTATCCATTCTATCTCTCCTTGTGTTACTACCCAAAGTATAGCCTATATTTTCAAACTTTTTTTCTGAATATATTTCAAACCTTCAGATTTAGTTATTACTGCAACATCTATCGGGCCACCAACACCTCGGATTCCTATTGATAAACTTTGACCTATAATAGTTGTTTGAATCATAAAATGTGCTAAATCAATACAATCTTGTAAAGGCAGAATCTTATACGGAATACTTATTTCTAATTTTTCTCTAAGTTTCTGAATAATTAAATCAGCTTGTTGTTCATCTATCCCATCAATTGAAGTTAAAATAGGCTTAACTCCTGGATCAAAACCATGAATTAGCCTACAAGCAATTTCTAACTGCCCTCCCCAAGCAATCCCGAAGTTAGTATCTCCTGGATTCCTTTCTTCCGGTTCAGGCTTGTTTGGTATTTCAAAAATATATATTTTTGGATAAGCATTATTTTTATCATATCCACCAGCAACGAAAACCATTGGTGTGCCTGAATAATCAGAAGGAAATTCTTTCTTCCACTGTTTTACAAAGAATTTTGAAATTATTTTCGCGTAATCCAGAACCTTTTCTTTTCTTTCTTCTCCCAATTCATTTCTCAATTCTGGTATAAAACTATGTGCAGTACGCAATCCTATTACAGCTGTCCCATAAGTCACAGCTCCAAAATAATTATGTGGCTCTTCAAAACTAAGCAACTTAGTTGCGTTATCAAAATTTACATTGATAGGTGGTGAGCCATCATTTTTAGATGCAGAAAGTGTTACTCTACTATCACATGCTAACACAACTCCTTCAGGTCCTTTAATTACTACTCCTAATGACATATTATTCTTCCTTTATTTTTTTCTAATTAATGATTTCTTGATATAAATGATGAGCATTACCAACTTGATTGCAAGAGAATAAACTGATAGGATTCAATAAAGGTAATGCTAACTCCAATTATATTTTCATTATAGCAAATAATTATTAATAATTTCAGATTTCGGATAATAAGATAAAAAACATGAAAGAAACTCAACTAATTGGAAAACTCCTACCAACCCACCCTGATATATACCCCATATTGGAAGAAGTTAGAATCAAGTATAAAATTCCACCAATATCACCAAATGATGATAGTTTAAAGACCTTTGTCAAATATGAATTAGGTATTGACTGGAATTCAGTATATTTATTTATTCTTGAGAAGATTAAAGACTCTGATCTTTTACCTGAAAAAACAACTAAATTATATAAATTCCTAAAGAAATCTCCCAATGTTCAAGATGATCCTGAGTTTGAAAAAGTCTCAAAAGAATTCAAAGATAATATTATTACTCTAGTTGACCTGTTCTTAAAACAATTTGAACCAATTATTACTAGTATAGATAAATATTTTGAAGATATTACAAAGCATTGTTTAATATTTTTATTGACAGGTGAAGCCCTTGAAGTTCCTCAAGATTGGTTTAGTAGAGTTGAAGTAATGAGTGATTATGTTGATGACAAAATAATCTTTGTTATGGCTAGTAAAGTTTCAAATCCTGAGGATGTCATGGAGACGTTTAAATCAAAATATCAAGAAACATTTGGAAAATACAGACCCACGTTTACAGAAAAACAAATAGATACGGCTGATTTCTTACGCATGAAATGGGAAGGAAAATCTGTTTCTTATTTACTTGAAGAAGAAGATTTAAGAACCGGAAAAGATTATCAATACAATAAATCAAATCGTCAATCCCCAGCAACCCGTAGACGACACGCTAAGATGCGCCAAAAATTACACCGATTACAAAAGAATTTATACGAACTTCTTAAGTGACATAATTTAACAATTCTCTGTCACATTTAGAAAATATCCTTCTGATTTAATCCGAGCATGTATTCGGATTTTTCTTTTGAGTATGAATATGATCAAATACCTGATAGTGAAGAACAACTCTCTCACGTATACGATATTATCTTTGCCCTTCTCCTTGAAGATTATGAATTAGAACAGCAAGCTAACTCGGAGAGTGAACCATGTTAGACACAATCCGATTAAAGTTTTCTGTTTCACCATCACCTGATCAACTTACAAAATGGACTCATCGAATAACCGAAACTCAAACAGGCATTAGAGAATCATATATTTACAATCCCATAATTGGGGATACCATGTGCAAGTTTACCTTTTTCCCATACAGTTATACCGGAGATTCTCTTCTCACTTTAGAAGTATCCCTCCCAAAACTAGTTCTTGGAAACAATTATCAGATGCTCGGAAGTATTGATGGAACAATAAAAATATCAAATTATTTACTCAATAATTCTTCTTTATATATTCCAGAAATTGACCTTTCAGAAGGCGTATTAATTCGTCTGGATATGTGCTACAACCATCAGGTAGGAGATCTGGTTGATGATTATATTAAAGCTCTTGGTTACCTTGATTATCCCCATCGTAGAACAAGCAATTATCGCCATGAAGGTGTTCAGTATAAATCCAAGCACATAACTACAAAATTTTACGATAAGGAAAAGGAAACAGGTTTTCCAGAAGCAACTGGTATTCTACGTCAGGAAACCACCATGCTTAAGGGCAAAGATATTCAATCATTTATTAGAAAGAAGAAACCTACATTATTAGATATAAATTATGACATTGTAAGCGCATATCTGCGAATTGATTTATTTAGACTTGGGTTATTAGAAAATTCCGTTGCAACAACGAATACAGCTTTAAAAAATCTTTGCTCAAAATATGGACCAGACGCAGGTATTTTTTATTATGGATTACTTAAATCTAAAATGGACAAATCCATAAAAGAACTTGTATCAGTTACACATACACATCCAAGAAGCCTTGATCGTAAGTTAAGAAAAATCCGTGAAGCTGGTATTCCCCTTACCCTAACAGATCGTGAAGAACCTTTACCCCCTCTTATAATCAGTACCTTTGACAATCAAATGTTTTGAACGAGATTTAAATACCATGCCTGATATTAATTCTAAAAAAAACGATCTTCCTATACTCGCCGTAGATAAGTTCAATAAACCCCCAATAAAACCTTTTACTAATTCCTTTTTATACTCATATGCATCAAAGAATTTAATTCCCCAAAGTGGCCCACCTCCTAATATTCCAGAAACATTTACCTTTTCTTCAGAATATACTTCTATAACAATTTTATCTTTATACAATTTATTTGAATTGATATATGGGATATTAATTTCGAATTTTCTGTTATCATATAATATACTTGTTTTATCTTTTCTCTCTGGATTATTATCGTTAGTAAGTACCCTTAATAAGTTTGAAGTATTCCAATTTAATGTGAATTTCACATCTTTTACAATTTCCTCACTTCTATTTATAACAGAAAAATGTGTCATATATATCGAACCAACATTGTGGGGGCCAAAATTTATATGTATCTCATCCTTGATTCTTTTATCAATATCAACTAAAGAGATTTCTTTTTCCTTAGATACAATAATTTCCTTTGGTTTATTTCTACCTGACCACCTTGCAATGAAAAAACCTAATAAGCTTGATAATAAGGCTAATATGGCCACTACATATGTAGCAATTACTTGGTCATTGAGAAAATCTAATAATTCCATTGAACCCTCCATAATATTAATTAGTATATCTCAAGAAAAATCAAATTTCAACAAGGTTATTGTCTCAAAGTCCCTACTAATAGTCTTAGGGACTTTGCCCTTACCTGCATTAAATGGTCGTGGAAAAAGCATCCACCACCCTATCAATTCCTTGAAGAATCGCCCGATATCTTGTTTCCATAATCCGATATTCAATGGCGCGGGACGTGCGGGCATAGCCCACACCGCCCGCTTGCCATCCATTGAATTATCACTTCTTGGTTATGGAATTAATATGGTCTTCTTTCGCTTTCTTGTAAATTGTACCGTTATGCGGTTTGCCCTTGTCAAGGCTATGGATTATCTAACTATGCCCGCATTAGCACATCGTCAAAAGCTCTATCTATCTTCGCCCGCGATCTTGGTTAGCCTTGACAATTCCTACCCGCTTAACAGTCAAGGATTTTGAAAGCGGAAAAATATCATGACGAGATTTCAAAGGTTTTGGGTTCATCTTATCAACGATCTGGGGCATGGTAGCGCCCGGCGGTGCTCGTGCCCTGCGCTCCGTGCGGGCGTACCCTATGCCATAGAATCTACGAATGATAAAATCCGCGTTATCCTTCCAACAGTGAAAGGGAGTATCAAATGAATATTGCTATTTATGCCCGCGTAAGTTCTGAATCACAAGCCAAAGATGGAACAATTGATTCTCAAATAGAAGTATTACAGGAATATGCGAGTAATCGCAATTTATCAATAATCTATGAATGTATAGATAATGGATTCAGTGGAGCAGATTTAAATCGCCCTGGGTTGGATCAGCTTAGAGATTTAGCACAGGAAGGATTGATCGAAGGTGTTCTTTTATTATCTCCAGATAGGTTATCCAGAAAACAAGCACATCAAATTATTCTGATGGAAGAATTTCAGAAAAGGAATATTCAGGTACTATTCACAACTCAACAATTCGGTGATTCACCAGAAGATCGGTTGATGCTTCAAATTCAGGGTTCAATATCTGAATACGAAAGAGCGAAGATTTTAGATAGAACCAGAAGGGGAACATTACACGCTGTTAGGAAAGGTCAGGTACTTGGTTCAAATGCTCCATATGGGTATGAATTTGTTAGAAAATCAGATGATGCTCCTGCTCATTGGGAAATCAATCCAGAAGAAGCAGTATTAGTAAAACGAGTTTATGATCTGTATCTCAATAAGGGGATGAAAGGTCGATCAATTGCCAGATTATTTGAGAGTGAAGGGATTCCTAGCCGATCCAGTTATAACAAATGGTGGGAAAGCTTAATCTATTCAATTTTGAAGAATAAAACTTATACAGGTGTCGCTAATATGTATAAGAAAAAATTTGTCATACCTGATAAATCTCCGAAGATTAATCATTATCGTAAAAATAAGAAATCAGGAAAGGTTCATCGATCTCAGGAAGATTGGATTGAAATCTCAGTACCCGCAATCATAGATCTTAAAACTTGGGAAGATGCACAAGTTATCTTGAAGAAGAATTCTATTCAATCCAAACGGAACAATACCAAGAATGAATATCTACTTCGTGGATTGGTTGTTTGTGGTTTATGTGGTTGTATGGCTCCTGGGATGGTCAGTCATAAGCACACATATTACAGCTGTGGAGCGAAACGAAACAAGAATATCACTACTAAACCGCATGATGAAAATATCTCTATTCACCGAAAGGATTTAGATCAGAATGTTTGGAATGGTTTAGTTAATCTTTTGGATGATCCTCAGAATCTACAATCACAACTTCAATCCAGATTGGATAAAAAAGGAATATCACCTTCAATCGATCCATCTATTGAAATCAAGATTGACAAGGATTTAGAAAAATTATCTTTTCAGGAAAAAAGAATAATTGATGCATACAGGGAATCTGTAATCACCCTGGACGAACTCAAAGAACAGAAGTCTAAGATCACTAGCAATCGTCAATCTTTGCAATCAAAGAAAGAATCGTTGGTCCAACAAAAATCATCTAAGCGATCCGAGATTACTTTGGAAATGTTAGGTGATGTTTCAGCTCGTTATCATAAAGTT
>Ga0209641_10002235_pt1 | contig 16801 bp, 15 predicted proteins | sample RifCSP16_1_FD_184022 | JGI IMG/M metagenome (GOLD analysis project Ga0209641, IMG submission 184022) | Soil microbial communities from Rifle, Colorado - Rifle CSP2_sed 16_1 (SPAdes) (version 2) | ecosystem: Environmental > Terrestrial > Deep subsurface > Rock core/Sediment | place: Rifle...
GGGAAGCTCGCCGTGCAGGTCGCCCACGCGGCCGTCATGGCGGCCCTCGAGGCGAAGTCCCGTCACCGGAGGTGGTTCTCCGCGTGGTACGCGGAGGGCCAGAAGAAGGTCGTCGTCCGGGCGAGCGGGCTCGAGGAACTCCGATCCCTCCGGTCGAAGGCGCGCTCCCTCGGATTGCCGACCGCCCTCGTGGAGGACGCGGGGCTCACAGAGCTTCCGCCGGGAACGACCACGTGTCTAGGAATCGGGCCGGGACCGAACGCGATCGTCGACCAGGTCACGGGCCACCTGAAGCTGATGTGACGGGATGAAACCGAAGTCCCGGTTCCTCGGGATTGACGACGCGCCCTTCCGGTTCTCCGACGAGACCGTGCCCATCGTCGGCGTCGTCGTCCAGGCGCCGGCATACATCGAAGGTGTCCTCACGAGCCTCGCGGAGGTCGACGGACACGATGCGACCGCACGCATCACGGAGATGGTCGGGACCTCAAGATACCGGACGGGCCTTGCGATGGTCTTCCTCGACGGGACCGCAGTCGGCGGATTCAACGTGATCGATGTCGACGCGCTCCACTCGGCCGTTGGAGTGCCCATCGTGACGGTCACGCGACGGAAGCCCGACCTCGACGCGATCGAGACGGCCCTGCGAAGACGCTTCGACGACTGGGAGGATCGCCTCCGGACGATTCGACGGCATGGGGTCGAGCCGATCTCCCTGAAACAGGGAACCCTGTACGCGACGTATGTCGGGGCCTCGCGCGTCGCGGTCCAGGAGGCCCTCGCCCTGACGACCGTGCGGGGGATCCTGCCGGAACCGCTGCGGGTGGCGCACCTCATCGCCGCGGGGATCATGCGGGGAGAGTCCCGAGGCCGTGCATAGTCGCCTCCGCTCTGCGGATCATCGGATCGGGAATCGGAGAAGGGCGGCGATGCCGCCGAGAGATTCGAGCTTCCGGCCGGCCTCATGGTGACGGCTCACGAGGACGACCGTGCCGCGGGCCGATTCCACGTCGCGCATGAGTTCCTCGATCTGCGGGTCTCGGACGACCGCGTCGCTCACGAGGAGCGTGTCGACCGCGCCCGCGTGGACGGCCTCCGCGACCTCTGCGGGGCCGTAAGCGCAGGGGCGGTTCGTCGCAATCGCCTCCAAGACCTCCTCCACGAGGCGGGTCTCGTAGCCGACGCGGCTGTCGCCGAACACCTTCGCTCCCACCCCCGCCTTGAGGGCTTCATGGATCCCCTGCATCCCGGCGTGGGCCGTCCCGTGGGCGTGGACCTTCGAGGCGAGCGCAGGGTCGCGCGCTCTCAGGTACTCGAGGAAGGCCTCGCGGGTGAAGCCCGGTCCGACGATGACGAGGGCCTCCCCGAGGTCGCTGCCACGCAGTTTCCCCAGGATTTCGTCGAAGTACGCGGTCTGCGTCTCGCCCGACGGGAACATCTTGCCGTGCCCCGGCGCACGGATCGTCGCGAGCTCTCGCACGCCGTACTGCCGGAGCTGCGCGACGAGCGCCTCCTCGTCGTCGAGGGATAAGAACGCGACGAGGGGTTTCTGGGCCGAGGCGACCGCGTCCTCGATTCGCCGCAACTCATGGGGGCGCCAGGTCTTGATGATCGACAGGACGTCCTCGACGCCGATATTCAGCGTGTGATGCCGTCCGAGGTCTTGAGGACCCTCCACGATGACGCCCGAAGTGCGGATCCGATCGGAAAAGGGCTGGAATTCGACTTTGTCCGCCCGGAGGGTCAAGGTCACGCGGACCTTTTCGCCCCGTTCCGGCCGGACCTTGTCGGTCTTGACCTCTTCTCTTCGATGCGTCGAGGCGCGGACGAGATCCCCCGGCAGGATGAGGTTGTGGAGATGCCAGAGGTCGTCCGCGTTCTCCACGCGCACCTTGATTTCCCCCGTCTTCGGGTCCCGATGGAGGACGCGCATCGCATCGCGGCCATGGAGCCGATCCTTATTTCTGTCTGTCGAGCGAGGATCTCGATCCGTTCATCCCAACGGCCTTCCCGCGCGAACCTTAAGACGTCGGACGTCGCTGGGCCGGCCGATGGCAGCGGAGCGGTACCGTCTCCGGGCGGATCGCGAAGGGTACACGTATCGGGAGATCCTCGAGGCGAAACCGGGCTCCGTTCGGCTCCTCCATCCGTCCGGGAGGGCCCGGAGTCTGTCGCGATGGACCTCGACGCTCTTCGCCCTCGGGTACATCTTCGTCGCCGGCTCCGTCCTGGGGGCGGGCGTTTCCGCCGGATCGAGCGCGTCCGGGGTTCCCGGTCTCGTCCTCTCGGTTGGCGCGGTCGTCCTCTTCATCGCGGGCCTCGTCCTCCTGCTCCTTTGGTGGGAGGATCGGAACCTGCCCATCCTGGCGGAGAATCCTTCCTCCGCAATGCCCCTTGAGGTCCTCGGTGTCACGTCGTTCGGAACGATTCAGGAACTGCGCGCCCGTTCGGATGGGCGGGAGATGCGGATCGTGGTCCACGGGCCACGTGAACGGGTATCGGTGGCACTGCGACTCGCGGGAGTCTCCGTCCCCCCGCGTAGGTCGCCTCTCAGGGCGGGCGATCAAACGGAGGGACGGGGGACGAGAGGTCCCGTTAGCTGATCACGCCGTGTCCGATCAGCCGCCACTTGCCCCCGATCCGACGGGACACGGCGACCCTCTGACCGGGCTCCGCGACGACGGGAATCTTCAGGGCCATGTCTGCCCGGTTCTCCCTCGCGGACGTCACCACGCCGACGGTCGTCGCCGTCCCGACACTGATCATCAGGGGCTCTGATGTCTTGATTCCCTCGACCTTGAGATCCTCCGCGGTCCCGACGACCCGATCGAGGAGGTTGACCTCGATCGACATCTTGGAGAGGACCTCCGGGACGGTCCCGGGCGGGCCGACCACTCGACCGACGAGGCTGTCCGCCTTCGTGAGGACGGGATCGAGGTTCGTCCCGATCGCGATCAGCCCGCCCGGCCGGACCTCTTTCTTGGGCGAGCCTCCGCTGTGCAGCGACCGGACGGCGGTCACGATGTCCTTCCACTCCGTCTTGTTCCCGACCGTCACCTGAAGCCCCGGGGTGATCTCAATCTCATCCCCGACCTTCAGCTTCCCCCGGAGGAGGCTCCCCCCCAGGACGCCGCCGACGATCTTCTCCGGCGGGATCCCCGGCTGGTTCACGTCGAACGAACGCGCGACGTACATCTTCGCCGGCTTCGACTCGTCGTGAGGTCTCGTTGGGATGACCTTCTGGATGAGCATGAGGAGGGCATCTAGGTTCACCTCGTGGTGGGCCGACACAGGCACGATCGGCGCGCCCTCCGCCACGGTGCCTTTCACGAACGACTCGATCTGACGGTAGTTCTCCTTCGCCTGCTCCGGGTTCACAAGGTCGATCTTGTTCTGGACGATCACAATGCGGTCCACGCCGATGATCCCGAGGGCCATGAGATGCTCTTTCGTCTGGGGCTGCGGGCATTCCTCGTTCGCGGCGATCACGAGGAGGGCCCCGTCCATGATGGCGGCGCCGCTTAGCATCGTGGCCATGAGGGTCTCGTGGCCCGGCGAATCGACGAAGGACACGATCCGCTGCAGGTCCGCCTTCACGTCGTGGACCTTGCAGACGTCCTGGGTCGTGTAGCACTGCGGCTCCTCGCACCGAGGGCACTTGTAGATCGCCATGTCCGCGTATCCGAGGCGAATCGAGATGCCCCGCTTGATCTCCTCCGAGTGGCGGTCCGTCCGCTCTCCCGTGAGACGCTCCGTGAGCGTCGACTTCCCATGGTCCACGTGGCCGACCACGCCGATGTTGACCTCCGGCTGGCCGGGGACCTTCATCGCGTCTGCTCCTGCCACGCGTCCTCGATCGATTTCGGGCCGCGCTGGACGATCTTCAGGTTCAATTGCAGGATATCCGGCGAGACGGCGTTCCCGCGGACCGTCTTCTTCTTGCGCATCCCAGGTCGCACGGGGTGGAAGCCCACGCCCCCGCTGAGGAGGAGCTGCTTGCGCCGCGGACCGGGCAGGTCGTGCCGCATCGGGAATCCGTCCTTGTCGCTTCCACCGGTGATTTGGAGCTTGTATCCCGGGAGACCGACGTATAGCCCGTCGAGTTCCTCTCCGATCTTCTTGCCGATCAAGGCGTTCGCGTAATGCCCCGTGATGTCCCGCTTGTACGCCTTGCCCGACTTGGGGTCCGCGATGACGGCTTTGAATTCGGCCATGGCCTCGCCTGCGTAAGGAAGCGTCCATGCAGGGCTTTCATAAAAGGATTCCGCCGGACACGCTTCCCCGCTGTCGCCGAAGCGATAATACGGAACGCCGCCGCTCCCGATCTGGGACACGGATGAAGCTCTATGTCGCCGAGACCATGACGGCCCGCCGGGCCTCCTTCGAGTCCGAGGTGCTCCGCTGGGCGGGCGTCCGCGCGGACCTGAAGTTCGGGTGCCCTTGCTACAACACGAACGATCTCCTCTTCGCGTTCCTCGTGACGGACGGGATCGTCATCACGAATCTCGACGAGGGCGGGAGGGAGGCCCTCTCCCGAGACCACGAGGGCACACCGTTCAAGCCGGGTGGCCGGGCGATCCAGAGATGGTCCCAGGTCCCCTTCCGTGGGGCCGACGACTTTGCCGCGGTCCTCCCGTTCGTACGCGCGAGCTACGAGGCCGCGAAGGACGCTCCGCCGGGGCGTCCGGCGAAGGGCCGAGGCAGGAAGAAATCGAAGAAGCGTCAGGCGAGGTCCCGAAAGAGGCCGAGGACCTGACCCATCTCCCGATAGACGTCGACGACCGACCGACCCTCCGCCGCCGACATGCCTCGAATCTCCCCGACCGCCTCCGTGAGCTGCTGGAGGCGATACACGGCAACCTCCGTGTTCAGATCGTCGTCCATCGCCTTGAGGAAGGCATCGCGGGTGCGGGTGACCAGGGCGTCCACCGCTCCCGACGTCCCGGGGCCCGACGCACGACGCCCGGCGTCGATCGCCGCACGCATGGAATCGTACTCCCGCTGCGTGCGATCGAAGCACTCCCTGTCGTACTCGACATCCTTCCGATAATGGGCCTTCAGGAGGCAGAGCCGGACGACTTCCCCCGGGAAGTCCTTGAGCACTTCGCGGATCGTCACGAAGTTCCCGAGGCTCTTCGACATCTTCTCCCGCTCAATCGTCACGAAGCCATTGTGCATCCACGTCCGTGCCCACTCTCCGTCCCATGCGCCCTCACAGATCATCGCCTCGCTCTCGTGGTGCGGGAACTTCAGGTCCATGCCTCCGCCATGGATGTCGAGGGGCGCGCCGAGATACTTGAACGCCATCGCGTTGCACTCGACGTGCCATCCGGGCCTGCCGTCGCCCCAGGGACTGGGCCATGACGGCTCGTGTTCCTTCGACTTCTTCCAGAGGGCGAAGTCGAGCGGGTCTTCCTTGTGGCTGCCTGGCGGGACCGGATCGACGACGATGTCCTCGACCTTGTGGTGTGCAAGGATTCCAAAAGAGTGCTTCGCCTTGTGCGTGCGAAAGTACACCTCGCCGCCGACGGAGTACGCATAGCCGCGGTCGACGAGGCGCGCGACCAACGCGATGATCTCCGAGATGTGCTCCGTCACCTTCGGATAATGGTCCGCGGGCTTGACATTCAGCGCCCGCATATCCTCCAGGAAAGAATCGATGTAGAACTGGGCGTAGGCGAGGGGCTCCTTGCCGACCGCCGACGCGCGGCGGATGATGACTTCCTCGATGTCCGTGAAATTCTGCACGTAGGTCACGCGGTGCCCGAGGAACTCGAGGTACCGCCGCACGGTGTCGAAATCCACGTAGGAGCGGGCGTGGCCGAGGTGGCTGTAGTCGTACGTCGTGGGACCGCAGACGTACATCTTCACCATGCCCGGCTGAAGGGGGACGAACTCTTCCTTCCGCCGCGTGCGAGTGTTGTAAATCCGGAGGGACATGGAATCCGAAACACGTTCGCGACGACCGCGGCGCTATTAAGTCCTTGGCCCCCACAATCGGGCTCGCGGTGACTCAAGCCGCGGGGGAGAGACATGAAACGAAATCTATATGCCACGCGTCGATTGTGCACACGCCCGTTGGGCCGATAGATCAGCGGAAGATCGCCGCCTTCGCAAGGCGGAAGCCGTGGGTTCAAATCCCACTCGGTCCACTTCCCAGGTTCGCGATGTCGGCGGCGGGGCGGGGTGAAGGCACATTCCGCCCGTCTCAGGCGAGACGCGCGCCGCACTTGCCGCAGAACGAATCATCTGCATCGAGGGCGGACCCGCACGCGGGACAGGCGTATTCGATTCGCGACCCGCACTTCCCGCAGAACCGGTCCCCTAGACGGAGGGCGGCGCCGCACGTCGGGCACGTTTCGTCCGGAGCCGCCGGCGCAGGTCTGGAGGCGCATTCCCCGCAGAGGATGACGGACATGCCGCGGCGTCGGACGGGTTTCCAGTCGGAGGTGCGTCGGCCGCAGTCCGCGCATCGCCGCTCGCGGCTTTCACCTGCTTCCACGAAGACGAGATCCGAGCGGGGAGCATGTCCTTCCGAGCCCTCCGGGAACTCCTTTGGGGGACCAGCCACGCCACGCCCAACGCCGTGCCGACACGAAAAGGTTCGCCCTAGGCGCGATCCTTGGAGATCGTGACGCTCTTCACCTTGGGAGCGTCCTCCGCGGCGTCCCGCTCAAGATACGTGACGTAGCCGGAGCCGACGTTGAAATGGACGACGGAGACGGTCTTCTCGAGGTTGACGATCGTCTTCCCCGGCTTCCGCTTCATGCAAACCGCTTCCGGAGCATCGACTCTTCGGGCGCTACTTAAATCGTGGTCCGCAATATTCACTATCGATAAACGTAACGCGGGTTCGGAGGAGGGATGGCTTGCGATGCGGGATGGTTAGGCATTTGGGGGGCTTTCCGGCAAACCTATAATACGAACGGACACCCAGTATTACAGTGGAGGACGTGGAGGAGAGATGATCACGATCCGGAAGCTCGCGAAGGCGATCGAGAAGCGCCTTGGCCTGCCCGCGGCGGAAGCAACCGCGCAGGCTCGCACGGTCATGAACTACTTCGGATTCCGCAACGTGATCATCGACAACGCGATTCATCCGGACGACCGGAAGGTCTTTTACGGGCTCCACGACGCCGGGCTGCTGCAGAGCTTCTGGGAGACGGTTCCTCTCATGGATGGCCGAAACTGGCGCATCTTCTACTGGTCTCTCGATGAGCGGGACCTCGATCGCATCCTCCAAGAGGCCGTCCCGACCGAGGAGCCCCTCTACAAGCGCCTGCCCGCCGAGGCGTGGTCCCACACGGCCCCGGCCGCGTAAGGCTATTTGGCCGGCCATGCGTCCGCCCCCACGAGCGGGACGAACGCGCACGAGGTCCCTTCCCGCACATCGAGGGAGCCGTCGGGTCTGCGCGTCGCGATGACGAGGACCTGCCCCCATTTCGACGAGCCAATCGGGGCGACGATCCGGCCCCCGGGGGAGAGCTGTGTGGGCCACGCGGGCGGAATCCGGGGCGCCCCGGCGGTCGCCATGACGCAATCGTACGGCGCCCGTTCCGGATGCCCGAGGCTGCCGTCCCCCACGATGACCGTGACCCCCGCGAATCCCGTCCGCTCGAGATTCGTGCGACCCCACTCCGCGAGACCGGGGATTCGCTCGACGGTGACGACGTTCTCGGAGCCCACGAGGGACGCGAGCAGGGCCGCATGGTAGCCCGAGCCCGTACCGATCTCCAGGACCCTCTCGCCCGGTTCGAGGCGGGCTTCCTCGAGCATGATGGCGATCATGGAGGGGGCGGAGATCGTCTGCCCCAAGCCGATCGGAAGGGGTGCATCCGCATAGGCGTCCGGCCGCTCGTCCGGCGGGAGGAACTCCTCGCGCGGGACCCGGAGGAACGCCTCTCGCACCCTCGGGTCACGGACGTACCGGGCTCGAACCAGGCGTTCGACGAGGGCCTTCCGCTTTGCCGCGAAGTCGACCGGTCGGGGCATCCGGCGGGAAATGGGATCGGAGCCGCCATAAACGTTCGGCCTCAGGCGGGCACCAGGATCGCAAGGAGCGCGGTCGAGAGAAGGAGGGTCGCGAGGGTGACCGGCAGACCGGCCTTCACGAAGTCCTTCATGGAGACCGTCACGCCGTCGCGAGCGGCGACCTGGACGACGATCACGTTGCAAGCCGCGCCCAGGATCGTCGCGTTCCCGGCCAGCGTCGAACTCGCCGCAAGGCCGAGCCAAAGCTGCAAGGGGCCACCCGCGCCGTCGACGACCTCCGAAAGGAGGAGCACGGCGGGGACGTTGCTGATGAGGTTCGACAGGAGGGCGGACAGGCCCGCGAGCCAGACGAGCCCACCCGCCCGGTCTCCCGATGCGGCCGTGAATCCGTCCTGGATGACGTCCGAGAGCCCGGAGGTCCGGACGCCCTCGAGGACGATGAAGAGCCCGATGAAGAAGAGGACGATGCTCCAGTCGACCTTCGACACGAGGGTCCTCGGAGTCGCCGTCGAGACGAACGGCAGAAAGAACAGGACGAACGCGCCGCCCGCGAGGGCGATGAGGGGCAGCCAGTTGGGGGTCGAGGCGAAGAAGGCGATCGCCACGGCGGTCGTGATGCCGACCGTTACCGCGAGCCCGGTCCGTTGAAGGCGGACGGGAGGGAGAGGCGGCCCTCGCCGAATCGGTGTCGCTAAGTCTCGGCGGAAGGCAATCCAGACCACGACGACGGACACGGCGAGGCACGCAGCCGCCACGGGGAGGAGATAGGCCGTGAAGGTCAGAAACGGGATCTGGGATCGGATCGCGATGTACGCGTTCTGCGGGTTGCCGACCTGCGTCGCGACGCTCCCGACGTTCGCCGCGACCGCGACGGCCACGAGGTATGGGACGGGGTTCACGCGCAGGGCCCGCGTCGCGCGCACGACGACCGGGGTGACGAGAAGGGCGATCGTGTCGTTCAGCACGAGGGCGGACAGGAAGGCGGTCGCGAGCATGAGCCACACGAGGAACGAGGTCTGGCTCCGGGCCCGCGAGGCGAGCCGCGAAGATACGAAATCGAAGAAACCGCACACGTCGAGCCCGGAGACAAGGACCATCATCCCGACGAGGAGGAGAATCACATCGAGGTTGATCGCCGCGATCGCCCCGGTGGGCGTCAGGACGCCGAGGACGAGCATGAGGGCGGCGCCGAGCATTGCGACCGCCGGACGCTCGAGGGGGAACCGACCGATGTTCCGGAGGGAGATCAGGACGTATGTGAGGAGGAACACCGCGGTCGCCGCGGCGAGGGCGTACGTCAGGGCCACGGGCCCGCGGGATGGGCCCTTCCTCTATGCAAGGTTTGCGACAAAGTCTCTGCGCCTTGCCGATGGTTCGAGGACTTTCCCAGCATGCTTAAATACCCTTAGTCAATTCGCCGCATCCTCCGGCCCCCGGAACGGGTTACCTCATGGGGGACGGGTCTCGTGTGTGCGAGGAGAGAAGCCGAATGTCTTTCCGTGGTCGCCGAGGATTGGGCGCACTCGTCATCCTGGCGGTGCTTCTGTTGAGCACCCTGACGATGCTGCCGTCGCGTGCCCTGGGGCAGGCGAACGAAATCAACGGCGTCGTGTCGAATTGCGCGACCGCCGCAGTCCTGAGCGGAGCCCAGGTGACCCTGACGGAAGCGAACGGCGCCCAGCCACCGAGCACGGTGACGACGGGAGGGGACGGGACGTACACCTTCGCCGCTCAGCCGGGCTTCTACGCCCTCGACATCGAAAAAGCGGGCTTCTTCGACAACGGGACCACGAGCCCGTTCCGGTTCGACGGCACGGCGACGGTCCTCATGGACTTCTGCCTCGATCCCACGCCCGCGGCGGACAGTACGCTCAACCTGCTCGTCGTGACGTCGGCCTCCGTCCTCCGGACGAACGAGGCCGTCCGATTCCCGTCGACATCAACGACGAACGAGAACACGGCTGGCACGTGGGACTCAGCCGCGAACACGGTCCAGGTGTCGAACACCCCGCTTACAAGCACGGGGCTTTCCATTCGGTATGAACGGGTCAACGGAACGTTCACACGAAACCTCGTGAACAATACGGACTATGTCGTCCGAGACTACTGGACGGGGACCATCGAGATCCTCCACCCGACCGCCGTGGCAGACCTCGACTCGGATCCGACGCGATCCCGGGTCCTTGTGACGTACCTCTCATGGACCCCGACCTCGAGGCTCCAATTCTATCCTGTCCTGGAGAGCAGCTACACGGCGTTCAAGAACGGATCTTCGTGGATGGCCTCCGAAGGCATCGACTGGACCCTGGACATCGACACGGGGATCGTGACGATCCTCGGGAACTTCATCAACGGGACGGACAGCCTGCGGTTCACGTACCGGAGCGTCACGGCCCTTGCCAGTGCGTCCGTCGACGCGTACTATGCGGCGCGCGACCAGGTCGTCGCCTCAGGGATGACCTCAGCCGCGGGAACCGTCTCCTTGACGATCTGGGCGGACACGTTCGAACTCCGGACGATCGCGACAGGGTACCAACCGAACATCACGTCCGTGACGGTCTCCGCGGGGGAGACGGACATGCGGATCCGGATGGAAGGAGGCGTCGTGGTCTCCGGGCACGCCCGCGACTCCGCGGGCCGTTTCATCACGGCAGGCCTCACGGGGACCCTGTACAACACGAACCCCTTGGTCGTCGGAGCCAAGGTGATCCGCGCGAATGTCGTAGGGAGCCTGTACACCTTCAACGCGCCTCCGGGCACCTACCGCATGGTGATCGATGCGAACGGGTTCAAGGCGGCGGACATCGGGATCACGCTCACGTCGGGGAGCGTCACGCAGAACGTCGTCCTCGCCACCTCTGATCAGGAGGGATACCTGACGACCGTCGCATACGGGACGGCGGACTGGAACAACCTGACGATCTATCGGAATCTCACCCTGAATGCGGACTCGACCCTCCCCGGCCTCGAGCCGACGAACCTCCGGGACCTGAGGCTTCAGGTCGACTTCACCCTAGGCAACGGGAACGGGATCGTCGAGGCTTCAGAGGCGACCAGCTTCCAGGCGTGGGTCCAGGCGAACGGTCCCTTCTACGTGACCACGGACGGATTCCTCACGACGAACGGGAAGTCGTACCTGTCCTCGACGTCGTACGCGGTGACGGTCCAAGGACTCCTGACCGCCGGGAGCAAGGTCTGGGTGAACGCCAGCACGACCTACGCGGTGAAAAACGCCCCGCCCTACGTCGTTGCCGGCGCGAAGAACTACTTCGTGAACGCCACCCTGATCCCGGACACGAACGTCTCCGAGTTTCACAACTACTCGTACCTGATCCTGATCCCGGCCACGTACGAACTCGTGAGCTCCACAGTCCTTCCGACCGGCGCGCCCGTCCAGATCGACGGGTTCACACGCATCACGCTGGACCCGGGCGTGACGGCGACGCCCCCGCAGGTGCGGATGACCCTCGAGAAGTCCTTGAACGGGACCGCACGGGCGAGGGTCCTCGCGCCGACGGGGAAGTTCTACGTCCAGAACGCCACGTTCACGAACTACACTGCATTCGTCGCGGGGAACACGACGATGACTTTTAGCGCGGCGGACAGCACGGACCGTGTGGGACCAATCGAGAAGGCGAACTTCACTTGGCGATTCACGCCGAGTCCCGGGGACGTGCGGTACGGGATCGAGCCGACGTTCAACTATACGGTCGCCGGGACCTACATCGTGAACCTGACGGTGCGGGAAACGGGTGGAAACCTGTCGTACCGGGACATCACGATCTTCGTCGACGACCAACTGCCGACGGCCCAGATTCGGACGAACCGCACGGGCGCCGCGAACGCGAACGGGACGACCTTGCGGATCGACGAGGACATCCAGGTTCGCTTCGATGCAGGCGCCTCGACGGACCTCGCGTACCGCGGCACGCCGGACAAGGCCGGCGTCATCTTGTCCAGCGGATACGCTTGGGACTTCAACGGGGACCGGGTCACGGATGCGAGCACGCGGGTCGTGAACTGGACGTTCGACACACCCGGCCAGTTCACCGTGAACCTGACCGTGACGGACGCCGTCGGCTGGAAGTCCGTCAATGCCACCCTCACGGCGATCGTGAACGACACGACGGAACCCGCCCCGCAGTTTGACATCCTGGACCCGTCCAGGGATTGGAGCGTCACGTCGAGCCCCATCGAACGGAAGACATACGCCTTCAACGCCTCCCGGACGACGGACAACCACGACAAGGAAGCGGACCTGAACTTCACCTGGACGATCCCCGGACCTCTGATCGGGTTCACCGGGGCGAACCACACATTCTACGGAGTGAACATCAGCTTCGCGTGGGCGGAGTGGAACCAGAGCTATCCTGTCCGCCTGTCCGTCCGGGACGCTGGCTTCCCGGCGGGGACGGCGAACACGGGGAACCTGACGCGAAACATCACCGTGCAGGTCGACACGTCGTTCCGTCCGGACCTCCAGATCGTCTCGGGTACGCTGAAGATCAGTCCGGCAGACCTCGAGGAGGGCGCCCAGGTCACCGTCGAGGTGAACGTGACGAACAAAGCGAACCGGGGCGCGGCGGCCGATGTGAAGACGGAACTCTCCTTGCTCGGAGGAGCCGCAACAGTCGTCCTGACGACGACCGCGAGCTGGTTCGACTCGAACGGCAACCCCAAGGCCACGCAGACGATCGCCTCGGGCGAGACCGTCAGACTCGTCTTCCAGGCGGCCGTCACGGGTGGCCAGGGGAACCGAACGATCCAGGTGTACGTGTACGACGCCGCGGAGCCGACGACCTGGCGGACGGGCGAGAACCGGGCTTCGTCGCCGATCAACGTGCGGCAACCTGCCTGGCAGCCCTACGCCATTTGGGGCAGCGTGCTCGGGGTGATTGTCCTGTTCGTCTTCGGGATGTACGCCCGCCGCAAGATCAAGGCGGGCGAGTGGCGACCGATCCGCCGACGGCGGGAGAAAGGCGAGAAGGAAGAGCGGAAGTCTCGGAAAGAAGTCAAGGAAGAGAAGAAGCGCCTCTAGGCGCCTTCCCTTCCTCCTTTCCCTCTTGCGCACCGAGCCTACATCTCCCGCGGCGCGACGATCCCGAGACAGTCGAGGGCATTGTGAAGGACGACGCGGGACCCGTCCACGAGCCGGAGCCGCGCGGAACGCAAGGCAGGCGGATCCGCCGTGAGGACCGGGCAGTCACGGTAGAACTGGTTGAATTGAGCGGCAACGTCCGACGCGAACGTGGCGACGGCGTGGACCCGTCGGCTCTCGGCGGCATCCCTCAAGGTCGATGGGAACTTCGCGATCCATCGCAGGAGGCGCTGTTCCTGCGGGTGCACAAGGAGCGCCGGCTCGCCTCCGTCGACGGTCCCCGCCTTCTCGAGAATGCTGCAGGCTCGGGCGTGGGCGTACTGGAGGAACGGCGCGGCGTTTCCCTCGAAACTGAGGGCCTCCTCCCAGCGAAAGGTGATCACTTTCTCCGCTTGGACGCGAGCGATGTTGTACCGGAGCGCGCCGAGCCCGATGATCTCCGCGATCGCCCGCTTCCGGTCTTCGGGGAGGTCTCCCCGGCGCCTCGTGACCTCCGCGTACGCCCGATCCGTCGCCTCCTCGATTAGATCGTCGATGTACACGACGAGGCCCTTCCGCGTGGACATCCGTCCTTCAGGGAGGTTCACGAAAGCGTAGAAGATTGTCTCGGGAGACCAATCGATCCCCATGAGGCGGAAAGTCGCCTTGAGCCGCTCGAAGCTCAACTTCTGGTCCTCCCCGAGGACGTTGATCGCGACATCGCACCTCTCCATCTTCTTCATGTGGTACGCGATGTCCCGCGTCGTGTAGAGGGACGTCCCGCGGCGCGTCACGATGAAGTACTTGGCTTGGTCGCCCTCGAGTCCGTAGGGGCTCAGGTCAAGGTAATGGGCGCCCTCCTCCTCGCGGCTCAGGGGCATCAGGCGCTCGATGACCCGCCGGACGCTCCCGTCCAGGATCAGATCGCTCTCCCAGAAGAACGAGTCGAACGTGATCCCGAGACGTTCAAGGACCCTCAGGATGCATCGGAGCACTTGGTCACCGACCTCGCGAATCGCCCTCGTGAGGTCCGCGTCGCCTCCTTCGAATCGCTGGATGAGAGACTCAATCTCCTTCGCGAGATTCGGGTCCTTCTCGAGGAGGGCGTTCGCCCTCTGGTACAGTTTCACGTAGCGGCGGTCAATCCGCTCCTCCTCCTCGTCCGCCTTTTCGGGCTTGAGATTGGTGACCCCCCAGTACATGAGGACCATCTGCTTCCCGATGTCGTTCACGAAATACTCCCGGTGAACCGGGTAGCCCGCATAGCGAAGAAGGCGTGCAAGGGAATCCCCGAAGATCGGGTTCCGGGCGCGACCGACGTGGAGCGGGCCCGTGGGGTTCACGCTCGTGTGCTCGAGGAGGATCCGGGTCTTCTGCGGGTCCGCCTGACCGTAGGCATCGCCCTGCGCGCGTGCGCCGGACAAGACGAGGTCCGCGAAGGCTCCCGGCTCGACGGCGAGGTTCACGTAGCCGCCTTCCGCCCGGAGGGAGAAAGGAGACGTCGCCGGCACGCCCGCAGCGCGCGCGGCAATTTCCTTGGGAGCCGCCCGGAGCTCCTTCCCCCAGGAGAACGTCGCGAGGGCAAACAGACCGCGGTCTTCAGGCGCCTCCTGGAGGACGCCTGGGGTGGTCACGCCGAGATGCGCCTCGATCGAACGACGTACATCGTCCGCGCGGTCCCTCAGCTGGGACCATGGGTCCGAGGCCATCAGGTCACCCGATACCGGAGGAGCGCTGCAATGCCCCCGAACGCCCGGAGGAGGAGGGCTCCTTCCTCGGAGTCCTTCGAGATCAGCTCGACCTTCGTGCCCGTCTGTTCTGCGAGGGATGTGAGCTCCTCGATCAGGTCGCGGTTCTCGACGACCGTGAGGCTGCCTCCGTCGAGCGGGCACGGGGGAAGCTCGCCCTCGTCCGAGAGGGTCTTCTCGCCTTCCCAGTCCCCGTTCGAGCAGCGAAGCTTCGCCCGGGTCTTCCGGAGGCCCTCGGAGATGAGGAGGGTATCGACGGCTCCGAGCTCCAACGCGTGCCGCACCTGTTCCTCTCCGTACGCGGCGAGACCGCCATCCTCCTTCCGGATCTCCTCCATGAGACGCTGGACGAGGCTCTTCTCGCGCATGAGGTCGAGGCCCGTCAGGATCTCCCGGGACTTCTCCACGAGCTCCCGCAATCCGTATTCGTCCGTGTACCCGGTGTCGAGGAACGTCGGGAGGATCTTCTTCTTGAGTTCGTGGTGGAAGTAGTCCTGGGTCGCGAAGTACTCCTTCGTGTACCCGGGCCCGCCGATGATGATCGCCTTGATCTCCGGTCGGCTCAGGAAGGCCTCGGTCATGAGGTCGCCGAGCTTCTTGTACCACTCATGGGCGGCGATCTCGATGAGTCGCTCGAAGCGCCGTGCGCTCTGGCCGCCCATCCGGTGCTTCGACGGCACCTGGCTCTGCAGGTTCTTGATCACCTCGATCCGCTTCCCGCGCAGGAGGCCGAGGGTCCCCTCGGATCGGTCGATCACCACGAGACCATAGAGGTCCTTCTCCGCGAGCATCTCGTGGAGCGGCTCCGTGTAGAACTTCGAGTCGCAGCGGTAGAGGAACGAAGGCACGGGTTCCGGCGGCTCGAGGACGAACGCGACCATCTGGGTCTGGTCGGCCCCCACCTGTTTGTGTCCCGTGAAGACGACGAGGCCGTTCGTTGGCGGCATCTTGTAGGACTTGAGCCGTTGCATGGCCGACTCGATCGCCTGCATCACATGTTTCCGAGTGCTCGCGCTCTTGATGTTCGACGACTGCGAGGACTCCGCGCGAAGGTAGTTCGTCACGTCGAAGATCGGTCGTCCGGGAGGGATGTAGACAGAGACGAGTTCCGTGCCGCGGCCCACCGCCCGATCGATTTCCTCCAAGGCGCGGCGGAACTTGTACCGGTCGAGCCGGGACATTTCGGCCATTCGCTTCCACCACACAGTTATTTATCGTTCATTACCTTTTGCGTCGAGACCGGAGTCTTCATGGAGAAAGTCGTCGTCTCCCTCGGCGGATCGGTCCTCGTGCCCGGGGAGGACGACGCGCGCCGCATCCGTGCGATCGCGGCCCTGTTTCGCGAGGTCTCGACCCGGGTGAAGCTCTTCGTCGTGACGGGAGGCGGGCGGATCGCGCGATATTACATCGAGACGGGCCGCGCGGTCGGGATGGGCGAGAAGGCGTTGGACGAGATGGGGATCGTGGTAACGCAATTGAACGCGCGTCTCCTCGCGGGTGCGCTCCGGGGCCGAGCGAACCGCGAGCCCGCGACGTCGTACCGCGAGGCCGCGCGCCTTGCGAAACGCTTCCCGATCGTCGTCATGGCGGGCACCCGGCCGGGACACACGACGGACCGCGTCGCGGCGTCCCTCGCGCGTTACGTCGGCGCGGCGCGGATCGTGAACGCGACCTCCGTCGACGGGGTCTACTCCTCCGACCCGAGCGAGAATCCGCAGGCCTCGTTCCTTCCCCGCGTCACGTTCGAGGAACTCGTGCGCCTGACGCGTGCGTCCGCGAGCTGGAAGGCCGGTCCGAGCGTCGTGTTCGACCCCGTGGCGGCCCGCGTCGTCGCCCGGGATCGCACGCCGCTTCGGGTCGTGAGCGGTCGGAATCTCCGTGCGTTGCGAGGCGCGATCCTCGGAACGCCCTTCCGAGGGACGCTCGTGAGCGAGCGACCGGGGGATCGTGCCTGAACCGGTCTTGGTACGAGGTGCTGGCGATC
>Ga0209641_10002238_pt1 | contig 16791 bp, 16 predicted proteins | sample RifCSP16_1_FD_184022 | JGI IMG/M metagenome (GOLD analysis project Ga0209641, IMG submission 184022) | Soil microbial communities from Rifle, Colorado - Rifle CSP2_sed 16_1 (SPAdes) (version 2) | ecosystem: Environmental > Terrestrial > Deep subsurface > Rock core/Sediment | place: Rifle...
GAGCAGAGGCAGACTGCCTGAATGGTCCATTTCCACATGGTTTGAAATAATATAATGGATTTGTGAAGGGTCTACGAGAGATGATAGCCGTTGTATCATCTTGTTATAAAGGTAAGGTCTCACCGTGTCAATCAGGGTAATTTTCTCATCAAGGATCAGATAAGCATTGTAGGTTGATCCCCTCTGAGTTGAATACCCGTGGAAATTTCTTAAATCCCAATCAATTTCTCCTACCCAATAAACCCCTTCTTTTATTTTTATTGGATTCATGGTTTTCTCCTAAAAAGTCAAATTACTTTATTGTCCTAAATTTCAATGCCCTAATATCTACCATATTTTACTGGTTTATGTATAGAACTCTATAGCTACGTACTAAATATTGAGAAAATATTATAGCAAATCATACACTAAATATTCAATTTACAGCTTTCGTTTCAGCACAAGTAAGGCTTTTTCTAAAGAATTATTAAATTGGACTTCTATTTTTCAGTTTTGAAACAAATTATTTTTTAATTAAACTTTGCTGTGTAATTATTATATGGTAATATTCATTGCTAAGTACAGAGGAAAAAACAAACCTTCAAAATTTAGACATTGTAACATCGGGAATAACCAAGAAAAGAGAAGAAAATGCCTGTTACATTAGATTTATTACCAAAAACATATTTATGGTGCACGTGTGGAATGTCAAAAAATCAGCCATTCTGTGATGGGTCTCATGCGAAAACAGAATTCAAACCGTTTAAGTTTACGATTCCTGAAAAAATACGGGTGACACTCTGTAACTGTCAACGTACAAAAAATGCCCCTTACTGTGATGGTTCGCACAAGTCTCCATAATGACCAATTTTTTATGTTAATTACCACAACACAGAAGCGATATTTTCAGCAATATCTTCAAACAAAGTAAAGAATCCACCCGCAGAGCAGGTAGCTTTGGGTTTACCCCTATAAGGGGATAAGCTTGCCATTCGGGGTATCATTGCACAATTTGGAAGTGATTTCTGTCTTATGTAGGACTAACAATGTTTTTCCCTTTGCTTCCCAAATGCATCCTTTGCGATTTAAGAAAAATACTCGATCAAGATTTACAATGTTTTAAATACTAAGTGAAAATATTTTGTTGACAAAAGACAGCTTAGCCAATGCCAGTTCTACAGTATTCAATGAAAATTATACTGGCCTAGCTCAAGTTCTCTGACCACGCCCAGAGGACGTGGTTTTCTAATTTAGAATAAATGATCACCAGCAAAAGTTAATGGTTTTTAGCAAAAATTTTGGGGATGCTATATCGAGAAGACGAGTTACTATTCAAAGCACGTGATATAGTGCAATGTATTGGGTTTAGAGTTGTTTATTGGAAATTTTAACAAAACACTTTCAATTCAAAAGGAGAGAAAAATAATGATTAGCGAAGTTTCAGGTGATATTTTATTTACAAGGGCACAAGCTATTGCCCATGGTATTGCACCAAATGACCCATTTACTCAAGGATTAGCTTTGGCATTAAGGGAAAAATGGCCTATGATGCATAAAGACTACCGCCACTATGCAAACCAAACACATCCCCGACCTGGTGAATTATGGGCATGGGGTGGATTCGGTATTCGTATTTTTAATTTACTAACGCAGGAAGGTTCTTTTGATCATGGAAGCAAACCAGGAAAAGCAACCCTGTCGAATATCAACCATTGCCTTCGAAGGCTTAGACACGAAATAGAAAAAGAGCAAATTAAAAGCCTTGCATTACCATGTATTGCCACAGGAGTAGGGGGACTAGATTGGAATGAGGTTAAACCACTGATCGAAAAACACCTGGGTGATTTGAAGATGCCAATTTTTGTTTATACTCGCTATCAACCAGGCGTGCAAGCAAATGAACCTGGATTATAAAAATAACATGACGGCTGAACTTTCTTGTCTGTTTATCCGTATGAGAAAAATGAAACCGGGAGAAATACGTAGGTAAAAACTTCGGCTATTGCAAGTCGTTTTAAAATCAAACAGTAAAGGAGCTATAGAATGATTGCCGAAATTAGTGTAATTCCTATCGGAGAAGGAATTGATCTGGCCAGTTACGTTGCCAGGGTTGTCAAAATCATTGATGAGAGTGGATTGGATTACAAGCTCAATGCTATGGGCACAGTGGTGGAAGGAGATAGTGACCGAATTTTCGACCTGATTAAAAAATGTCACAATAAGATGCTAGAGACGGCCCAGAGGGTATATACCACAGTAAAAATCGATGAAAGGAAAGATAAGAAGGTAAAGATGATTGAACATAAAGTGCAGGCCATTGAGAAGGAGCTGGAAAGGAGTTTGAAAAAATAAAAACACGGTAAAGAATTTTCAAGTTAGTCCCCCTTAATAAAGGGGGAAAGAGGGGGTTGTATTTTTGACTGCATTATTATACAAACCCCTTTGCCCCCTTTTCTAAGGGGGATTTATTCATCGCATATGCCATGTGAGCCGCATAAATAAAATGAAAATTCCTATACAATGGACTTATTCATGAGGAATTCAAAATGAGAAACAAATTTTTAATGCCAGCTTTGATCTTCACATCTTTTATTTTATCGGGTATGTTAGTTTCCAATGTAATGGGGGAAAGCGCTATGCAGTCAGTTAAAGGGAAAAAAGCCGTGATGATAATTGCTCAAAGTAATTTTAGAGATGAGGAATTATTGAAACCTAAGGAAGTTTTAGAGAAAAATGGGGTAATAGTAACCGTAGCTTCTTCCTCGTTAAAAGAATCTACTGGCATGTTGGGCGCTAAGGTAAAACCGAACATTCTATTCACCAACATTAACGTGGCAGATTATGATGCAGTTATATTTGTTGGAGGCTCTGGCGCAAGCGAATATTGGGATAACCCAACTGCTCATAAAATTGCGAATGACGCAAACAATGCCAAAAAGTTGGTTGGCGCTATTTGTATTGCCCCGGTAACTATTGCGAAGGCTGGTTTGCTGACAAATAAGAAGGCCACCACCTATTCATCTACAGTAAATGACATAAAATCTGCCAGTGCAAAATATACGGGTGCAGATGTAGAAAGGGATGGAAATATCATTACTGCCAGCGGTCCTGCTGCAGCACAAAAGTTTGGAGAAACCATTGTCAAAGCGCTTAGCGAGTAAGCTTACTATAAAATATTTCTTGTAATCAATAATATAAATTTTGTTAGAATAGCTTGTGAAAAAACATATCTTATTAACAGGCAAACCCGGTGTAGGCAAGACCTCTGTAATTAAAAAGATCATCCCCTTGCTGGGAACGTCTGCAGGAGGTTTTTTTACAGAAGAAATCCGCGTCATGGACAGGCGCATGGGTTTCAGGATTGTTACCCTGGATGGGAAGGAAGGTGTTATGGCCCATGTAGATTGCAATAGCAATTATAAGGTCGGTAAATATCGGGTTGATCTGGATTCATTCGAGAAGGTTGCTATTCCAACATTAGAAAATGCCCTGAAGGATAAGTCGATAATTGTCATAGATGAAATTGGGAAAATGGAACTCTTTTCTACAAGATTCAGGGAACTGGTGCGTAATATCATTAATGGTGAAAAACCTCTCCTCTGTGTTATAAAGGAGAATGGCGACACTTTTACTGAAGAAATAAAAAATCGAGAAGATGTCGATTTACTAACGGTAAACTATGAAAACAGAGAGGGTTTGCCAGAAAAAGTGCTTGATATGTTAAAGAAGATGAAAAAATTTTGATACATGCTATGTTTCATACGATAATCCACGCAATAAAACTACACCCCGAATAAAATATTCCATCCTAAGACCGATTATTGTTTTTTTAAATTTTTCCCTGCGGCTATCTGGTCAATTTACTTACATCCATAGTGAATACTTCCATCCATTTCTTCCTTGTGTAAAACCAAAGAATGGGTATGAATATATAGATATCCTGAAATCGTGATATAAGATTTTAGTTCTGTATACAATGGTTACATATTTGCCGTGTTACAATAAGTAACAGTCGTGTTTATGCCAATTTTACTGGTATTCTACAGAATTCAAGCACGCAGTCTTTCATAGAATGTTACGATTCGTTATGCCATTCTCATAGCATATTTTTAAAACATCAAATCTTTGTCTGGGTTATAACAATCCACAATATAGCACTTACAACTTTTAAGGATATAAATCATTTTTGTGTAACGCGCGGCATAATATCTGCGATTTTACATTTCACATCAAATTACAACATCTTGTTTGTTCATAAATTTTTGTAGGTCTCTTTTTTCTCTATTCTTTAGGGATCTACATGCTTAAGAAAGGTCAGGGGTTAATTCGTTCTCCCTGATCTTTCTAGGCAAACCGGGGAAGATAATGGAGGAAACAGATGGAATTCGCTTTTCAGGTTTACATAAAAGACTTAAAAAAAATTTCTCCTCTCACAGTAGAAGAAGAAAGAAGGTTATTTAAAAAAGTTTTGCAGGGTAATTCCGAGGCAAAAAACTCTGTTGTAATAGCTTACCTTCCTCTGGTTATAAAGGTTGCCACTCGGTTTGCTTACTACGGTACATCTCTATTAGATTTGATCAGTGAAGGAAATATTGGACTTATGCGTGCCGTTGAAAAGTTTGACTACACGATTGGTCAGCGATTCGGTAAGTATGCATCATGGTGGATTAAGTGGACTATCCTTCGGGCGTTGATTAATAATTCAAAGACCATACACATTCCCGTTTACATGGCAGAAAAAGTTTCTAAATGGAAGAAAATATCTTCGAGATTGACAAGCACTTTACAGAGATTGCCGGATCGAAATGAAATTGCGGAAGAGTTGAACGTCGATGAAAAACAGGCTCGATGGATAGAAAGGGCTGTTAAAAACACCTATACTCTAAATGATACGTACTTACAAAAAGATGATTCAATGGAGTTCAGCGAATCCATACCAGATAGACACATGAAAATGCCAGAAGATGAGTTGATTGAATCTAACGATAAGAAAGAGTTAAGAAGATTATTAGATATAATTGATCATCGGGAAGCACGTATTCTAAAAATGCGATATGGATTGGATAGCGCAGAACCCATGACGCTCCGGGAGGTAAGTGAAAAACTTGATATCAGCCGGGAGTGGGTGAGAAAGATTGAAAAAAAAGCTTTATCTAAACTCAACCAACTTATGGCTTGTAATATGACATGATTTTTTCAAAATATTTTGACAATTGTTTTTTTGTGTCATTAAAACATAGAACAAAAAAAATCATGAACCAAAAATGGTGGGAGGATTATAGAAAGTACATGTTGGTTATGATGCTCAACGCATAATCTGAGATATATAAAAGATACAAAACGTGAAGTAAATAACCTCAGTTAGTTTACAACTTATTGGAAGTAAGAACTGTAAAGCCTGAAATTGATGCATAAGATTGGGAAACATCCCAGTTGGCGTTGGTTTCGGGCTTTTTTTGTTTCGTGGAGGTTAAAACCAGTGCCAGGAGAAATCCATAATGGTAAAGGTCGAGGGATGACAATGAAAGACATACCACGGAATAGCGAAGAAACTGAATGGAAAAGAGAACTCTCGGAGATATTGAATAAACTCGGGCTTGTGGACGAGAAATTTGTTGGCAGGATAGTCATAAATATTAATCAGGGAGGTATCACGGATGTGGAAAAGGTGCAGAGGATGAAGTAAACAATATTCAGTTAGTTTGCAACTTATAGAAGGTAAGAACTGCAAAGCCTGAAATCGACATGTTAAGAATTGGTGGATATCACCAGTTGATGTTGGTTTCAGGCTTTTTGTTTTTAAATTTACCAGATTGAAATAGAAATTACTTGGAGGAGGTGGAAAATGGGTTGATGACAGAAAACAACGTGAAGAAAATGGATTGTATTAGGAGGATGTTGGAACAGATAGTAAAGGAATCACTGATTAATGGTTTTTATGGGCAGGTTGGATTTTTTGTAAAGATACAGGACGGATCAATTCAGAAGATAGAGAAACATATACAACAAGATTTTATAAGCGGTACTTAAAAGAGCTGTTGTAGTTTAATGGTATCAAGATAAGGCCGAATAGAGGATTGGGTTATTTGAACTCAATCTTTTATTCGGCCTTTTTTATTTTTGTCCTGAGCGTATCGAAGGATCTGTAAAATTTACTCGAAAGGAGAGGTGAGATATGGGTAAAGATTGAAGATGGTAAGAAACGTACAAGATCGGAGTGTGAAGTAAATTCGGTATTCAAAGAGCGGAAGTATCAGGCGAAGCCGAGTGGGACTGGGATTATTCCCAGACTTACTCGGCTTTTTTTATTTAGTTGGGATTTTTTTATAGGAGGGTAGTAAAATGTTGAACAAAATGAAGTTATGGATGATAGCACTAATGATTGTAACCCTGGGTGCTGGGTTAGGGGATTATGCTTTGGGGTATGCAGAAGATAATTTCCCACCAAGAAGCGAGACGAGTAATCCACATACAGGAGCTAAAGAATGGGCAATTGAATTGATTAGGAAAAATCCTGATAATGGTGTAGAAGAAATGTTCAATGTCCAAGATGGGAAATATTATCCTATAGTGGATAGGACAAAAGAAGTACATAGACAAGCTTTGAAGGCTGGCAGTGCTGGTAGACCAAAAAAATTAAGGGGTAATATCGAAGAACCACCAATACCAGATTGTAATGATGGGAGTCATGCTTCTCAAGGAATTTGGTATTATACTACAGATATTAAAAACAACCTTAACAATCCTTCAAGTCCATATTATTATAAAAATGGACAACCATTTGGGATTGATGCTTTTATGATGATACATACAAATGGTTTATATAACTATTCTGGAACTGACTCGGAATGGTTATATGTCACTACTTCTGGTGTAATGGATAAAAGTATTGAAGTGATTGTTGCATATACATATGGTAATTGTTTTACCAGCATGGATAGAGTTGTATACGCTTATGATGGAACTCACAACGGCTTTAACCAAGTAGGTACTTTATTTAACATGAATACCTATAAAACAACACTTAGTGATGGGTTTGGCACAAATCAAAAATATTTTCATATTGTGAATACTATCAAGTATTTGCCTTCTACTGGAACGTGGTTGAATGAAGCATTCTTTTTTAATTACAATAGTACCCCGCAAACATGGGATAGATTGTATTCTTGGGGAAAAAGTATTCCCGATTCCGATTGGTCTAATATGGGAAATTCCAAATGGGCAGGGATACTTGAATACTATCCTTCTTCAAATAATCCATTGCCTATTAAGGAAATCGGCTACAGAGACATTTACCGTATCTTTGGCGGTAATTATGCCCGCTTGAACGGAACAAATGCTTTCAAACAAGATAGCCTACCATCAGGCAGAACGCCAGATAATAGAAGATATGTAGGCTGGATAACAAATTACATTTGGACTGCTGGTAGTACCCTTGATTTTAATTAATATTTAGTAAGTGGGGTTATTGTGTTTGACATATTTTTCAGTCTTTTGTTTCTTGAATATGAGTTGACAGCGCTTCCCTTTTCGTCTATTTTAGGGAGAGGATACAGTAAATTCTTTAACTTTAATAGACGAAAAGGAGGCGGGAATAGTATGGGGAACGTATGTTTTAGCATTGCTTATTGGTTGTTAATTATTTGTGGTGTTTTTGATGTGTGCTCAAATTTAACACTAGCACAGTATTTACCTCCTCCCACAGTGACAACGGAAGAAGCGACAAATATAACAGAAAGCTCAGCAACTTTAAACGGGACGGTCTCTCCTGGACGGTCACCATCGGTGTGGTTTGAATACGGTACGACTAGCGGGTTGTATGAAAAATTAACAGAAAGCGTAAGCGGGCCTCGGCTTGGTACAGAAACAGTGAGTATAGACATAAGTGGGCTATCGGCTGCAACGACTTATTACTATAGAATAGCTGCAAAGGATAATTGGTCTGAAGGTAGTTCTGACACAGCATATGGTGATGAAAAGTCTTTTACTACTTTAGAAGCAACAGTTACACCGACACCGTCAATAACGCCAACGGTAATACCAACGCCTGAATGTGAGGTTAATTCTATGGAGGTGTTACCAAAGAGGCTAAAACTCAAGAGAGGAGAGAACAGTGAAGTAACTGTAACATTGAAAGGTGATAATTGCGTACCGGAGGGCAAAACAGTAACCGCAAAAATTGGGAAATTCGGTAGTAAGCGTATATCAATTTCATCAACGAGTGAAATTACAGACGAATATGGTCAGGCTAAATTTATGATTACTGCGGGAAATAAGATTGGTAACGTAAAAGTGACGTTCAAGACAGACAATCTGAAGAAATCAATAGTTATAAGGGTTAGATAATAATCGTTTATGGAATTAACAGAGGAGGTGGAAAATGGGTCGATGACAGAAAATAACACGAAGAAAATGGACTGTATTAGGAGGATGTTGGAACAGATAGTAAAGGAATCACTGATTAATGGTTTTTATGGGCAAGTTGGATTTTTTGTAAAGATACAAGATGGGTCAATTCAGAAGATAGAAAAGCACATACAACAAGATTTTATAAGCGGTACTTAAAAGAGCTGTTGTAGTTTAACGGTATCAAGATAAGGCCGAGTAGGAGATTGAGAAGTTTACACTCAATCTTTTATTCGGCCTTTTTTATTTAAGTGAAAATTTTATTTAGGAGATAAGAAATGGATGAAGATTAATGTTAAAAGAAATAAAACGTAATGGTAGTGTTTTTAAGCTTAAACCTTAATAGTAAATTCGGTATTCAAAGAGCGCAAGTATCAAGCGAAGCCGAGTAGGTTTGGGAATTAATCCCAGATTTACTCGGCTTTTTTTATTTTATGGACTTTTTTATTGGAGGGCAGAAACATGTTAAGGCATATTTTATTTGCAATGATGTTATTTGTTGATTTAGTTTGTGTACAATCCATTAGTAATGCAGCTTTACCCTGGTGGATGAGTTCTCAAAATTATGGAAGTCATTGGAAATATACGGGAACTGGAAATTATAGGGTTGTATTTTACGATAACCCCGGCGCTCAGTATTCTTGTAAAAATGCAGACGGTACTGACAAATTCCCAATAACAATTGAGGGAGTACAATACACAAGGACAGGTTTTATTGATGCAATAATTAAACCTGCCATGCAGAAATATAATAATAAAATAATTGGTATCACATTTACTTATGTAGGTACTGGCAGTACGCTGCAATCAGGGTACGATGAAGCTAGAGCAGCGTTTTCTGAGAGTATTGTTCATGTATTTTGGAACTGGAACTATGGTGGTTTAGCTGCTCCTAGAAATACAAAATTTAGTATCCAGATGGGAGCATTTAACAACAATTCGAACATTGGAAAAAATAAGATGATAGCAAATGCAACACACGAAATGACACATTGTTTAGGCTTTTCTCATAAAGGATTAGGAAATCCTGGATATGATTGTTGTCACCCCTTTATAGCTGGAATAAGCTCAAGTCCAACAGGAGAGCCTACAGAAGATACAATAACTGGTATAGATGTAGTCTATGGTATTTTAAAGGACGAGAATGGGAACAACTCTTTAATAATCCGAGGGGCAACAAACGTTTCCTATTCAGATGGATATGCTGAGGCATATTTGGTTAATTGGAATACTAAAAAAATTTACTACCAGATGCCTGTTGATAGCACAGGTAAATTTGTCTTTCATATCAGAAACCGAAACCAATTAGGCAGTTTCAAAGTCATGACCTGCACATCAGAAATCAATAAATATTATGGCACAGATATTATTGGCTATAGTTTATCTCCTGTTTATCCAATTCCGCCGCAGGGAAACGACCTTTTAGACGTTGGGTTGCAAACAATAATAGATACAGCTTACAGCAATGAAAATCTACAATTAAAAACAGGAATAAAAATGATTTACCCATGATTTTCAAACTTTAACACAAACAGGTCGAATCTATCATGTCCTATCTCGTAGAGCGAATCGAATTAGCTCAGATATGTGCATTAAGGAGCCAGCGTAATGGATGCTGTCTCCTTATATAAAATTATCTCTAATTTATTGACAAGGCTTTCCTTTTGGTCTATCCTGTTGCAGTTGGGACAGGCTTTTTAACTTTTATAGAAAGGGAGGCGAGAAGAGCATGAGAAACATTTTTGCGTATTGTTTGATAGTAGTTTGTGGGATTTTAGGGTTGGGATCAGGGTTAGTGTTTGGACAGGAAACTCCAACGGTCACGGTAACACCAACGCCGCAAGCGCCGACAGTAGTAACGGGGGAAGCAACTGATATTGCAGGTTCAGCGGTTTTACACGGTACAGTCAATGCTCATGGATTTGAAACAACTGCATGGTTTGAATACGGAACAGTTAGTAGTAATTACAGTACGTCAACATCCACTGAAACCATAAGCGGACTAGATGATACACCAATAAGTATCAGCACAGGTTCATTGCCTATTAGAACGGGCTCTCCTTATACTTTTTATTATAGGGTCGCAGCAGAAAACAGTGTAGGCAGAGCATACGGAAAAGAAAAATCTTTTAGCGATACTTTACATGGCGACTGTTTGGGATGTTATATATCAGGGAAAGTAATAGACACAATAACGGGAAAGGGTATTGAAAATGCAACCGTAAATGATAATCTTACAGATAGAGATGGTAATTATGCATTGGAAGTTGAGTCTGTTGATTATGGATGTGGCAAGTTGACTCATACTCTAACTGCATCATCTGAGGGTTATAAACACTCAACTCAAATTATTACCTTTAGTGAAGTTTCATGTTTTGAAACACTAAATTTTAAATTACAACCCACTACTGACTGTAAGGTAAAAAAAATAGTATCCAAAGATTTGTTGAGACTTAAGAGAGGACAAAGTAGTGAAGTAACCGTAACACTGGAAGGCAAAAATTGCATACCAGAAGGTAAAGCAATAATAGCGACAATTGGGAAGAATGGTAGCAAGTTTATATCGATTTCATCAACGAGTGAAATTGTGGACGAAAATGGTAAGGCAAGATTTGCAATTACAGCCAAAAATAAGGTCGGCAATGCAAGGGTAACATTTAAGGCAGGAAGCCTAAAGAAATCAATAATAGTGAAAATAAAAAAGTAACTACGTACGGAGGATGGGAAATGGATTGATGACGAAAAATAACGAGAAGAATCGGTACTTAAAAGGGCTGTTGTAGTCTAACGGTATCACGATAAGGCCGAATAGAGGATTGGGTTATTAGAACTCAATCTTTTATTCGGCCTTTTTTATTTCTGTAAAATTTATTCGAAAGGAGGGGGGAGATATGGGCAAAGATTGAAGATGGTAAGAAACATACAAGATGAGAATGTGAAGTAAATCTTGTCCTCATGAAACATGTCCTCGCAAAACTTGTCCTCGTGGGAACGGGGAGCGGGGAATGGGGATCGGTATTCAAAGAGCGCAAGTATCAAGCGAAGCCGAGTAGGTTTGGGAATTAATCCCAGATTTACTCGGCTTTTTTTATTTAGTTGGGATTTTTTTATAGGAGGGTAGGAAAATGTTGAAACGTATTTTTGTGCTTTTGGTGTTATTTCTTGGAGTAGCGTTTACGTGCAATCTGGATAAATGTTTTGCATGGGGTGTATATGGTAATTGGGGGCAGACATATTATGGGTTGTATGGTTCGTTGTTTAAGTTGCAGTACAATCATTCTACTTACAACCAATACCATTATAAAGTCTTCTATTATAACGGAACAGATACTCAGCACGTAGTAACAGATGCAGACTTGTCGGCAGGTGGGTGGACAAGAGACAGTTATGCACAAAACGTAGCCAATAAATTTTCAACATACAACAACTGGCATTTGGGTGTAACTTTTGTTTACGATGGGCAGACCACCACTACAATAAGGGATAACGGCGGCGATACTTACGATATATACGGTAATCAAGGCCAGACAGGATATAGAGGTTCGGTGGCAATTTACAAAAATCTTCATGGTGGCGCAGGACTAGCTGCCCCCCTTTCTCAAAGTTGGTTTGGAATGAAATTGGCATTAAATACCTCCAACCCCCACCATGACGTTAACCATGAAATGGGGCATTGTATGGGATTCGGCCACTGTTTTGACCAACAAGGCGGTGGCTATGGAAATATGAGTATGTGGTATGCTCCAGTAGTAAGAGGAATTGAATCAGTCGGAGCCATGGAAGATGCTATCAGTGGGATGTGGATTTCTCAAAAGAATCCTAACACAGGTGACTACGCAAAGATTACAGGTAATATCCATAGCGATTATCCTGGTTTTTATAATACTGGCTGGGCCGATGCGTATTTAGTAAACAGCGTATCCAAGAAAGTATGGTATCAATCCATGATAGACCGTAATGGATATTTTGAATTTCGTGCAAAGAAAATACCTTCTAATGGACAATTTTGGTTAATGGTAGTTTCTCCAAACGCCAATTATTCCCAAGCATATCCTTATGTAAAAGGAACAGGGACTAATCCACAAGTTTATTATTGCACGCAAAGCCACACCGCAAGCAGTTCTAACCGCCCAACAAGTGGAACGAATTGGCAATCTTATTGGACTTTAAGCAATGACAACGCTTATGGTGCTGGTTGGTCGTCTGGTAGAAATTACACAACCAGACAAGGTAGTGGAATAATTTCATGGACAACTGTTGGCCTTCCAACCGTTAACTTGGGAAGCAGTTTCAATGTCGCAAATGTAACACCTTCCCTAACGAGTATTTCGCTAAAAAACCTGCAAAACGATTCAGGCGTTCAGATATTGTATTCAGAGCTATAAATGTCCAATCTCACGGAGCGAATCGAATTAATTCCAATAAGTACATTAAGGAGCTAGCATTTTATTATGCTGGCTCCTTATAATATTACCTTTAAATTGTTGACATGGCTTCCCTTTTAGTCTATTTTAACTATTGTTACGAACTGTGATACGGAAGCGTGGTAAATAGACTCTTTTACTTTTATAAAAGGGGTAGTAAGAAAATGGTAAATAGATTTTTTAGTATAGGCGTAGTTATTTTAGTTTCCTTAATTATGGGAGGAGGAGGTGTGTTTGCTGGAAAGATGCCAACACCCATTTCAACAATGACAGTAATACCAACACCTTCACCACATACAGACTGTTTTGTATGTACGATATCTGGCTATGTAAAAGATGAAACCGGGAAACGCATTGAAAATGCCACTGTTAATGGATACGGCGAGAATATTTTTACAAATGAAGACGGTTATTATGAATGGAAAGAAGATCATTTTATGGGAGGATCATGTGAAGGTACTCCCATGCTTACTGCCTCGGCAGATGGCTATATATCGCAAACAAAATCTACTAACTTTACCACAGATTCTTGTTCTGTAGAATTAAGTTTTAAATTGCAATCCACATCAACACTTATATTCATAGCAGTATCCCCGACCAAGCTGTCCTTAAAAAGGGGTCAAAGAGGCGAGGTTGATGTTACCGTAACAGATGGGGAGGGTTTACCATTTGAAGGTGTGACGGTTACCGCAACTATTAACAAAGCTGGAAAGAGGTATATATCAATCATAAATTCAAGTACATATACAGACGCTAACGGTAATGCGATAGTTGGTATTATAGCAAAAAAAGCCGGTAGTGCAAGAGTTACCTTAAAGGCAGGAAGTGTGAAGAAGACTATAATTGTAAAAGTTGTAAGATAATAAAAAGGGAAATCCGATCTATGTAATTTTTTTGTAAAAAATGTTGACTTTAATCTTCTTTGTGTCATTTAAAAGCAAATGCCGAAAAAATCGTTAACAAAAAGGGGACTACGGAACGTGTGTGTTGATAACTAGGCTCAACGCATAATCTGAGATATGTAAAAGCTACAAGCGTGAAGTAAACAACTTCAGTTAGTTTGCAACTTACCAGAAGGTAAGAGCTGTAAAGCCTGAAATCGCTGCATAGGATTGGGAAACATCCCAGTTTGCATTGGTTTCGGGCTTTTTTTGTTTTGTGGAGTTTTAAACCGAGAGTTAAGTAGTTGACATTTTTTTTAATGGTATACTTTATCTAGTAAGTAAGATAATTCAATTGGCTATAAAAGGATGGGAGGTAGGCAGAATATGAGAAGGATAATTGTATGTTGTTTGATAGTGTTGTGTGTGATTTTGGGGTTAGGATCGAAATTCGCGGTTGCAACGCCATTACCAATAAATGCGACAACATGTGAAGCAACAGAGGTAACATCGAATTCAGCAACCTTGAATGGGAGAATTACTAGCTATAATGAAGAGCCAGTATCAGTAACAGTGTGGTTTAAATATGGAACGGACCGTGATAATTACAGTAGTACATCGACGTCTACGACGCAAAGCGTAAGTGGTGGCAGTACTACAAAAATGGTGAGTGAAATAAGCGGATTATCTCCTAACACAACATATTATTATAGGATTGTAGGACAGTCTAATGAATCTGGTGCAGAGTCTACAGGACGCGAACAATCTTTTACTACATTATCAGAAACACCCACAGTAACAGGTACACCAACACCGCATTCAACATCTGATTGTAGTAATTGTACAATACAAGGTAAGGTTATAAACGCAATAACCAAAAAGGGTATTAAAAATGCGTGGATTAGTGGGACAAGTTCCTATACAGCTATTACCGATGAAGACGGTTATTATAGTTGGTATGACGATGATGAATACCGTCTTCCTGAATTGTGTTGCGGGGGTGCTTATACTCTTACTACCTCTGCAGATGGTTATGAATCATTAACGCAGCTTATCGAAATTGATCCTTGTATTTCCAGTACACTAGATTTTGAATTACAACCCATATTTACATCTATAACACCAACCCCATCGGTAACACCGACTCCTGAATGCGAAGTAAAGTCTATAGAGGTGTTGCCTAAAAAATTAAAACTCAAGCGAGGGCAAAGCAGTGGTGTGGATATCACATTAGGGGGTAACAGTTGTATACCAGCAGGCAAAACAGTAACAGCAAAAATTGGCAAATTTGGTAGCAACCGCATATCGATTTCGTCTATAAGTGAAGTTACAGACGAAAATGGCCAGGCTAAATTTACAATTACAGCCAAGAATAAGATCGGTAAAGCAAAGGTGACATTCAAAGCAGATAAATTAAAAAAATCAATAATTGTGAAGGTTAGATAATAATTGCTTATGGAGTTTATTAAACTAACATAAAAGTATTAACAAAGGAGGTGGAAAATGGATTAGTGACAAAAAATAATAAGAAGAAAAAAGACTGTAATGGAAAAATGTGGTTTTTACAGCTTGATTGGATTTTTGTAAAATGCACGATGTGTCAATCCACATGATAGAGAAGCTAATATTCTGTTAGAAATTTAACTCGTATCCAACCGTTGGAATCCAATCGGCTCTTAAGCCGTCATCATTTAATGGTGTCTGGACGTTAACAAATACGAGCATTCCTGAACGTGGACTCCATTTGAATCCAGTTGAAAAATCAACAATATCGTTACCAATAGTTGATTTTTCTGTTTTGTGACTACCGATAATATCCATTGCAACAGAGAAATGGTTTTTCCCTCTGCCAAATCCATAATCGACACCAGTGGTATGCATAATTCTGTCTCGTCCTTCACTTCCGCTATTAAACTCATATCCCAGGTTAAGATGTGGTGTAAAACGATTAATACTTTTTGAAAATATGAGAAATGGTCTTATACTGGTTTTACCTGTTCCTAAAAGTTCTTCCTCGTCTCCTGTTTGCAGCTTTATATCAAGCGCTGGGGTAAAATCCATCCATGAAGATGTAAACAGATTGTATTTGCTTCTTAGGAGGATATCTCCCAATCCGGTGGAAGCTCCGGAAATTGTATCGCCAAGACTACTTTGGGAGTCGAAACTGTAACCTAAGGTTTTTCCGCTTGTTCCTTTTTCCTTTGTCGGATTAAGTATCCTTGCGGTACTGTCAACATCGAGTTGAACTTGTAAAACAGGTATAAGTATGGAAATATCCCAGCGGTCTGTTATTCCATATGTGCCATAAAAAGAAAATAAATTACTCTTCACATCCACATCGAAATCAAGTTGGAGCAAATTCTTATTTTTTTCTTTTTCATCTAAAAATACAATAGACTTTAAATGGTGCAAGTCTTTTCCTTGCAATTGGGAATAATTAATGTAGGTGTAAGAAAAACCAAAGTTTATTTTCCCTTTCCCCAGGGTAGAGGCTCTTTCGGCAAAAATAGGTCCGAGACTGTCTGTAGTCCTTGTAAACACTTCTAATTCGCTGTCGTACTGGAAGGTAAATCCACCTCCTGTTGAGCCGACAGGAAACACACCCTTTTCCGAGTTTAGCTCTGAATTTAGTCCCTGAATTTCCAGGAACGAATCTAATGGTACCTGAACGGTAGTGACAACGTCTATACCCCCTGTGGGTCTTTCCTCTTCGAACACCTTTGTTACAGGTACTCCATTTCCGCCATATAATGAAATTATCAAGTCGGACAGAGTATTGGCAAAACTGTTAGTTATCGAAAAAGTGATAATTAACAAAACAAAGAATGTGCTTAATGTATGGAGCCTGCGCATAAACTCAAAAATGGGACTCTGAACGCAAAAATATTTTATTGAAATAACACCCTGCACTCGGATTTTATTCTGGAGTAAGCCACCAATTTTAAAAAGGGCATTCACCTTAGAGTAAAAAAGCTAAAATTTTGGTAGAGTAGAAAAAAAGAGAGCTGGCTAAAGAAAAAGCCCTCCATTTATGGTAGAAATAGTTTTGGAGAAAAACTAAACCATAAAGAAAAGGAGGGCGATATGGGAGCTACCCCATG
>Ga0209641_10002240_pt1 | contig 16787 bp, 13 predicted proteins | sample RifCSP16_1_FD_184022 | JGI IMG/M metagenome (GOLD analysis project Ga0209641, IMG submission 184022) | Soil microbial communities from Rifle, Colorado - Rifle CSP2_sed 16_1 (SPAdes) (version 2) | ecosystem: Environmental > Terrestrial > Deep subsurface > Rock core/Sediment | place: Rifle...
GCCTCTTGGACCTCGTAGCGTTTTATGTGTAGTGGTGGTTACAAACTCGCAATATGGAATAGGTGTCGGATAAAGTCCAGCAACAACTAATCCAGCAGGGTGAGCAATATCAGCCATCACTAATGCTCCACACTCATCTGCTATTTCACGAAACCTTTCAAAGTCAATCTTTCTGGGGTACGCACTCCATCCAACTACTATCAATTTTGGACGATGCCTAAGCGCAAGCTCTCTTACCTGCTCATAATCAATTAGATTATTGTCTTCTCTTACACCGTAGGGAATTACATTATATAGGGTTCCAGAGAAATTCACCGGGCTCCCATGTGTAAGATGCCCGCCGTGAGCTAGGTTCATCCCAAGAATCGTATCTCCGGGTTTTAATGAGGCAAAATAAACAGCCATATTTGCCTGAGCTCCAGAATGGGGCTGCACGTTTACAGCATCTGACCCAAATAGCTTTTTCGCCCTCTCAATTGCAAGAGACTCAGCGATGTCTACAAACTCACACCCACCGTAGTACCTTTTACCAGGAAGCCCTTCAGCATATTTATTAGTGAGCACAGAGCCCATAGCTTCGAGCACTGCTTCGCTTACATAATTTTCAGAAGCTATAAGCTCAAGCTTCCATTCCTGGCGCTCTATCTCTAACCTTATCGCTTTTGCTATTTCCGGATCAACTTTTTCAAGAATAGTCAAATTAAGTTCTCCGTGAGATCATGAAATGGTATCTAAAATTCATTGAGTTGGCAAGCTGGCGAAAAGCATGTATAAATATAGATAACAAGAGGAAAAACCAGGTGTCAAGAAGCTCCAAAAAAACGATTTTCTTCGATTTTGGCGATACACTAGCTTCGACTAATCCTTCATACTTTATCAGAATTGCTTCAGCAATTAGGGCAGCGGGGTACCCAGTTTCAGATAGGGAGTTCGAATTAGCTTATATAAAGACCGATTACGAAATATATGCGAGGTACAAAGCTCAGGAGGAAATAACTCCAGATGAATATCGTGAATGGTTCTTTCCGATTCTATGTAAGTATCTCTGTCTAGATGGTGACCCTTATGAGGTCCGCTCAAAAATGAGGGTAGAACTAAAGGGAATAAAATTTAGTAGAGCCCAACTCCCAGGGGCTGTTGAGCTTCTCGATTTTTTAAAGGGAAAAGGTTATATACTAGTAGTAATATCAAATAACGACGGAAAAACTGAAGAAAAATGTGAAGAAGTAGGAATTAGAGAATATTTTGACATTATTATTGATTCGACAAATATAGGACTTATAAAACCTGATGCTCGCATTTTCCAATTTGTCCTAGAGAAACTCAAATTATCTAATAGTCAGGCAATACACATAGGTGACTTGTATGGTTCAGATGTAATGGGTGGATTAAACGCAGGTATAGATGTAATATGGTTAAACAACCGGCGTATTCAAAAACTTAACGGAAGTCAGGTTATCGAGTATGAAAATCTGTCAGAGATAAAAAAACTCTTCAAGTAAATATTATCTTTCCCTTTAAAAACATAAACAAATAAGATGGGAATCTCTTTCGAATTAGGCAAAGAACTAGAAGCTATAAAGGAAGAAGTGCATCGGTTTGCAGAGAAAGAAATTCGTCCCAGATTGAGAGAGTTTGAGAGAAATGGAGATATTACAGAAGAATTTAGAAAAAAATTCTCAGAGCTCGGGGTTAGTGCCATTGACTATCCTGAAGAATATCACGGCAGCGGACTTGGTTTAATTGGAGCAGTAGTCATAATCGAGGAGCTTGCTTGGGGAGACACTGGAACCGCTCTTGCTTTATTGAATGGACCCGGACTTGGAGGGTATACAGTACTCGAGCTTGGAAATGAAGGTCAAAAAAGGAAATACCTTTCATTTTTCTTGAATCCTTACGGATACAATGTGAGGTGTGCTTTTTGTCTTCTTGAACATCAACCTGATTTTACACTCGAAAATATGCAAACAGTTGCTACCCTAGTTGATGGAGACTTCCTACTTTCAGGAAAGAAGTTTTGTGTGGTGAACGGGGATAGAGCAGATTTTTACGTCATATTCGCTAAAATAGAGGGTAAAAGTGGCATAGGTGCTTTTATAATAGAGAAAGGAACGACTGGACTTCAAACAGGCAAGGTACACGAAAAACTTGGCCTTAACTCCGTTCCGACAGCGGATATAATCTTAGATGGGTGTCGAGTCCCTAAAGAGAACCTCCTCAATGGAGCATCAGAATTTGGAAAAGCGCTTGAAAGCATATTTATAAGAGAACAACTCATATCTACTGCCTTAATGGTTGGATGTGCTAGAGCTGCTAGTGAATATGCATTTAAATATGCTTTCGAAAGAAAAGCATTTGGTGTTCCAATCTACCAGCATCAGGGGCTTTCATTCATGATGGCTGAGATGGCAATTGAAGTGGATGCCTCAAGATGGATGCTATGGCAGTCAGCTTGGGCTTTTGATAAAGTAAAAGAAGAGGCTTCCCTTCTAGCTGGAAAGGCATTCATAAAAGCAAAAAGGATGAGTTCGAAGATTACATCAGATGCTGTGCAGATCTTAGGCGGTCATGGTTTTATCCAAGACCACCCAGTTGAGAAATGGATGAGGGATACGAAAACCCTTTCAGTGCTGGTTCAATCTATGGACCTGAATATTTAACAACAGCGTAGTGACCATTTTTCCCAGGGTAACTGAAGCTTATCGGACCGTCATTAACTACACATTTTTTAGTACTCAAAGTTTCAGCTTTCTTAAATATAAACCCATTAGGAAGCAATATCTTTGCTTCGTGAAAAGCTCCCGTTACTGGATTTCTTATGGGTTCAAGTATTACATTCATAAGGTTACCTATAGCAATGCTGCTATCTTTACCTGTAACCTTGAAGTCTATTGATACGAACCTCGGCTCAAGAAGTGTAGAAAACGTCGTTGCAATTAGCTCAAAAGGAAGCCCTCCTGCCTGACCACTCATAATCATAACAAGTGCATCCCTTTGCTCAAGGTTCGCTCTATCATCAATGTATACCGCTGCTGTCCCGTTTCCCTCGTGAATCTGCCCAGGCCACTTTGCGGCAACGGCACAGTTAAGCCCCTCTAGTACTACCTTTCCATATCGACCCTTTCGTATATGCCAGGCCGCCATCCCTTCACAGTGCCCCTTAGTAGGAGGGGCGTTAAAATTACACGGGCATCCCCAATCACAGTTGCAACCCTGAATATAGTCCGATGTCCAACTCCAATTTACTTTTTTCTCAGTCATTTTTACGTCCTCTGAGGCATTAGTCTCGGACTATTAACTTTGCTCGACAGCCTCGTACAGTCCCTAATCACCGAAAGTCACCTCACCCGTGGACACCATGTGTTGGTGAGTCCGGTCAGTCGAAGTGATTGACTGGGAACAACACTATGCTTAGGACTTCTTTGCATAATCGACCATTCCTTGAAAATCCACAACAACGACAGGCTCATTGCCTACCACCCAGGCGTCATGCCCTATTGGCAACAACGCCACATCCCCTGCTTTGCACTCAAGTTCTGTTCCATCATCCATTAGTACCTTAAGCGTCCCAGAAAGATGGTATTGGAAATGCGACGCTTCGCAACTCTTCGTCTTTGCTAATGGTTGTACAGATGTGGACCATCTCCATCCTGGCTCAAGAATGGCGCGACCAATCATAGTTCCACCGATCTTCACCAGTTCTACTTTACCCTTTGGGAAGGCCCTCACCTCATCCGGCTTGTTTAAACTTTTTAATTCTGCCTTCTTACTAGTTTTACTCATGATAATCCCTCCTTTTTAAACTCATTTTATATTTTGTGAACCACAGAACCGATGCTTTATAGTCGAATTTTGCCTACCCAGTTTACGGCTCACTATATTTCATCAGTTGTTACCTAATGTTCTCGAGTATGTCCACCATCACTACTCGTCGTGAATGGCTTCACGCACTCTCTCGACAAGCTCTTGTGGGATCTCTTTCATGCCGTGCTCTTTTTGAGCATGTTCAGCACACTTTTTCATAATCTCTTCCTCTGTTTCACCACGGACTACAAAGTCGCAGTCTACACCAACGTCTCTACAGCAGATTACTTTCGCCATTTTTTTCACCTCTCTTCTTTTTAGAATATTAAAAATTAATTTTATATCAGAACCTTTCCTATTACAACTTTCTTACATTCTTCTCTGTTTTAAATTTTAAAATCTGTCTTTTATGCACCTTTCACATACCTTTGTCTTTTCATCAGGCTCTTTTCCATATGTGTAGGATATGTATTTGCCGTCGAGATAGGTTCCCAAGTAAGTAATCAAGAGCTGGTTCCTTTTAATGTGTTTTTCTTTTTCATGCCCAATGAGCGGTGTCTTACAGTCGCAGCTTGTATCAATTGTGAAAGGAGTTACTGTTATTGCCATTTTTATCATCTCCCTTTTTTAAGAGAGAAGCTTGAAATTTATCTAATCGAGCTTCTCTTCATCTAGGGGCAATTCATGAATAGTGCGGGTAGTGGGTCGGGCACTATCGGCATAGCCAAAATGCGGATAGTGGCCGGGCTTCGTCGTGAACTCAGCCGAACGGCATTTCGGTGAAGCCAATTCCACTTATAATCTTGAACTACGTGGAATCTGGACACCGAAGACCGAGATATATTCATCGTCAGATTTCCGGTCTGCCGTTATTAGCGAAGTAGTAGGGTTCGCTGTTTTTGGGCTATTGTAGAAGCTCATAAAATCCTTCTCTACGTTTCCACCACTTACCTCGTTTCCAACCCCCCTTTTAACTATTGGAAGTTGAACACCGAATACATTATAGCTATCCGTAGCAAAGTACGTGGTTTCCTGACTACTCTCCCTCGGGATAGCTACCCCAGATCCCAGTGAGGACAAACCAAGGGCTAGGCCCAACGCACCAATAGTGAATAACCTTCTCATTTTGTCTCACCTCCTTTTTTTGATTTTTGCTTATACTAATTTGCAACAGATGTGCCAATTATTAGAGGAAAATAGGCAAGTATAAGGAATCCTTTGTAAAATAAGACTATTAAGGTTTTTGGCCTTGTATATTTAAATCACATAATTAACCTGAGTACGTAGATACCGTTAACGCCGTCGTAAACAAAGTTGACGCTTATAGGGACGCTATAATATACTGTTGTTGATAGCTATCTAATGAGTCATCAACATATAGACAAAAAGATAGAAACAAAACTAGAGCATAAATACTCAACCCTTTTCAAACTCTGCCACATGATGAGTTATGAGAGGGATTTAAATACGCTTCTTGATTTTCTGGTGAAGAATTCTGCAGATGTAGTGGACGCAGATAGGGCAAGCATTTTTCTTTTTGATAAGAGAAGAAATGAACTTTGGTCAAAGGTTGCAATGGGTATCACGGATGTAATTCGCTTCAATGCAAGACTAGGAATTGCTGGAGAAGTGCTTCAATCTGGGGAAATAATTAATATTGAAGACGCATACAGACATCCGAAATTTAACCAAGATGTTGATAAAAGAACTGGATATACCACAAAAACTCTTCTCTGTGTACCAATGAAGGATATAAACGGAAAACCTATAGGAGTCTTACAAACACTAAATAAAAAAGAAGGGTTATTATTTACAACGGAGGATGTGGAAGTCTTGGAGATTTTTGCCTCCCATGCAGCCATAGCTGTAGAGAACGCAAGACTCATAGGAGAACTCGAAGGGTCAAAGGCACGGCTTCAACAAGAAAACGTTATTCTAAGAGAAAAAACAAGGGGGAGGTTTTTTGTTAGTAACTTAATAGGGTCAAGTTCAAGAATACAGGACATAGTAAAACTCATAGAAAAGATAGCTGATAGTCCTCTTAATGTTCTAATTACAGGAGAAAGCGGAACAGGGAAGGAGCTTGCCGCACGTACGATACACTACAATAGCTCACGTTTCGAAAGACCATTTATAGAGATTAACTGCGCCGCACTACCAGAGAGCCTTCTTGAGAGTGAGCTTTTTGGTATTGAGAAGGGAGTGGCAACAGGGGTAGAAAAGAGAGTAGGAAAATTTGAGATGGCAAATGGCGGAACATTATTTCTGGATGAAATCGGGGACATGAGTCTGCCAGCTCAAGCCAAACTCCTCCGAGTTCTTCAGGAGAGAAAGGTGGAGAGGGTTGGAGGAAGAAGCATGATTGATATAGATGTAAGGGTTCTCGCAGCTTCAAATAAGGACTTAAAGAGTGAGATAGAAAAGGAAAGGTTCCGTGAAGACTTGTACTACCGTCTAAATGTTGTCCATATTCATATGCCTCCGCTTCGTGAGATGAAGGAGGATATTCCACTTCTTGCAAAATATTTCTTAACTAACTTTACAAGCGAGCTTGGTAAGGGTGCTATGATTTTTTCCAACGAAGCAATGGATTGCCTTATGAAATACAGTTGGCACGGAAATGTAAGAGAATTAGAGAACGAGGTAAAACGTGCAGCAATATTGGCTGAAGATAATGTTATAAATGAAAAAGACCTTTCAGAGAATGTGAGAGGTATACCGGAAAGTAGGGGCGGTTCGCGAACCGCCCCTACTGAGGAAGGCATTCAATCTCTTAAAGAAACCGTAGAAGAAATCGAAATTCGCATGATAAAAGAGGCGCTAGAAAAAAGCGGGGGAAATAAACAAAAGGCATCTGAGATTCTGGGAATAACGAGGCAGGGATTGATAAAGAAGATAAAAAGATATGGGTTATCATGATGCATGATGCAAGACGCACGATACACAGGGTGCAGGATACAAGATGAATCATGTATCATGAATCCTGCATCCTGTATCATGAAAAGATTTTTCCTTGACATTTATATTCGAAGTATTCTAGAATTATAGTCAAATCACGGCAGCGGATGGGTTAGAATTTATGATGAGGTATTTCCACCTATCAGCGATATTCTACGTACCTAAGAAAAACTTTTACGTTCTCTCTACCCTACTCCTTTACTACAAGAAGGTTTCGTAAAACTAAAACGTAAAAATCCATTCGCCACCCTGCAAAAAGATAGGATATCATGTCTCGCACGATTTCTGACCGACTATTAGAGGTTGCCAAAACCTCATTCGTTGGGCGGCAGAGAGAGCTCGCTGTGCTTCGTAGTGCTATCGGTGCCGCTGAGCTACCGTTCGTTGTCGCCTTCATTCACGGACTGGGCGGAATAGGCAAGTCGCGTCTGCTTAAGGCAGTGTTAGCTTCTGTCGGTTCCGAAATTCGCTCGATCGTCATGGATTGCCGTGAGATTGAGCCCACCCCGAAGGGCTTCCTTATAGCTCTTGGCGCTGCTATCGGAACACAAGAATCTGAACCGGATCTGCACTCAATTGTTGCCCGCTTAAGTGAAACTGTAAAGCGAACTGTGCTCGCTCTGGACACCTATGAGACCTTCGGGCTCATGGACACGTGGCTCCGCCAGATGTTTGTGCCGGCCCTGCCGGAGACGGTTCTCACGATCATCGCCAGTCGCCAGGCACCCAATGCGGCCTGGCTCACCTCTCCAGGATGGGAAAGCCTCTTTCGCGAAATCAAACTCCAGGAACTTCCCGACGATGAGGCGCATCAGGTGCTGAAGTTACGAGGCCTTACGCAGTCTCAGGTTGAGAGAGTTAACCGCTTCGCCCGCGGCTATCCTCTAGCGCTGGAGCTAGCAGCCGCCGCTCTCCGGACACAACCCGATCTGGAAATCACAGGCGGCCCTTCTCCGAAGGTTTTGCAACAGTTGACTCACGCCTTCTTAACAGGCCTTCCATCGGAAACCACGGAGGCTGTCGAAGCCGCCTCCACGGTCCGCCACGTTACCGAGCCAGTACTGAGGGCGTTGCTCGCCGTGTCTTATGTGAAGGAGGTATTCGAGAAACTACAGGGCCTCCCATTCGTCAACGCAACGGGAGAAGGACTTATTCTCCATGATGTCGTGCGAGACACAATCGCAAATGATCTGGTTCGGCGTGACCCTGAGCGCTACCGTACGTACCACCGACGCGCATGGCGCTTCTTCACCAGGGAGCCGCATCGGACAGCAACTCGAAACCTCTGGCAGTACACTGCGGACTTGCTCTATCTTATACAGAACCCCAACATTAGGGAGGCTTTCTTTCCACGTGGAGCCAGTGACTACATAGTGGAGCCGGCCACATTCAGTGACGGTAAGGATATCTGCGATATCGCTGCCGCTTCAGAGCCTGAGGAAGCGGCCCGTTTCATCAAGCTGTGGTGGGACAAGCACCCCAAGACCTTTAGTATCGCAAGGACTCGTGATGTCAGAGTAGCAGCGTTTTATATACTCTACGAGCCCACTGACGTTGACCCCGACCTCCTGGCAGAAGATCCTCTGACTGCCGCATGGGTGCAGCACCTACGTATAAATCCCGTCGCTCGCGGGGAGCGTGTGCTCTTCCTCCGGAGGTGGCTTACCCGCTTAATCGGCGAGGCGCACTCACCAGCTCTTGCTGCGTGCTGGCTCGACGTCAAGCGCACCTACATGGAGCTCCGACCTAGTTTGCGGCGGCTCTACGGAACCGTAACAGACCCAGCTCCCTTCCTTCCCATGCTAGGTCCCCTTGGCTTCGTCCCGCTTGAGGAGACGAATGTAGTGCTCGGTGGGGTTACCTATCACACGGCCATGCTCGACTTCGGCCCCTCCAGCGTTGATGGCTGGCTGAGAAAGTTGATCGGCGCCGAGCTCGGCGCAGAGGCCGAAAGCGAGGAGGAAATCAAACTACCAGAAGGAACCGTAAACATCCTCTTTGCGGACATCGCCGACTCAACATTGCTCACGGAACAACTCGGCGACGCAGCCTTCCGTGCACACGCTCGCCAACTCGATGATTCGCTTAGAACCATCGTCACCGAAACTGGTGGAAGACTAGTCGAAGGTAAGCTGCTTGGCGACGGCGCCATGGCTGTATTCACTTCTGCACGCCAGGCAATCGAGTGCGCGATCCGCTGCAACGCCGCTGCTGAAGGCACAGAACTCAGGCTGCACATCGGCATCCATGCGGGAGATGTAATCAGGGAGGGCAAGAACGTGTTTGGCGGAGCTGTCAACATCGCAGCTCGGATCGCTGCCTCTTCAGCGCCCGGAGAGATTCTTATCTCTGATACCGTAAGGAGTCTCGCCCGAACCTCGACTAACGTTACGTTCGAAGATCGCGGTGACCACATCTTGAAGGGCATAGCGGATCCTCAGCGCCTTTTTGTAATTCGAATGCCGGCACAGAATCCCTAACTGCTTTCGGTCTTTCGGTGTTCCTCCCCATGTGCTTAGCTTTCATGCGCCACTGATAGAAACGCCCTGACATCTGACTTACAACCCGTCATTTAAACGCTACTCCATGTGGACGGGCTGGTCCATCGCTTAGAGCAGTATTAAAATCTAAATTGAATTTTGTGTCTAAAACCATATTATTCTGACTCACCTTGGCTACATGAATTTTGTGATCTCCTTCGGCGTGGACCTTTCCAGCATCGTCTTCATTAAGAAAGTAATCAGTAATTACCAATCTTTTTTCATCTCTGGTAAGGGCAAGGTAGTGAGGTCCTGAGTCCTTTCCCAAGTCCAGAACTTTTAAGACACGCGGTCTTTCAGGATCAGATGTATCGAACATGACAACCTTGCCAGCCATATTCATCGAAACAAATAATCTCTTGCCATCTCCGGTCATCCGCATTAACTGTGGCCAACCATCTTTGGCAATCTTGGAGAAATCAAAAACGTCTTTGGCTGTCCCGGCTTGGGTATTCAATAAATAGAGTTTCCCATCTAACATCCCCGCTGTATACCCACGCTGTTTGGGGTCTTGTGGGATTAAACGAACGTCTATGGTTCCTGCCGGATTGGGTAGAGTAATAGTGCGGACTATACTTCTCTTATTGAAGTCCCAAACCCGCACACTGCCCCTGAAACCCGGATCCCCGGGAACTGCATGTAATGTGCTAGAAGGACAAATGAAATCACTAGTCACCATCAAATTTACCTCGGGTCTGACTGAGATCCCATGAGGATTAAATCCATCCTGAGGAAGCTCTTTCGGATATTCGGCTACGAGGTTCAACCCCTTGTCAAACTCCGCTACTCGCCCGGGATGATGTCCTTCAGCACCTCCCATCATGGTTACGAGAAAACCGCCGTTATGCAAAGCATAGAACTCATCCGTAATGGCAGACTGAGGTGGGTCAGCCGCTGAGAGAAATTTAGGGTTCTTAGGTTCAGACACATCGAAGAAAAAAACCTCTTTCTGTCCTTTCAAAACACTCAAAAGTCCTCCACAAGCCAGGATTTTGCCATCACTCGAAAGCCCAACATGATGAGGTTCATTCCAGATGTGTCCGGGACTAGACAATGAAACAGTAGTAATAATCTTGCCATAGTCTTTTGAATCTTGATCAAAATCTACTACCGCTAAGAAGTCTGGTAGCTCACGATTCTGATGTCCTGCCCATACAAATAAATACTTCTCATCTTGAGTAGCCAGGCTTATATTCGGCAAATAGCTTGGCGAAAGCAATAAACAACTCAACAAAAATACTTTGGTAAACAGAAATATGATTTTCATAACCCGATAAGGTTTCATTGCAATCCCCATTTCTTGTTACCTCCTTTTTTAATTTTGTTTATTTTTAGTGCAACGAGCGTGCCAACTAATATAGAGGAAATAAGTAAGTATTGGAATCCCCTTATAGAACAAGGGTCTTGAGTTCTTGGTTTCGTGTATTTAAACCATAAAATTCATCTAAAAATGTAAAATGCGTTTACAAATCGTAAACAAAGTTTACATCTTGATAAGATCCAAATAATAAAAATTAATTGTTGCAAGTAAGTTACGGCATTGGCATGGTGCTTGCCTATTTAAATTAAATGAAACCTATGTAAAAGGGAGCGAACAAATGAAAAGGACTTTATTAACTATAATGCTTATTTCGATTTTAGCATTCTCTATGAGAAGCAGCGCATTCGCTTCCGATGTGGCGATCGTGTCATGTGAGTTAATCTCCAACGATGCTTCATCCAAAAAACATGCTAGTCAAAATGATTTTCAGATAATCGTAATGTATTTCAATTTTAATGAAGATGGTTCCCTTACAGTGAAGAAGAATGTAGAAGCCTCCTGTGTTAAGGTTCTAGCGAGACTTGTTAATAATGAAAATTATAAAATGAAAGGTGTTTCCTCACCAGAGAACGGACCCGCTTATACCCTGCTGTGGAAGGGAAGAGCACAAGAATAATAGAATTTCTTTAAGATAAAAAGTATGAGTGATTAAAACACACAAGAATCCTTGTACCAGCGGAATATCCCGACCTTCATCTCTTGCGGCACAAGCTGTCGCTTGCCTTTCCAACTTGGGATAGAGTATCTTATACCAACTCTATTGTTTGATTGTGCATAATGAAGATTGTCATTGCGAGGAATCCTGAGCGAAGTCGAAGGGGACGAAGCAATCCGATTGAGATTCCTCACGTTGTTCGGAATGACACTTCGCGTCAGATTGCTTCGCTAACGCTCGAAATGACAACTCCTTTTAAATGCACTATTAATTAATTGAATTGGTATTATAAGACAGAATAGCAGAATAAAAAACGATCTGTGATTAGGCGGATGAAATGTTCTAAGTGTCAATATAACAACCCTGAAGGGGCAAAGTTCTGTAGTGAATGTGGGACCAAGCATGATATCAATTGTCAAAGCTGCGGAAGAGAGAATCCTCCAATTAACAAGCTTTGCTTTTAATACGGAAATCACATAAAAGAAATCTTTAAACCTCATACGGCTACTGTTGGGCAAACCCACGTGAACGCACACATAGCATTGAAGTATATAAAGGGTTAGACACCACAAATAATAATGAGGAGGTAGAGTATGAGTTACGAGGAGATAGAAAACAAAGTTGCCCTTATTACCGGTGGGTCAGAAGGCATTGGTTTTGGAATTGCGAAGGCTTTTGTTGAGGCAGGCGCTAAAGTAGCAATTACGGGACTAAGCAAACTTCAGACGGCTAAAGAAAAGTTCGGGGATAAAGTTCTGACCATAAATGCCGACATCACCAAAGTAAAGCTTTGTAAAGTAACTCTCGATAAAGTTCTCAGTAAATTCGGCAAATTGGATATGCTTGTAAACAACGCAGGAACCAATATCTACAAACCAATATCCCAAACAACAATTCAAGAATTCGACTTGATATTTAACACCAACGTAAGAGGTCTCTTTGCATTAACCCAGGCTGCGATTCCAGAGCTTAAGAAGACCCATGGGAATATAATCAACATCGGCTCAGTATTTGGTTTTAGGGGGATGCCTATCTATAGCGTTTATTCTGCTTCCAAAGCCGCAGTGATTATGCTAACACAGTTGTGGGCTAAAGAACTCGCCCCTGATGTGAGAGTGAATACAATAAGCCCAGGTGGTATAGACACCGCCATCTTTAAAAAGATGTATGGTGAAGAAAAACATCAACAGGTACTTGAATTCGTGAGTGGTCGTCATCTTATGAAAAGAATGGGACAACCTGAAGAAATTGCACGGATGGCACTTTACCTCGCCACTGAAAACTGGGTAACAGGAAGTAATTTCGTTGTTGATGGCGGGCTATTTCACCTAATCTGAACCTCTTCACCAAAACAAGTAACCAAGTCTAACACTGGCCTTCACGTTTTTAGGAATATAAAGGAGAGAATGACAACGCAGGGGACTTTGAGAAGATGAGACCGAAACAATAGCTCCATTCAATTGCAGTATCTAAAAGTTAAAACGAATACGAAAGTGAAACCTTGAAGAAGTGGGGAGTAAGTGTAAATAGCATATATATGATAGAATATGTTTAAACCAGGCTTTGGGGGTTGGGTGAATGCGCTGTCCAAGCTGTGGCTTTGAAAATCCATTAGAGATTAAGTTCTGCGGCGAGTGCGGTGCTCCACTTGTTAAGAACGTTTGTTCAAACTGTGGTTTTGAGAATCCACCACGGTTCAAGTTCTGTGGAGAATGTGCCACTCCCCTCATAGATCAGGCTTCGGCCTCCAAATCCACCGATATAGATAGACAGCCGTATAAGCAAGAAGACAAGGGCGCTCAGGTCATACCGATTGTGTCTGAACGTAAAGCGCCCGAAGCCGAACGTCGCCAACTTACCGTAATGTTTTGCGATATGGTAGGCTCTTCCACCCTCTCAGAGCAGCTAGATCCAGAAGAACTACGCGATGTGATGCGCAACTATCAAGAGGTCTGCTCGGATGTTATAGGGCGCCATGATGGACATATTGCAAAATATCTAGGAGATGGTCTGCTTGTTTACTTTGGTTATCCCTTAGCACATGAAGACGACGCCCAAAGGGCGGTCAGAGCGGGGTTAGAAATAGTAGGGGCAATGAGCTTCGATGATAGTACCCGACCCGCTACCCGCACTATTCATGAATTGCCATTACAGAATAAACAAATACAACAACCCCTACAGGTACGTATTGGAATTCACACGGGTCTTGTAGTGATAGGTGAGATGGGGGCAGGAGACGTGCGCGAGAAAATGGCTGTAGTAGGTGAAACCCCGAACATTGCTGCCAGGATGCAAGAACTAGCCGAGACCGATTCAGTTGTGGTTAGCTCCACAACCCATCGGCTTATTCAGGGATTTTTTGACTGTCGGGAATTAGGTCCTCACACCCTCAAAGGCTTCTCCCAGCCAATGGAGGTGTATCGGGTGCTCTATGAGAGTGGTGTACAGAGCCGCTTCGAGGTAGCTATCACTAAAGGTCTGACCCCACTGGTGGGAAGGGAACAGGAGGTAGAGCTTCTTTTGGAGCGCTGGGAGCGGGTCAAGGAAGGTGAGGGGCAGGTGGTGTTTCTAATCGGTGAGGCAGGTATTGGCAAATCACGCCTTGTGCAGGTGTTAAAAGAACACGTGGCGGGAGAGTCACATACGAGGATAGAGAGCCTCTGTTCGCCCTATTATCAGAATAGTTCTCTATACCCCGTGATTGATCATTTGCAGCGGCTGCTTGAGTTTAGGAGGGAAGATCCCCCACAGGAGAAGCTCAACAAGCTTGAGAGGGTTCTGGAGCAGTATGACTTTTCCCTTCAGGAGATGGTGCCACTTTTTGCCTCTTTGCTTTCTCTGCCGCTTCCTGAGAGCTACCCATCTCTCACCCTTACACCTCAGAGGCAGAAACAGAAGACCCTGGAAGCCTTGCTGACTTGGCTGCTGAAGGAAGCGGAGAAACATCCGGTGCTGCGTATAGTGGAAGACCTACACTGGGTGGATCCCTCAACTCTTGAGTATCTAAGTCTCCTTGTAGAACAGGCACCAAAGACTCGTATCTTTGCTTTGTTCACATTTCGCCCGGATTTTAGCCCACCATGGGGCGCTCGCTCACACCTGACCCAGATCACGCTAAACCACTTAACCTGGAAACAGGTGGAGGTGATGGTCGAAAGGGAGGCAGGAGGCAAGGCTCTTCCTGCTGAGGTAGTTCAGCAGGTAGTGGCCAAGACCGATGGAGTACCTCTTTTTGTTGAAGAGTTGACCAAGATGGTGCTAGAGTCGGAATTACTCAGGGAGCGAGGAGACCATTATGAGCTTACGGGTCCCCTACCCCCACTAGCGATTCCTGCCACGCTGCAAGACTCACTCATGGCCAGGCTAGATCGGCTAGCTACAGTCAAGGAGGTGGCACAACTAGGAGCCACCTTGGGGCGGGAGTTTACCTATGAGTTGATCCAAGCGGTTTCACCCCTATCTGAGGAAACCCTACAGAGAGAGCTGGCTAAGTTAGTAGAAGCTGAACTTCTCTACCAGAGGGGACTCCCACCTCAGGCTAGGTACTTCTTCAAACATGCCCTGATTCAGGAAGCAGCTTATCAGTCATTGCTAAAGAGCAAAAGGCGGCAGTACCATCAAAAGATTGCACAGGTATTGGAGGAGCGGTTTGCAGAGATCAGAGAGACTCAGCCTGAGCTTCTTGCCTATCACTACACGGAGGCAGGCCTCAGCGGGCAGGCCATTGTCTATTGGCATAGGGCAGGCCAGAGGGCTATTGAGCGCTCGGCCAATATGGAAGCGATCGGTCACCTGATCAAGGGGCTGGAGTTGCTCAAGGCTCTACCGGATACCCCCGAGCGTATCCAGCAAGAACTTACGCTGCAGATCATCCTAGGCGTGCCGCTGACGGCCACTAAGGGCTATGCAGCCCCGGAAGTAGGGCAAACCTATGCCCGGGCTCGGGAGCTGTGTCAGCAGATAGGAGAGACCTCCCAGCTCTTCCCGGTGCTGCGGGGACTGGCACAGTTTTATAGAGTGCGGGCGGAATTAAAAACGGCACGCGAACATGCAGAGGAGCTTCTCACAGTAGCCCAGAATCTACAAAACTCATCTTTTCTCTTGGAGGCACACCTGGCTCTTGGCGAAATATTATTCTGGCTCGGAGATCTCTCCGCGGCCCTAGAACATGTCAAGCAGGGTTCTGCCCTTTACAGTCCCCAAGAGCATCGGTGGCAGGACTACCTCTATGTTCAGGATCCCGGAATGGCTTGCTGTGGATATGAGGCCTGGACCTTGTGGTTTCTTGGCTATCCCGATCAAGCCCTTGAGAGGAGCAAAGAAGCGCTCACTCTAGCCCGGGAGCTATCTCATCCATATACCATGGCTATTGCCTTGCTATTTAATGCCTGCCTCCATCAGTTCCGCCGGGAAAGTAAGCTGACCCAGGAGCGGGCAAATACGTTGAATGATCTATCTAACGAACAGGGGTTTCCCCAGTGGTTGGCATGGGGGACTATCCTGCGTGGCTTGGCTTTATGCGACCAGGGAATGTTAAGAGAGGAAGTTGAAAGTATAAAGAGAGGTCTTTCTGCCCGCAAGGCTCAAGGTTCAGAGATCGCAGGAACATATTTTCTTGCCCTTTTAGCAGAGGCATATGGGAAAGCGGGAGAAAAAGACGAGGGACTTAGGGTGCTGACAGAAGCGCTCATCGCTGCACAAAAAAATGGAGAGTGTTTCTATGAAAGTGAACTGCATAGACTCAAAGGAGTTCTCCTTGTGGATTCCTCAACGGAGAATAATGAACAGGCTGAATCATGTTTTCGTCAATCCATCGACATAGCCCGCCGCCAGGGTGCGAAATCACTGGAGCTTAGGGCAACAACCAGCTTAAGCCGTCTTTTGAAAAGTAAGGGCAAAAAGTACGAAGCTCGACAGATGCTGGCTGAAATTTACAACTGGTTCACCGAGGGATTTGACACGGCAGACTTGCAAGAGGCAAAGGCACTACTCGAAGAATTATCGTGAAATACAAAGAACTCCCGTAAGAAAACATTGGAAATTAGGGAATTAGATATCATTCTACTTCATGTTAAAAATATAAGGCAAAGAAATATGTTACTCAGGCCCTCCACATCTTCGAAAAGTTAGGCACACTACACGAGCCCGAAAAGGCAAAGAAGATACTAAGAGATTTAGGGTAACCGCCATTATTAAACCTATAACGGATTTCAGTTGAGTATGATACAAAAAGCGGCTTTGAGTAAAGGTTGTCATTCCCGCATGTTTTAAGCGGGAATCTAAAAAACAAGAAACTTGTCCCCACATGTTTTTAGTGGGGATGGATACCCGATAAATACATTCGGGCATGACACTGTACTACATGCAAGTGAAACACGCTATAAATATCACGCTTTTGATCGAGTGGTGGTATCCGTTCATAACAATCATAACAACAAAATCGTGCGGTTCCCAACATGCAGATCCCATATATGTTGCGGGAGAAAAAGGATTAGAAAAGATTTTTACT
>Ga0209641_10002248_pt1 | contig 16773 bp, 13 predicted proteins | sample RifCSP16_1_FD_184022 | JGI IMG/M metagenome (GOLD analysis project Ga0209641, IMG submission 184022) | Soil microbial communities from Rifle, Colorado - Rifle CSP2_sed 16_1 (SPAdes) (version 2) | ecosystem: Environmental > Terrestrial > Deep subsurface > Rock core/Sediment | place: Rifle...
GACATGAAGATGGGGTCGCGTGTTGCGGTCAGCACTTGAACATCGAGAAGCAAGAAAAGCAATATTCAATTCTCAATTCTCAATATTCAATTCTCAATATTCAATTCTCAATATTCAATTCTCAATATTCAATTCTCAATATTCAATGTTTACCGCCTACATTCCCCAATCCCTCGCGTACCGGAAATCCACATTCACCGTTCTGTACGAGACTTTTGCGATAATCGGAGGGCGTCGCTTGAACTGACTCTTCTGCACCATGGCGCGCACTTTCCTGATGAACCGCTTGTCAAATCCCCGCTTCACAAGTTCTTCATCCGACCTTCGTTCGTCGATCATGAAATACAACAATCGGTCGACCTTGCGATACTCAAGTCCCATTTCCCCTTCATCCGTCTGACCAGCCCAAAGGTCCGCGCTTGGCTCTTTTTTCACAATGCGCTCCGGAATTCCGATCGCAGAAGCAAGTTGCCAGACCTGCGTTTTGTACAAGTCTCCGATCGGATTCAATGCGGAAGCCGTGTCGCCAAACAACGTCCCGTACCCCAGCATGATTTCTGTCTTGTTGCTTGTTCCCACCACCAAAGCCCGTTCCCTCGCTGAGATATCGTACAACACAATCATACGCATGCGGGCCATGACATTGCCTCTTCGCGTACGATCCTTCGTGTTGTGGGTGTCGCAATACGCATCAACCATCGCGCTGATCGGAACTGCAAGCGTGCGTATTCCGAACTTCCCCGCAAGGAGCATCGCATCCTTGGTGCTTTGAGGATTGCTCGTTCTGTACGGAAGGATGACACCCAGGACATTCCTCTTGCCAAGTGCCCGTATCGCAAGAACAGCCGACACGGCAGAGTCCACCCCTCCCGAAAGCCCGACCACCGCCTTCGAGAATCCCGGATTTCGAATTTCGTCGCGGAGGAACCGCACCAACAGTTCCTCCACAATCTTCATATTGAGCTTCAGGGCATCGCTCTTTTGCGCCGATTCCATGCTACTCGCCTGCCTCGAGTTCTTTCAACGCCTTGCGGATGATCAAGAGACCCTCATCGACCTCTTCCGTTTTGAGATTCAGCGGCGGCCTGAAGCGAATAGCGCGGTCACCGCAGCCTATCAGAATCAATCCTTCCTCATACGCTTTGCTCCGCAGATGATCACGATTCTGTGACGTATCAAGGTCCATCGCACAGAAGAGGCCGCGACCCCGTGAATTGCTCACCAGCTTTGGAAACTCCTTTTCCAGCTGATTGATCTGCTTCAACATGTAGTCTCCAACGACCCGCGAATTCTCGACCAGATTTTCTTCCTGAATAATCTCCAGGGTGCGGGTGAAGCGAACCATGTCCGTCAGGTTGCCGCCAAAGGTGGAGTTGATCCGGCTGGGCTTGTGAAAGACATTGTCCATCACATCATCGATCCGGTTGGTCGAGGCGAACCCGCAAATCTGTGTCTTCTTTCCGAAAGCCATCAAATCGGGTTTCACAAAGTACTCATGCGCCCACATTTTGCCTGTTATTCCCACGCCTGTCTGCACTTCATCAAAAATCAGGAGGATCTCGCTCTCATCACAGATGGTGCGCAATTCTTCAAAGAATTCCTTTCGGAAATGGTTGTCGCCCCCTTCAGCCTGGATGGGCTCGATGATCAAAGCGGCAATATCGTCGGGATTGTTGACGATCGCCTGCTTGATCTGTTGGATCGCCAGTGTTTCTTCTTTTTTCACTTCGGCCAGATGGGCTGCATCGAGGGGAAACTTGATGGCGGGATTATGAATGCGCGGCCATTTGAATTTTGGGAAGTAATTGGTTTTCGTTGGATCAGTATTTGTCAGGGAAAGCGTATAGCCGCTCCGTCCGTGGAAGGCCCTCCGAAAGTGAATCACCTGCCACCCCCGCTCTTCCGTGTATCCTTTCGTGAAATTCCTGCGGACTTTCCAATCGAAGGCCGTCTTAAGCGCATTCTCCACGGCCAATGCGCCCCCGTCGACAAAAAAGACGTACGGGAAATATTCGGGCATCGCGACCCGTGCGAATGTCTCGACGAACTCCGCCATCTCGACTGTGTATGCGTCGGAATTGGAGGGCTTGTTGACGGACACCGTGGCCAGCTTCTCCAGAAACTCCGGAGTCGTCAGTTTTGGATGGTTAAGGCCGACAGAGCCAGACGAAAAGAACGTGAAGTAATCAAGATACTTCTTGTTGTATCTCGAGTCGTAGACGCGGGCACCTTGGGATCGCTTTAGATCGACCACAAGATCGAAGCCGTCAACCAGCATATGTCTTGCAAGCGTCGAGTGCACTTCCGTTGGAAGGACCTTGACGGGATTCTTTGTAGTGGGACGGGGAAGGTTGACCGAACCATTTCTTCTGTTCGGTGCTTCAACTGACTGCTTCTGAGTTTTCTGCGGTTTTGTTTCGATACCTTTTTCAGACATGTGACACCTCCAATTCGTTCCAAGGATTCATCGTTGATTGATGAAGGGGAAGCCCGTTCGCGGGCAAACGCATCCTTAGAAGAATTCCTGGTGTTCAAAGAACTGGATGATGAAAAAGGATCGGTGAGTCACGGAATTGTTGATTTGCTGATTTCTTGATTGATGATTTCGTTCCTATTCTTTTGTGTCGATTTGGGCTCTCTGGAGCTTACCGCTGTAATCAACATACACCGTTTTCCATTCGGAGAAAAACTCATAGACAGTCCATCCACCCTCTCGGTGACCATTTCCTGTCTCCTTTACTCCTCCGAACGGCATATGAGCCTCTGCCCCGATGGTGGGGGCATTAATATACGTAATCCCGGCGCGGATATCCCGTATGGCCTGATACGCATTATTCAGATCCTGCGTATAGACCGATGAAGACAGGCCGTAATTCGTTCCGTTTGCCACATCGATTGCGTCAGCAATATTTTTCACCTTGATCACCGACAGCACAGGCCCGAAAATCTCCTCCCGTGCCACCCTCATCGAGGCGGTGACGGCGCCAAGGATGGTAGGTTCATAGAACCAGCCTTTGGACAATTCGTTTCCATCGGGGCGCTTTCCACCTGCGAGAACTTTCGCTCCTTCTTCGGTTCCGATACCGACATACTTCTCCACCGTTTCGACCTGATTCTGATTCACCAGCGGACCGACATCCGTGGTTTCCTTGAGTCCGTCGCCAAGACGAAGTTTCTTCGTATGATCCACAAGCATGGAGAGGAACTTGTCATAGACTTTCTCGTGAACAATCAGCCTGCTCGTGGCTGTGCAGCGTTGTCCCGTTGTGCCAAACGCACCCCACAGGACCCCCTCGAGGGCGAGATCCAGTCTTGCGTCATCCATGACAATCTGGGCATTCTTCCCTCCCAGTTCCAATGAAACGCGTTTGAGCGTCTTTGCAGCCACTTCGGAGATCTTCTTGCCCACGCCGCTCGATCCGGTGAAGCTGATCAGGTCGATCGACGGGTGATCGACGATTGCCATCCCAACCGAACTACCGCCGCCATGGACGATGTTGACGACTCCCTCGGGGATCCCGGCCTCAACCAGAATCTCAACCAGCCTGGCCGCCGTTTCGGGTGTATCCGAGGCCGGCTTGAACACGATAGCATTCCCGCAGACGAGCGCAGGGAACATTTTCCACGTTGGGATGGCCATGGGAAAATTCCACGGCGTGATTATTCCGGCAACGCCAATCGGCATGCGCAAGGCCATATTGAATTTGTTCGGGAGCTCCGACGGGACAGTGTGCCCAAACAGGCGGCGTCCCTCCGATGCGGCGTAGTACGCAGTGTCGATTCCTTCCTGAACATCTCCCCGCGTTTCAAGAAGTACTTTTCCCATCTCCTTTGTCATCGTGCGGGCAAGGTCTTCTTTGCGCGCAGTCATCAGGTCTCCGACTTTCTTCAGGATGTTCCCACGACTCGGAGCGGGTACAAGCCGCCACCGTTCAAACGCTTCTCGCGCTGCACTAACCGCCTCATCGACATCTTCTTTTCCTGAAAGGGGAAACGTGCTCAGCACTTCATCCCAATTTGCGGGATTGCGGTTTTCGAAGGTTTTTCCTGATTTTGCGTCAACCCATTTTCCGTTTATGAAGTTCTTGTATGTTTTGGCCATGGTCGTTGTCAGTGTCAGTGTTCAGTTGTCAGTAGTCAGTAGAAAGTTTTCGGTCTAAAGCCGAGAGCTGAGGGCTGACCGCTGAAAGCCAACAGCTCTCAGCTCCCCGCGTACGCGGGGACAGCTTTCAACTCCTCATTTCAATCCTAACCTCTCAAATACATAATCGACGTGCTTCACACTTTTCTTTCCGTCAAACACGTTATCCAGTTCGTTTTTGTCCAGGTATTTTTTCACTTCGGAATCCCCTTCCAGTACCGATCGGAAATCCGCTCCGTTCTGCCATACACTCATCGCGTGGTTCTGAACCACGCGGTACGCATCCTCTCGTTTCATTCCTTTTTTTGTCAATCCAAGGAGCACCGATTGTGAAAAAACGAGGCCATGCGTCTTTTCGAGGTTCTTTCGCATGTTCTCGGGATACACGATCAATTTGTCGACAATGGCGGTAAATTGAACCAGCATATAGTCGAGGAGAATACAGCTATCGGGGACAATCACACGTTCCACGGAAGAATGTGTGATGTCGCGTTCGTGCCACAGCGCAACATTCTCCATTGCTGCAACTGCATTGCCGCGCAGCACCCGTGATAATCCCGCTATTCGCTCGCAGGTGATGGGATTGCGCTTGTGGGGCATGGCGGACGACCCCTTCTGTCCCTTTGAAAAGAACTCCTCAGCTTCCAGAACTTCGGTTTTCTGGAGGTGGCGGATCTCCGTGGCAAATTTCTCCAACGAGCTGCCGACCACCGCAAGAGTGTTCATGAATTCAGCATGTCTGTCTCTTTGCAGGACCTGGGTTGAAATCGGGGCCGCCTGCAGAGCAAGCTTCTCGCACACATATCGCTCAACTGAAGGATCAATGTGAGCATAGGTACCGACAGCTCCCGAAATCTGGCCGACCGAAATGGTCCTGGCCGCATGCTGAAGCCGTTCAATATTCCGCAGCGTTTCGGCGTACCAGAGAGCGAATTTCAGCCCAAGGGTCACAGGTTCTGCATGAATGCCGTGTGTACGGCCGACCATGACAGTCATCTTGTGCTCTTTGGCCCGCCGCGCGAGGACCGTTTTGAGATTCTCCAAATCCTTGAGCAACAGCTCCGCCGATTGCTTCATTTGAACGGCAAGCGCCGTGTCCAGAACATCCGAAGACGTCATACCGAGATGGATGAAGCGCGATTCGGGTCCGACGTATTCACCCACATTCGTGAGGAAAGCAATCACGTCATGTTTAACTTCTTCCTCGATTTCGAGGATTTTGGGAACGCTGAACGCCGCCTTCTTGCGGATGGTGGCGACGGCTTCTTGCGGAATGACCCCGAGCTCAGCCTGTGCCTCACAGGCGAGCAGTTCGATCTCCAGCCAGATGCGGTACTTGTTTTCGTCTTCCCAGATTTTCCCCATTGCGGGGCGGGTGTACCTTTGGATCACTGACCTTCTCCCTGTGCGCGTCGACCGAGTGTGAATGTGACCGTCATCGTCTTCTTTTCCCTGTACACTTCCATCGTGAGGACTTCTCCCGGCCTCGAATCGCTGAGGAGGACGAACAAATCATCCTCCGAAACAATCTTTTGACCGTTGACCTGCAGAATAATGTCGCCAACCTTCAATCCGGCTTTATCGCCCGGACCGTTCCTTTGAATCTCACTCACAATCACGCCTTCGGCCCTCGTAAGCCCAAAATATCGTGCCACACGCGTATCGACGGACTGGAACTCGAATCCATGCCAGCCCTCGCGGGCCACTTTTCCTGTCCGGCGAAGCTCGGCCACGACACGTTTGATCTTGTTGACGGGAATCGCAAAGCCATATCCGACATACGTTGTACTTTGTCCGCCCGTATAGATGAGGGTGTTCATTGCGATGACTTCACCCGAGGAATTCACCAGCGGCCCGCCGCTATTGCCGCCGTTGATCGCCGCGTCCGTTTCAATCATGTCCCGGTAGAAGCGATTGTCCACGCGACCAAGGTTCATGCCTGTGGAGCTTATGACCCCCACAGTTACTGTTGGTTTGTCATTGATCTCAAAGAGTCCAAAGGGATTTCCGAGTGCGATGGCCCATTCTCCCACAATGATTTCATCCGAGTTGCCGAGGGTGAGAAAAGGCAGATTGTTTCCTTTTACTTTGAGAAGCGCAACGTCGCTCACCGGATCCGTTCCCACGAGCTCTGCGGGCAGGCGTTCTCCGTTCGTCATCGTGACGGTAATTTGCGTCGCGTTTCCTGCAACATGGTCATTTGTAATAATGTATCCGTCCGGGGAAATAATGAAACCCGATCCCAGGCCCTTCACTTGCTGTCGAACCGTGCGATCGCCGAAAAACCTTCGCATCCACGGATCGTCCCCAAAAAACCGGTAGAAGGGATCCTGGTACTCCCTGATTTCAATGACATTGATTCCGACGATTGCAGGACTGACGCGGGCAACGGCCCGAGTAATGCCATTCTGACGGGTTGATGCAATGTCATCTGCAGATTGTCGTTCCTGGGTCGGGATTGCGAGCGGGAATGAATCGTTAAACTTGACGTCACCCGTTTCTTCTCCGGGAGCGGCTGCATTCGTCGGACGTATAGAATAGCCGATCATCACCCCCAAGAGCAGGGGGAAAGAAAGAACGAGAAGGATTCTTAATGTCTTGCTTACCATACCGCCTCACTCTCCTTTTTTCTGTTTCAATTCCGCAAATGCATCACGATGGCTCAGCAGCAGGATGACACTCATCGCCAGAGCGAGCCAACGGATATTCGTTGCAGTGCCGGAAACAAACACGAGTGCCTCCAACGACGCTTCCGGGAGCAGCAACAGCACGACGGGTGTGGCCAATGTTGCCAGGAGGTTCGATGCGAGGATTGTCTGTTTTTGCCATTTCAGGACTGCCCAGATTGTGCACCATACAATGACGTAGCCGGTTGCAAGCAGGAGGAGACCCCCGCATGCGGTCGCAAGGCCTCTCCCTCCTTTGAAGCGAAGCCACACGGGGTAGTTGTGACCGACGACCGAGGCGAGAAGACCGGCCGCAAGTCCGAGAAAATCGGGTGTCCAGAGCGCGGCGAGTGTCACCGCGATCGCTCCCTTCAGTCCGTCGGTTATTCCAACGGCAATTCCCATCCTCGTTGACCCTGTCACAACCCCGGCGTTGTAGGCACCGACATTGCCGCTGCCGCTTTTGGTGATATCGATGTTCGATTGTTGCTTTACCAGCAGGTATCCGGTTGGGAAGGAGCCAACGAGGTAGCCGCTCAGAAAGCTTAGGAAATACGGGAGCACGGAAGCGCTGTCAAGTGGTACGATGGTTCAAAAATACCGAAAACTGACAAGGATTACAAGGATTTTCAGGATTACCGGGATTTGTTGGATTGGAAGGATTTTGGGGCGTTGCGGGGGGGGTATTAATTCGGATAATTAGAAAGGATCAAGAGTTGGGAAAACGATACCGGGGCGAACAGCGGATTGCACTTTGGAAAGGAAAACGAGGGGATCAGGAGCCTTCGCGGTGAAGTTCGCCTTTTGCGTGGCGCGTCATCAATTCCGATGTTGCCTTATGAGGATCCTTCCCATCGAAAAGCATTTCATACACCGCATCGACTATCGGCATTTCAACACGATGTTTTTTGGCAAGGTCTCTCACCGACCGGGTGGATGCAACTCCCTCGGCAACCATCACCATTTCCTTGAGGACATCGTCGAGTTTTCGCCCCTTCCCCACCTGTTCTCCCACATATCGGTTCCGACTGTGCCGACTCATGCACGTCACTATCAGATCACCGATTCCCGAAAGGCCTGCGAAGGTTCTGGGCTGGGCCCCGAGTTTGACACCGAGGCGCGTGATCTCATACACCCCGCGTGTCATAATGGCCGCCTTGGTATTGTCACCGAATCCGGCCCCATCACTGATCCCCGCTCCCACGGCAATGACGTTCTTGATCGCTCCCCCCAGTTCCACGCCCCTGATATCCTCGTTCACGTACACGCGGAAATAGGGTGTCATGAACGCTTCCTGAACGAGTTTGGCGGATTGGTTCTTGTAGGCCGAGGAGACGATCGCCGTGGGCATCTTGCGGCACACTTCTTCGGCATGGCTTGGGCCGGAGAGAATTGCAATATTTTCTTTTTTCTCGTGCTTCAGAACATCGAGGAGGACTTCAGACATGGTCATGAGGGTCTGATTCTCGATTCCTTTTGCGACATTACAGAGAACGGTATCCTCAAGGTCAAGATCGGCAATCTTTTCAACGACCGACCGGAGGAACTGCGCTGGGACTGCGGCGACGATGAGGTCACGTCCATCGCAGGCAGGGCCGATGTCCGTTATGATCTTCAGCTGCGGGGGAAGGTAGATTCCGGGAAGAAAAGAGGGGTTTTCTCGTTTCTCAATCATCAACTCCGCCTGGGCGGATTTGTACGTCCAGAGGTTGACATCGTGGCCGTTTTCGACAAGGACGAGGGCGAGAGTAGTACCCCAGCTTCCGGCACCGAGAACAGTAGTTTTCATGAGATGAACCTCTGAGCGAGGTTTCCCACCGGCTCCCCAAGGCAAGATGGAGCGAGTTACTCCGTCTCGACGGGCTTTTTCTGAGCGGCGCGAGAGATTCTGTTTTCCGTTCCCTCAATCAGCCGCCTGATATTTGCGCGGTGGGAATAAATAAGAAGAAGGGCAACACCGAGGCTGAAGATAATCAGGGTCTTGTAGCTATGGATTTCGTCGCCAAAGATGTTGAATCGGACGAAGAGCGTTGCCGGAAACGCCACTGCAGCACTGATCGATCCGAGCGAAACGTACTTATATGCCATGAATACGATGAAAAAGACAGCCGCGGAAATACCAAATTCGACCGGAGTCACTCCCAGCAACATGCCTGCCCCCGTTGCGATTCCCTTGCCGCCCCGGAATCCAGCGAACACAGTCCAGATATGTCCCACAATGGCTGCTCCCCCACAGATCATTTGGATGATGGTGAAATCATCAAATGGAGTTCTGTTGTAGAAAGGAAGCGTTGGATCCCAAAAAAGGCGTGCGATGAGGGCGGTCGCGATGAATCCCTTTGCCAGATCGATCGCCATCACAAGGATACCTGACTTCCATCCGAGGACACGAAAGACATTCGTTCCGCCGGCGTTGCCGCTGCCTTTGGTTCGAATATCAAACCCATGCTTCCATCTTGAAAACAGCACCGCCGTCGGGAGCGAACCAAGGATGTAACTCAGAACAACTATGACTGTCAAATTAATCATTCGCCGGTATCCTTCGGTGGGAGTGATTTGATGGACTTGAAAATAATGAGTTTGGGTCTAAGATGCAAGAACGATGGGTGAAGGTGATAACATCGTTCGCAGTGCGGTGAATTATGCAACACCTGTCTGATGCCAACGCTGCAAAATGAGCATTCCAAGCTCAAGATCTTCCTTCGTCGTTATCTTGATATTGTCATAGCTCCCTTCAACGATTTTAATTTTCACGCCCATCCGCTCAACGAGGGCAGCCTCGTCAGTAGAATGGAATCGTTCCTTCGAAGCCTTTTCAAACGCTTTGAGCAGGATCGCCGCCTTGAACGCCTGAGGCGTCTGAATAATCCAGAGCGCCGTACGGTCCAGGGTGTGATCAAAGAATCCGCCGCCGTTTGAGCGGCGCATCGTGTCTTTTGGCTGGACCGCGAGGACAGCGGCCTCGTGATCACGGCATGCCATGACGAGTTCTGTAATCTTGTCCGGATGGACGAATGGCCGGACACCATCATGAATGAGGACAACGTCACCCGGCCGAAAGTCCAGACGTTTCACGACATTGTGCACCGAGTCCTGCCGTTTCTCGCCTCCAGCAACGATTTTGCTGACTTTGTTGAGCCGGTAGCGGGTCACAAGCTGTTCCACTTCGGTGATCGATTCTTCAGGAACCGCCAGGGCAATCTCATCAACATCGGAAGAGGATTCAAAGCGCTGAACTGTATGAACAAGAATCGGCTTCTCTTCGAGCCGAAGAAACTGCTTGGGTATCCCACCGCCAAGCCGGCTGCCCAACCCGGCAGCCGGTATGACGGCATAGACTTTTGGTCGTTCCTGCATCATTGTTTGCTCTCTGGCCTTACGGGTTACAGAAATAGGACCGCATCTCCATAGCTATAGAACCGGTATCCATCTTTGATCGCTTTTTTATACCCCCTCATCATGAAATCATGCCCGCCAAACGCGCTCACCAGCATCAACAGCGTTGATTCGGGAAGATGGAAATTGGTGATCAATTTGTCAGTCACTTTGAAGTCGTAGGGCGGAAAGATGAATTTATCCGTCCAGCCCCTTGAAGGTTTCAAATGACCGTCAGAGGTGACGCTTGATTCCAATGCCCGGCAGGTGCTTGTCCCCACGACAAAAACGTTGTGCTTTGCATCGATCGTCTTGTTGATGATCGTGGCGGCCTCGTGGGAGATCTCGTAGTATTCCGAATCCATCTTGTGTTTCGTCAGGTCTTCCACTTCCACCGGCCTGAAGGATCCAAGGCCGACATGAAGTACGACAGGAACGATCTTGACTCCCTTCCCATGGAGCTTTCGCAGGAGAGCTTTGGTGAAGTGAAGGCCGGCCGTTGGTGCAGCAACTGCCCCAAGGACTCGGGCATAGACCGTCTGGTATGTTTCCTTGTCCTTGTTGGTTGCCTCCCGCTTGATGTAATGCGGAAGCGGAGTAATGCCGATTCGTTCAATGATCTTGAAAAAATCGCCCTTGTGATTAAACCGGACCGTACGGCCTCTGGACGTGGTATTATCGATCACCTCACACCAAAGCTTGCCGTCATCGAAAAAGATCTTGTTTCCGATTCTGACTTTCCGGGCCGGATCCACAATCACATCCCAGATATTCTCTTCCGCATTCAATTCGCGAAGAAGAAATACTTCGATTTTTGCGTTGGTCTTTTCCTTTTTGCCGAACAGCCGCGCCTGAAAGACGCGTGTTTCGTTCACCACAAGACAATCGCCTTTCTCGAAGTAGTCCACGATCTCGAAGAACGTGCGATCTTCGATCGATTCATCCGCCCGGTTCATGACCATCATGGCCGAGTGATCGCGGGGTTTTGCCGGATACTTGGCAATGAGATTTCGGGGAAGCGGGTATCTGAAGTCTGAGAGCTTCATTCAGTGCAATCCTTCCACATTAATAAGAGCATTTAGCGCCTTTTGGATCCCTTGCGCTTCGGAGCCGCTTTCTTCTTTGCCGGTGCTGAATCGGCAAGGGCTGCGCGGGCAGCCGCGAGGCGGGCAATCGGGACACGGAACGGCGAACAACTGACATAGTTGAGACCGATCTGATGGCAGAATTCGACACTCGACGGCTCACCGCCGTGTTCGCCGCAGATGCCAAGTTTGAGAGTCGGCCTTGCCGAGCGGCCTTTCTCGACCGCCATCTTCATCAACACGCCAACCCCTTCCCTGTCGATTGCTTCAAACGGATCCTTGGCATATATCTCACGGTCGACGTAGGGAATGAGAAATGTTCCTGCGTCATCGCGACTCACTCCAAGTGTTGTCTGGGTGAGGTCATTTGTGCCAAAGCTGAAAAACTCCGCGACGCGGGCAATCTCGTCTGCAGTCACGGCACCGCGCGGCACCTCGATCATCGTCCCAACGAGATATTTGAATTTCACTCCCTTCTCTTGCATGACCTGTTCGGCGACTGTGCGGACAATTTTCTCCTGGTGGATAAGTTCCTTCACGTTCCCAACCAGCGGAATCATGACTTCCGGCTCGACCTCGATGCCCCGCTTTTTGACATTTGCCGCGGCTTCAAAGATCGCCCGGGACTGCATCTCGGTGATTTCGGGATAAATGACTCCGAGGCGGCATCCCCGGAATCCCAGCATGGGATTGAATTCATGCAGTGAATCAACCCGCTGACGCACCTTCTCATACGACACGCCCATCTGGGCAGCCAGCTCCTTCTGTGGTGCTTCATCATGCGGAAGAAACTCATGCAGCGGCGGATCGATCGTTCGAATCGTGACCGGACGACCGGCCATTGCCTCAAAGATTCCTTCGAAATCCTTGCGTTGAAGTGGAAGAAGTTTCGCCAGTGCCTTCTTGCGATCTTCGACGGTGTCCGCAAGAATCATCTCGCGCATCGGACCGATCTTCCCTTCGCCGAAGAACATGTGCTCTGTGCGGCAGAGACCAATTCCCTCAGCACCAAACGCGACAGCATTGACCGATTGGTCTGGTTGGTCGGCATTTGTTCTCACTCCAAGCCGCCGATACTTGTCGGCCCAATTCATCATCTTCGCAAACTCCTGGTACACCGGCGCATTCTTTGAATCTAATGTGCGATCGATCAGAACCTGAAGGACCTCGGACGGACGTGTTTGTACTTTGCCCAGCAACACCTCGCCTGAGGTTCCGTCGATGGAGATCCAATCGCCTTCCTTGACCGTCTGGCTGTTCACTTGCATCGTGTGACTCGCATAGTCGACGTTGAGCGCACTGCATCCCGCAACGCAGACCTTGCCCATCTGGCGGGCCACCAGAGCCGCATGAGACGTCATCCCACCCCGCGCCGTGAGTATTCCCTCGGAAGCATCCATTCCTTTGATGTCTTCAGGTGAAGTTTCGATTCTCGTCAGGATAACTTTCTCCCCGCGCTTAGCCCATTCTTCCGCGTCCTGGGCGTTGAACACGACCCGCCCCGATGCTGCTCCGGGTCCGGCATTCAGCCCTTTCGCCAGAAGTTTGCCTTCTTTGACCGCGTTCGCCTTTTGTGCCGGGTCGAAGATCGGACGCAGAAGCTGGTTCAGTTGATCCGGCTCGATCCTCCGTATCGCCTCTTTGTCGGTGATAAGCCCCTCGTCGACCATGTCAACTGCAATCTTGATGGCCGCGAACGCGGTGCGTTTGCCGACGCGGCACTGAAGCATGTAGAGCGTTCCCTGCTGGATTGTGAATTCGATATCCATCACATCGCGGTAGTGTTTCTCGAGGGTCTTGCGTATCTGATCCAGGTGCTTGTAGAGCTTCGGATCGTTTCTTGCAAGATCGGAAATCGGGAGTGGGGTCCTGGTGCCTGCGACAACATCCTCACCCTGGGCATTCATCAGAAACTCGCCGTAGAATACGTTTTCTCCGGTAGCGGGATCACGCGTGAACGCAACGCCGGTTCCGGAGTCCTCCCCCATGTTTCCGAACACCATAGTCTGGACATTGACGGCGGTGCCCCATGAGCTGGGAATGTCATACAGTTTGCGGTAGGCGATGGCGCGGTCGTTCATCCACGAGCCAAACACTGCGCCGATGGCTCCCCAAAGCTGATCCAGAGGATTCTGGGGAAAATCATTTCCCGTTTTTTCCTTGATTGCCCCTTTGAACCGCGCAACGAGATCTTTCAGGTCCTCTGCGGTCAGCTCAGTGTCGAGGTGGACACCCTTTTGTTTCTTCTTTTCCTCGATGATTGCCTCAAAGGGATCAATGTCATCCTTATGTACCGGCTTCAGTCCCAAAACAACGTCGCCATACATTTGGACGAAACGGCGGTAGCAATCGTACGCGAACCGTTCGTTTTTCGTTTTCCGAATCAATCCCTGAACGGTCTGATCGTTCAATCCAAGATTGAGAATGGTGTCCATCATTCCGGGCATGGAAGCACGCGCACCCGACCGCACAGAGACCAAGAGAGGATTGTTACTATCGCCAAATGTCGCACCAAGAACTTGTTCCACTTTCCTGAGCGCGGTTTCCACCTCTTTGCGGAGAGTCTTCGGGTACGACCGGCCATGATCGTAGAAGTATGTGCACAGTTCCGTGGTTATTGTGAAACCGGGGGGAACCGGAAGTTTAATGTTCACCATTTCCGCCAGGTTGGCTCCTTTGCCGCCCAGGAGACCCTTCATTTCAGCTTTGCCTTCGGCTTTTCCGCTTCCGAAGAAGTAAACGTATTTGGGATTCTTAGCCATTGTACTGGTCCGTTTCTTTTTCTATTCTAGATTGGTACTGATGGTTGGATATTGAACGTGATACTTCCTTCATGAAATACTCTGCGACATTGCGCGAGCACGGATTATCGAAATCGACCATACGTTCGGGGTGCCACTGGACAAGAAGCAGAAACGGCATTCGGTCCTTCAGGACCCATTCCAGGGCTTCTGTGATTCCGTCGTCCGATTTCGCCACTACCTTGAGTCCTTTTCCGAGTTGATCAACAGCCTGATGATGAATCGAGTTCACCTTGTGGGGATTCGGTCCGATGATACTCCCCAGCATGCTATGAGGATCAATCGCCAAAGGATGGCAGAATTCCTGTCCGTCGTGCGTTGCGTGATCGTCATATCCGGCAATCGGGAGATCGATGATCAATGTACCCCCAAGGTAGACATTCATCACCTGCATGCCGCGGCAGATTCCGAGAATCGGAATTTCCCTCTCCAAAGCCTTTTCAATCACTTTGAACTCAAATGCATCTCTCAGTTCGTTCACTTCTTCGACGCGGTCAATGGCTTCGCTCACACCGTACAAGGCCGGATGAACATCTCCGCCTCCCGTAAGGACGAGTCCGTCTACATTTCCCGTCATTTCTTCATTCTTGAAGTGGTACGAGAGCTTCACGAACTCGACGTTCGGATCAATTCTTTTGATCCACCGGAGATAGTTGTCGAACACCGGTTTCGGTCTCAGGTTATCCGTGATTCCAAGTCGCACACGCGTTCCCTGTCTTGTTCCCGGAATTGAATTCCATCTACTTCCTCACACTCACGATCTTTTCGAGGATTATTTTCAATTCCTTTTCCCCCGAGATGATTTCCGATCTGACGCCAATCCCGAAAAACGGGAATTGTCCCAAAGAGTTGGACCCTTCTTCAAGTCTCACCCCATCTTTCTCCGTCGTTACGAGGACCTCCGCCCCGAGGAGTTGGAATGATTCTCCGATTTCTTTCAAATCGCCAACAGTGTACCAGTGGTGATCTTCAAACCTGTGATGTGCAAGGACATTTGCACCGAGCTCCTTGAGCGTACGATCGAAGGAGGAAGAATCGGCAATGCCGGAAAAGGCAATCGTCTTCTTTCCACGTACCGCGTTCCGGCCGACGTCCTTTCCCGATCCGAATCGGCGAATACCCGCCACCGCCGTGCGGAGACCGATGATCGGAACATGAAATCGTCTTCGAAGTTCCTGAGCGGTTTCCTCAAACTGATTCACATCCCTGCATTTCGAAATCACAATCACATTGGCTCTGCGCAGTGACCGGAACGGCTCCCGGCGGTATCCGGCGGGAAGTAGCTGCGGCCGCCCCGTCAACTCATCTGCTGTCAGCAGGACGATATCGCAGTCTCTGAACAGCGATCGATGCTGAAACCCGTCATCAAGAACAACCACATCCGGAGCAAAAAGCTCCACTGCTTTGTGCGCGCCGCGGGCTTTTCTCTCATCAACGACAACCGGAACACCCTGCAACTGCGCTGCAAGAAGGGCCGGCTCATCTCCGGCAAGGATTGCCTCAGCGCATTTCTGCTGTCCGTTGCTGACAACCTGAAAACCCTTTGATTTTCTCCCAAAGCCGCGGCTCACGACAGCGGGTTTCATTCCATGTTTCTTCAGAATTGAAACCAACTCCGACACGAACGGCGTTTTCCCCGTTCCGCCGGCAGAAATATTTCCCACGGAGATAACCGGAACAGAGATTCTCACGATGCGTGAGATCCCGATTTCAAAGAACAGATTTCTTATGGCTACCGCAACGCCGTACAACCATGACAAAGGCAGCAATATTCGAGAAGGACTCACGGCTATGCCATACCAAGGATATGCCGCGCAACTCTTTTCGACGCGCCTGGAGAGCCGAGTTTCTTTCTGAGCAGCGACAGTTCGGCACGCATCGCCCTGAGCCGCTCTTCATTCCGCAGCGTTTGCATTGCTTCCTGCACCAGCGTGCCGACGGCGACCCGATGCTGAATGAATTCCGGAACAATCGTTTTGCCTGCGATGATGTTGACCAGCCCGATATTCCGTACCCGGATGAGAAGCCGTCCGATACAATAGGTAAGCCATGAAGTCCTGTAGAGAACGAACATCGGAGTTCCAAAACAAGCCGTTTCCAGAGTCGCGGTGCCGGAGGTAACAAACGCGAAATGTGAGTGACTCATAACATCGTAGGTTGCCCCTTTCACGAGACGAACTCCGTCAAGGTTGAAGAGAGTGCGAAAGAAGGACTCTTCAAGGGTTGGCGCCACGGCAACGGCGATTTCCATTTTCTCCTCCGCGGCGACCTTGCGGGCCGCCTGCAGCATCACTGGAAAGATCTTCTCTATCTCCTGGCGCCGGCTCCCGGGAATCAGTCCAAGGATTTTCCTCGATGGATCGATGCCGTACCGTTTGCAGAAGTTCTTTCTCGTCAATCCGGCATCCAGCACCTCAAGCAGGGGGTGGCCGACAAACTCAACCGGTATGTTTTCTTCCTTGTAGAAATCCACTTCAAATGGAAAGACCACGAGCATCGAATCCACGAGACCGCGCATTTTCTTCACGCGTGACCGGTGCCATGCCCACACTTGCGGGCTGACGTAGTACACAATTTTTAACCCGTATTTTCTGACTCTCCTCGCAAACCGCAGATTGAATCCCGGATAGTCAATCAATACGAGAACCTCGGGCTTCTTGAATTTTACGATTTGTTCGAGTGTATGCTCCATCACCTTGATGAAT
>Ga0209641_10002254_pt1 | contig 16747 bp, 18 predicted proteins | sample RifCSP16_1_FD_184022 | JGI IMG/M metagenome (GOLD analysis project Ga0209641, IMG submission 184022) | Soil microbial communities from Rifle, Colorado - Rifle CSP2_sed 16_1 (SPAdes) (version 2) | ecosystem: Environmental > Terrestrial > Deep subsurface > Rock core/Sediment | place: Rifle...
CGCTAGATCGCCTGATGTCGTGCATATTACTCAGGGAGGGGGAGGAGACCTATGGATGGCGATAGCTGGCTTGTTTGTGCGCGCCTATCCATTTGTCGTGACATTAATGGATGCACAAGCTCACCCAGGAGATAGTCCCGCGCCCTGGATATGGCGGCTGACGAATGCAATGGCGATTCGCTTATCTGACCGGATTATTGTGAATGGCCGGGGGCTGGTCCAACAGATGCAGGATAACTACAAGATCGCGACATCAAAGATGGAGTATACGCCAATGGGCCCGTTCGAAGTGTTCTGTCGGTATTCAACCGGCAGGAACAGGGAACGCCCCAACGCACTACTGTTTTTTGGTCGGATTCTCAAATACAAGGGGCTAGAGTACTTGGTACGCGCTCAGCCTCTCATTGCCCGGAAGTTTCCTGACGTACGCATAGTAATAGCGGGGCGAGGCGAAGATCTTGAGCGCTGTCGGGTTCTGATGGAAGATCCAACTTGCTTCGAGGTGCACGACTCGTTCATCCCCAACGAGAAGGTGGCGCAATTGTTTGAAGAGGCTGCCGTTGTTGTGATGCCATATATTGAAGCCTCAACCAGCGGCGTGCTTGCGACGGCGTATGCCTTCGGCAAGCCAACCATAACCACTCGCGTAGGTTGCTTGCCGGAGATTGTGTTGGACGGAATCACCGGTCGTTTGGTGCCGCCGGGTGATGTCGAGGGACTAGCTCATGCCATTGTTGAGCTTCTGTCTGATGATTCATTGCGCCACCGTATGGGTGAGAATGCGGCGCGTTGGATGAAACAAGAACTATCCTGGCAAGAGATTGCCCGACAGACCCTGGGGATATATGAGAAAACGATCAGGTTACGCAACATTCCTTGAGAATCTAGAATGCCCACGCAGGTCATACTCAGAGAAAGCACAAAGGAAGGACATCCATTAGGATCCTATCGTATCCTTGTACCTGTTCGCCACCTATTTCCGGGCACAGGTAGTGTTATGTAGCGGTACAGCTGTCACATGAAAGCGGATCAATCTCCCGTCATCTAGTAGTTGCTGAACAGCAAGGATGAGAGGTAGGTAGAACCCGGATTTGGTCTGGAGATCGGCGCTTGCTCTCGTGTCACGAGCCGGACGAAGTTTCTTCTTGCCCTAGTGACCAGGAGAAAACTATCAGAATTCGAGCGCAAATCTGGACTTGGTACGTGAAAACTTCACCCACACCCTAGGCGACTGTCTATAGTCCCGCGACAGTGCCGCCTGTGCCCTTGAGCACCTCGCTAGAGACGGCTGTTGTCTAGATGTCTGGCTTGGTCATGAGTGCGCTACTACCTTCGGATAGGGATATGGCATCAGAGAATGGAGACATCTCCAGGTCACTGGTGTCACACGCTGACCTCAAGAGGGCGTTCGCCACGTTGGCAGAATGGGGAACAGCAGAAAGCAGATATGCAGTAGCTGAGGGCCTGCAGCCAAGGAACATCTGTGAGCTGCACATTATGACATAGGGATATTTCTGTGAACGGACAAGAACTGGTAGGTCGCAATGTGGAGGTTCCTGTATAGGGCCGCACCTGGCTGATAGACTGGGAGCACGTGATGCTTGGGGATGCGTCGAGGATAAGCTGAGGAGTGCTGAGCGTGGAATACCTGGACGCGCATCGCGTTGAGTTCCGCCAAGAGGATCTGTGTGAGTATTCGTCGACGCTCGATGGCCTAGAAGGTGATTTATGGTGCGACCGGGTGAGTATGTGGATGGGGTCCTATTGAGGGGTTACATATGAACATGATGGGGACAAGTGGGTCTAAACCCACCATTCATTCCGGTAACTCGACTCCTGGACGGCGTCGAAATGGAATCTCGCTTCGGAGATTCCCCTATCCCTATAGAGCTGCAATGGCCATCTGTAGTGACATAGATGGGACAAGAACTACCGATGAATTCCTGGAGATTCAACGGTTTCTGAATACGAAAGGTGTCACGAGCATGGGAGAGGGTATCGGGTTGGAAATAGGCAATAGCTTCTATTTCTACGACGTTGCGGGCCAGTTCTCGTATTTTTCCCGTGATGAACGTGCGAGAGCGGTTATTATCGATCTGATTCGAGCTGGCTTTATTGATTGTCTTCATTCATATGGTGACGCAGCAACATCCCGCGACCAGGTGGAACGCGCGATAGATGCACTAACCGCTGAGGACTGTCGGCTTCGAGTGTGGACGAATCATTTCAACGCGCGAAGCAACATCGGTCGTAAGTTCGAGCACTTGTTTGGCTCGTGCGAAGGGGATAACCCGGGTGGGAGGATCTACCATGCAGATTTGACTCTGGCCTACGGAATACGATACGCATGGGTCGGGAGCCACACGCGGATTGTGGGACAGGATTCCGGTGATTCCTATTCGTGGCTAGCAACCTTATGGGACCCGCGCTACCCGGCGAGTTCGTTCGCAAGCACGTTGAAGGAGGCGAGGAAGATCGCCCTTGGGAGGGCGGGAAGTCGGCGGTATGCCATGCACTCGAGTAATCAGCTAATGGCCCCATTAGGGCTAGCTGATGGACAGCAATTGCACGAGTTCAAACGCTATGGGAATCATCCAGTCAGTCCCGGGGAGGGGGCAACATCCCGGGGACTGGCATACGTGATATCGGAGCGGGCCCTGAGACATTTGAAGGCGCGACAAGGCTTCATGATTGTGTATTCTCATCTTGGAAAGAACAGTGACTCCAAGGAGGTCATTGCTCGGGAGTCTCAAGCGGCGCTGAGAAACTTGGAGCGGGAATTTAGAGAGGGGCAGATATATGTCACAACAACAGCGAAGCTGTTGAACTATTGCGCTGCCCTAAGATACCTTGAATGGTCACATCGTCAGGTCGAGGGGCGATTAGAGATTCACATTCACCGAATGAATGATCCCGTATTCGGAGCGACTGTCCCTCAGGTTGACCAATTGCAGGGGCTCACGTTCTGCGTACCAACGTCTGCGAATGTGGAGGTGTTTGTTGGAGGGAGGAGAGTGGAGGGGATCATAGGCAACCCCGCGGACAGCACTGGGAAGAATAGCATAACGCTGCCATTCACTGTGCTTAGGTATCCATATTGAGTTGCATCGACCCACCGTCTATCGACAAGCGTCCGTGGGGATGGCGTGGTGAGGAGGGATTAGTCTCAATGTGGGTGTATGTGTCGGATTGGGATGAGAGTCAGTGTTAGCTGAGGGTAAGATAGTTGCGCGGAGGAGGAGATGACGACTAGCCCGGTTTATCGCCTATCGGCAGGTAAGTCGCGCCTGGCATCTTTGCGATCCAGAGAGGCGCGCGACCGGGTAATGCTGCTTCTGCCGTTTGTCGTCATGATTCTGGTGACGCGGTTGGACTTTCGTCTGATTGGAGATGAGGTGTTTCATAAGGCGGTCGTGGATTCATTCATCCGGGCTTGGCCGTTTCCGAATATCGGAGACTATCCGGCAACAAGCACGCCCCTGGCCTATATAGTCATGTCAGCGGTCGGCCGAGTTGTCGGAGGTGAGCTCTGGAAGATGCGCCTGGTTGCTGTGGCAGCGACCTATCTCGCAGGAAACGTTTTCTACGATTTGGCAAGGAATCATAATCTTCCGTATCCGATATTGAGCGCATTGCTGTTTGTGTTCTTCCCCTACATTTTCTTCCATGGTTTCACCATCTATACGGATGGTCTTGGTCTTGCGTTTGGGTTGTGGGCGTTGAAGCTATATCTGGCCGCCGAGGCAACTCTGAGGTCGCGGATTGCGGCGAGCGTCTTGGCAGCGGTGGCAGTACTTACGCGCCAGATCTACATTGTCGTGCCAGGAGGGATCGTTCTCTATGAATTATGGCGCGTGTTGCGGAACGGCGACTTCGCTGCACCCAAGTCAAGGCCACTGAACTGGGCTATTCTGGGAATCCCCTTTGCAGTATTGCTGCCTATCTTCTGGATCTGGGGAGGCTTCACCACACCAGCACACCAGGGCGAAAAAGGCGGCGACTTCTTCCTGAGACTTGTTCCACAGCACCTCAGCTTCTTTCTTGCGTTCATCGGCTTCTATTTCCTGCCCATACTTGGTACCAGACGTTTCAAAGCAACTATTCGAGCGAACAAGTTCGTTTTGCTGATCCCGATCATTCTGATGCCTTTGTACCTTCTATTCCCACCAATCTACAGTGAGGAAAGAGATCTGGTGGGAGCAGCAACGGGCATTCTGGCGCATGGGATGGATCTTGGGGGACAGATGTTCGGAGTCGAAGTGATGGAGGTGGCGAAGTTGGCGTTGTGGGTGTTAGGAATTGTGATTCTCGCTTACGGAGTGTTGGACTCTGTCGCGCCAACTGCGATGGTAAAGATTGTATCAATTCTCTTCTCGTTCTTGGCCCTTATGACGTTTACGCCCTATGTTGCGGAGCGGTACTATGCGATGGCTATACCTTGGCTAATCATGATTCTGCACAGGCAGTTTCACAATTGGAAGCTTCTCTTGATTTGGTTGGGATTGGAAGCGGGCTTGGCAGTCGGCTTCTCGTATTGGCAAATTGCTTTGAAATGACTACGCCGCATAAGATAGGGGACAGCGGTCAGAGGCTGGTGGAAGAGATTGATGGCGCAAAGAGGGATGGGGAATCGGTCAGCGATGAGGGCGGGTGAGGAGGATTTGATTGCGCGGCGTGCAATGATCGGGAGTGGGACGACTGAGTTGAACTGGGTGGGAAATGGCGATCACATTGTACGCCGGCGGATGTTACTCACGCGCATCGACAGCGGGCAGGGTGTCGCCAAGATTCCGATCGATCAAGAGTGGAGCGCGCGAGCCGTCTGTTCGAGGAGGCTGGGGAGGGGAGGGTCCATTGTGGCGAGACTGGAGCCCGGGCCGTGCGTGTGCTGAGTGTCGAGGCGTGCTTGGATCGATGAGGAGTCTTGCGGGGGCTAGGTGTCGGCGTCGTAGGGCCGCGGGGATCAAGTGTGAGATAGCGGACCCAATGCCAGGACCCAGCAGGTGAAGCGGTGAATAGATGAAGAATTGGACTAAGGTACTGCATCTGGTGAACGGCTTGGAGCCGTCTGCGACCCGGACTTTGGTATTTGGGCTTGCTAATGGGTTGGATGAGAAGATGTACGAGGTGCACATTGGTGCAGTAAACCGCGTCGATGGTGCCTCAGTAAGGAAGCTTGTCCGGCGCGGTGTGCAAATCGCCGACCTCGCGGTCGGTGTGCACGGCAATCTAGGTCTAATCCGAACACTAGTTGGATATATCAGGGCCAACAAGATTGAGATCGTCCACACTCACATACTTCGGCCGGACTTGCTGGGGGGCTTGGCGACGCGGCTGTCATGGGGGCCACTGGTTTTCTCGACGAAGCACAACATGGGTTATGTTCGTGGTCAGAGAGGTTGGCTGCTGCGGAACCTTTTCTATTGGCCCGCGATGTACCTCCCGGACCAAGTGGTGACGGTCACAGAGACCTTGCGTACGCAGGTGATATCGCGTCTCAAGATTGATCCGGATCGGGTCACCACGATCCATAATGGCATTGCCGTGAATGACTACTACATGCCTGGCTCGAGGCTCGCGTGTCGCGAAAGTCTGGGTATTGCGGCAGACGATATCGTTGTGAGCTACATAGGCCGGCTTGTGGAGGGGAAAGGATTGGATTGTCTCTTGCAAGCGGCGATGCAAGTACTGACTGGGAACGAGAGATGCGTATTCCTTGTTGTGGGGATGGGATCTCTTAGAGCATCACTCCAGAGCTTGGCAGATGAGCTAGGCATCGGCTCACAGGTGATCTTCACGGGTTATCGGGAGGACATACCCGAAATCTTGTCAGCCACGGATTTGCTGGTGTTACCCTCTCTCTCTGAGGGACTTCCGCTGAGTTTGATGGAAGCTATGGCAGCGGGCAAGCCCGTCGTCGCGACGGCTGTGGGTGGAATAGGGGAGTTGATCGAGCCCAATGTGACTGGAATCCTGGTCGCGCCGCGGAGCGCGGCGGCTCTTGTGGAAGCTATTTGCAGGTTATTGGACAACAGCCGGCACCGCGAGGAAATGGGCACGCGCGCTCGAGAATATGTCAGTCGAGCCTTCAGTGTGCAGGCCATGGTGAGTGCATACGATGCGCTCTACCAAGCGCGTCTCGCGGGAAGACGTACCAGGAGAACATGATCAGAGAAATCATGGAATAGGACAATCGTTGGTGATTGCCCTCAGAGTGACGGGGGAATCTTGAACCAGGGATCTTCTGGCAACGTGGCAGCGAAATCGGCTGGGATTCGAGGATGAAGTTGAAAGGTAACGAGCAGTGAGACAAGTCGCCCTCAACTACAAGACGGGAGCCGTTCTCATCGAGAATGTGAGTTTGCCCGCGCTCAAACCGGGGGGTGTGCTAGTTCAATCGGCATACAGCGTGATCTCCACAGGTACTGAGGGTCTGAAGGTCAGGCAGAGCAGGATGTCCTACCTCGGCAAAGCGCGTGCTCGTCCCGACCAGGTGAGGAAGATCTTGCACACGCTGCGACAACAGGGAGCGCTGGCAACCTACCGTAAGGTCATGAACAAGCTGGACAGACTTTCTCCGCTGGGCTACTCGCTTTCAGGCGTTGTAGCCGCCGTGGGCGAAGGAGCTGAGGAATTCACAGTAGGCCAGCGTGTTGCCTGCGCTGGAGGGGGGTATGCAAGCCATGCTGAGGTTAACTTCGTGCCAAGGAATCTGGTGGTAGCTGTGCCGGAGGGGGTCACCATGCAGCACGCGGCCTTTATGACTCTTGGGGCGATTGCCATGCAAGGTTTCCGCCAGGCGGAGATGCATCTGGGTGAATCGGCCTGCGTGATCGGGCTGGGATTGCTTGGGCAGATAACTGTGCAGATCTTGGCCGCTGCGGGGATCGAGGTCGTAGGTGTCGATCCGATCGCCTCACGCTGCAAATTGGCCGAGGAACATGGTGCTGCCATGGCCTGCGGGCCTCATGATCAGACTCTGATTCTTGCCACAAAGCGCCTGACGGGAGGCGAGGGAGTGGATTGTGTTTTGATAACGGCATCTGGCGACACAAACGGACCTGTTGAATTGGCCGCTAGACTGGCTCGCGACCGGGCACGCGTGGTGGACATTGGGAGGGTGCGTCTGGACATACCTTTCAAGGACTACTACGAAAAGGAATTGGATCTCCAGCTATCCAGATCATATGGCCCTGGGCGATATGATCCAAGCTACGAGGAAAGGGGTTTTGATTATCCAATTGGATACGTCCGCTGGACGGAACGCAGGAACATGTCTTGCTTCCTGGACTTGGTGGCTAGCGGGAAGATCCATCTAGATTCAATCATCTCCGCAGTTTATCCCTTCGATGATATTGGCTTGGCTTATCGGGATATAGCCGAAGGTGGGGATCGGCTTCTGGGTGCTGTAATTCGCTATCCTAAAAGCGAGGATCTGGATAGAAGCCTGCCGAATCTGAGTGTCACGAGGAAGCCCAAAGGTAGATCAGAGGGATCGGTTCGAACCGGGGTCATCGGAGCGGGGAACTTCAGCACGAGTGTGCTCCTGCCACATCTAAACAGGCTCGCTGATGTGTGCTTAACGGAACTCGCAACCACGAGAGGGTTGTCGGGGGCTGATGCTGCGAGGAAGTTCCCCTTTGAGCGAACTGGCACAGATTACCACGCATTGCTCAACGCTGCGGATATCGATGCCGTCATCATTGCAACCCGCCACGCCACTCATGCGGCCATGACAGCAGAGGGCCTACGGGCGGGCAAGTCGGTGTTTGTGGAGAAGCCTCTTGCGATTAGCTTGGCCGATGTACAGTTGGTGCGCCGCACGCTCGTGGATACAGGAAACCACCGGTTGATGGTGGGCTTTAACAGGCGTTTCTCGCCTTATATGAGAATCGCATGCGAGTTGTTTCGGAAAGGTGGGGATCCTCTGGTTATGCACTACCGTGTCCACGCAGGGCAAGTGGATTCGGGCTCCTGGTACTCGGACATCTCAGAGGGTTCGCGGTTTGTGGGAGAGGCGGGGCACTTCTTTGACGCTTTCACGTTTCTCACTGGATCGCGTCCCGTATCGATATTGGCACGGTGCTTGCGCCCCGGGAACATGCGGCAGGATGATCTCGAGAATGTCGCGGCAGTCGTAACTTACGAGGACGGGTCAGTCGGCAACTTGCTGTATCTCACTCAGGGAGCGGAAAGTATGCCTAAAGAGCATCTGGAGATATTTGGAGCAGGACAGACAGTGCTGTTGGACAACTTCAAGTCACTGACTATCTTCGAGGGGGGCAAGCGCAGAACACTCAAGGCAGGTGTGCTGAAGGAACCCGACAAGGGCCACGGGGAAGAGATGCGCGCTTTTGTCTCCGCGGTGAAGTTGGGACTCGAGATGCCGATCCCGGTGGAGGCCTTGTTGGATACTACGATGCTGACCTTGGCAACGATTGAGTCCCTAAAAACCGGGCAGCCAGTTCATCTGTTGGATCTCTGGGCAGTGAACGGCAGTTAGCCCATTTAGGCTGAAGATCTGTGCTAATGACAATCGGGCCAATATGAGAATGGGAGTGAGAAAGTTGTGAGATCAACACAGGCGTTCAGCATTTGGGAGGCTATTGATAATCTCGATAACTGGATTGGTAGATGCGGGTGGGTTGGCTATGATCCGTTTGATGGCCTGAGTGCCCCATTTGCTCGTCGACTAACCCTGGAGATGCCACTTCTGCGTATCGTCCTTCAACAATCTGTACGGCGTTTGCCGGTCAATCTGAGACCCCTATTAGGGATTACGAAGAAACACAGCACCAAAGCTATGGGTTATTTCGCAGCTGGCTATCTGCGCCTCTACCAAACCACAGGGAGACAGGACTATCTTAATAGGGCTGTCTATTGCTTATCAGATCTTCAGGAGAACTATAGCCCGGGATACGCCGGCTTTTGCTGGGGCAATGCTTTTGATTACCAGTCACGCGGCGCCTATTTTCCCGAGGGTTTGCCCACCGTTGTCTGGACAGCGTTCATCGGCCATGCTTTCTTAGATGCCTATGAGGAGCTGTCCGACCAGACTCACTTGGATGTAGCCCGTAGTGCATGCGAATTCATCTTGCGGGATCTGGGGAAGCGTCAGGCAGCCGAAGGCTCTCTGTGCATTAGCTACGTACCGTCGGAGCAACTCGATATACACAATGCGAACATGCTGGCGGCGTCGCTCCTCGCTAGGGTATATCAGTACGCGCGTGAACCCCAGTTGCTTGAGACGGCGCGCCGCGCGGTTAGATACACCATGGATCTCCAGCGGGCAGATGGATCTTGGTTTTATGGCGAGGGGTTGCGCTGGCGGTGGGTTGATGGCTACCACACTGGCTTTGTGCTTGATGCTCTCTACTGGTATATGAAGGCTTCTGGAGAGGATCAATATGAGAATCATCTGCGGCATGGTATGGATTACTATCGGCAGCACCTTTTCACCGGGGTCATGCCGAAGCATCACAGCGATGGTACCTACCCCATTGATATCCAGGCCGTCGCACAAGCTATTCAGACCTTTGCCTTCATACCAAAAGCATATCACGGTGACTTGGCTATGTCGAAGCGGATTGCCAAGTGGGCTATCAAGCACATGCAGGATTCATCAGGCTACTTCTACTTCCGCAGATATCACTTCCTGACGAATAGGACTCCATGTCTGCATTGGGGTCAGGCAACCATGTTGGCCGCGCTGAGCCTACTCGTTCAGCGCACGCAGGCGCCAGGGCAAGAGGGCCGCTCTAAACATGCAAGGAAGGCGACATGAAGATCAGTGTGTTCGGCCTCGGCTACGTCGGGTCTGTGACAGCTGCTTGCCTGGCGCACAAGGGGCATGAGGTAGTTGGATGTGATGTGAACCCACAGAAGGTTGAGTGGATTAATTCTGGTCGTGGCCCCGTCATCGAGAAGGGCTTGGATGGCCTTGTCCGGGAGTCCGTGAAGAAGGGCAATCTGCGGGCGGTCTCTGACGGGCGAGCTGCGGTCCATGAGAGCGATATCGTCATGATCTGCGTGGGAACACCCAGCAACCGGAATGGAAGCCTCAACCTGCAATACGTAGAGATTGTCAGCCGGCAGATAGGAGCTGCACTGGCCGACAAGCATGACTACCTCGTTGTTGTTGTGAGAAGCACCCTTCTGCCTGGAACTACAGAAGATAGGCTTATCCCACTACTGGAGGAGAACTCTGGGAAGCAGGCGGGCTCCGATTTCGGAGTTTGTGTGAATCCGGAATTCCTTCGTGAGGGAACTGGGATCGCCGATTTCTACGCCCCGGCGCTTGTCATCGTCGGTGAACTTGACCTACGCAGCGGGGAAGCGATTGAAGCTCTCTTTAGCGACATCCAGGCACCGACCCTACGTATGGCAATTCGCTCTGCTGAGATGATCAAACACGCGAGCAATGCTTTTCATGCCCTGAAGGTCACCTTCGCCAATGAAATCGGAGTGGTCTGCAAAGCTCATGGCATTGACGGCCGGGAGGTAATGGATGTATTGTGTCAGGATACGCAACTCAACATCTCGCGCGCCTACTTGAGGCCCGGCTTCGCCTTCGGTGGCTCTTGCTTACCGAAGGACCTCCGGGCATTGCTCTATAGAACGAAAGAGCGAGATCTGGAATGCTCGCTGTTGAGGGCCATTTTGGCAAGCAATCGACAACATGTCCAACGCGGAATCGATCTTGTTGAGGGTACGGGTCAGAAGAAAGTCGGCGTTCTGGGACTGAGCTTTAAGCCCGGGACAGACGACCTGCGAGAGAGTCCCGTTGTGAGCTTGGTCGAGATGCTGATCGGTAGGGGATACCGCTTGCGCATCTACGATGAAGAGGTGGTGCTTGGCAAACTGGTTGGGACTAACAAGGCGTTCTTGGAACGAGAAATCCCTCACATCGCCTCGTTGATGGGCTCCTCCCTTGAAGAGGTAGTGGAATGGGCTCAGGTCGTGGTCATTTCCCACGCGAGTGCAACCTTTCGTCGAGTGCCATGCCTGATACGGGAAGACCAGCAACTGATTGACCTGGTTGGGATCGAGAGGGATTCCGGAGATATCCAGGGAGGCTATGAAGGCATCTGCTGGTAGGATCCTCATGCTCCTGGAGAACAACCCCTACTGCTTTGACGTCCGAGTCCGGCATGAAGCCATAACGCTTGCGGCCAACGGCTACATGGTTAGTGTGATTTGCCCTGGTGGCCTTGGGGAACTGAGACGCGAGACCATCGACGGCGTGCGTGTCTACCGCTATCCGGCACCGAGAGCGGGGAGCGGGTTCTTAGCCTATGTCTGGGAATATAGTCACGCTCTCGCGGCTACCTTCGCTATCTCCCTGGTGGTCTTGCTGCGAGAGGGTTTTGACATTCTGCACGCGCATTGCCCGCCAGACATGTTCGTTCTGGTTGCAATGTTCTACAAATTGCTCGGCAAGCGTTTCGTATACGATCATCATGATCTAGGCCCCGAGATGTATCGCGCCCGCTTCAGGAACAACGCCGACTCGGTCATATATCGCGCGTTGCTCCTGTTCGAGAAACTCTGCCTGCGGCTGGCTGACCATGTGATCACCACCAATCTATCGTACAAGACCTTGGAGATGGAGCGAGGGGGGGTCCCATCGCAACGAATTGCCATTGTGCGCAACGGCATTGACCTCGAACGGATGCAGCCTGTAGACCCGGACCTTCTCTTGCGGCACAGAGCGCACACTATTCTGGGCTATGTCGGCGCAATGGGCCCCCAGGATGGTGTGGACTACCTAGTCAGAGCCCTGTATCATCTCATCTACGATCTAGGCAGGCACGATGTCTGCTGCGTCATCATTGGCAAGGGGGACGTATCGCGCGACCTCAAGGCATTGGCCGAAGAACTGCATGTGGAGGACCACATCTGGTTCACTGGCTGGATACCGGATAGTGACCTTATTCGCTATCTGTCGACGGTTGACATCTGCGTGGACCCAGATCCCTCGAATCCTTTCAACGATCGCAGCACCATGATCAAGATGATGGAGTACATGGCATTGGGGAAGCCGATTGTGGCTTTTGATCTACCGGAGCACCGGGTTACGGCTCAGGACGCGGCTGCGTACGCCCGTGCGAACGACGAGCTTGACTTTGCGCGGCAAATCGCCTCCCTGATGGATGACCCGGAGCGGCGCAATAGAATGGGACAATTGGGAAGGCAACGGATAGAAACGGAACTTGCTTGGGTATTTCAGGAGAAGCATCTCCTCGAGGCTTACGAGGCTCTCAGCGTATGCTGAGAAGAGAAACGGGGATCTCGGAAATGACAGCCAATGGGGATGACCATCGGTGGAAGACCAGGTAGGGCAGATTTGCACTTGGCCGGGATTTGTAGCGCTTTTGGAGCACTACCGGGTGGAGAAACCGCGGATTGTGTCGTTGCCAGCGGTTAGGCGAACTCCTCCTGCTGCGTCAACCTGATTAGGGAAACGAGCGTCTCTGAAGAGTCCATTGCTGTAATTCCGCACGCCAAGAGCTATGCAAGGGCTGCTGGATAGCTGGCTGTCCTACCGCGATACGTGGGGACAACGAGAAACAAGAGAAGAGTCCAATGGCACAAGAAGACAGCAATACTGCGCGGGCGGGATCGAAGGTAGATCCATGCTATTCCACTGTTGAGTACTTCTCGGACCCTCAAAGGCACAGCGAGGATGCTGACTTCAAAGCGGATAATTTCCTGAAGGTATTCTTGAGATCCACAAGACTAAACAATCTGAAGGTTAGTTCGATTGCTGATGTCGGCTGCGGGTCTGGTGATATTGTCAAAAGGATCGCGGAGTCCCTAAGGATTAGCGGCTTTAATCTCGAAAAGATCAGGGGGTACGATGTCTCTCCGCACGTTCGAAATATCAGGCATGCGGGTGTTGAATTCATTTTCGGGGGGTTCTGTGAGTCAGAAGATTTCGTTGATGTTGCAACATTGTTTGATGTTTTTGAGCATGTTCCTGACACAATAGGATTCACTAAAGCTGTCGCGGAGAGGTGCAGAGTCATTGGCTTTCATATACCGCTGGATTATTCCATCAATGTTGCAATAAGGGATATGTTCCACGCATAGTTGAAGAAACCGGGGCACTTGGTCTTCTTGGATGTTGTCGCTGTCTTGAATTTGCTAACGCTTTCAGGATTAAGGGTAGTGGACAATTTACATTTGGATTCCTCGCCCCATCGGGGCATCGATCAATAATGTCAAGAATAGTACTACCTTTGCGATTCGTACTGGCCAATATTAGTCCATGGCTGCGAAGCAAGACATTTGGTGGAGCTAGCCTGGTTGTAACAACAATTACACCAAATGGGTTGCGGGAGATGCAGCGGTTGGGTGACTAGACTCTGAGTAGGTAGAAGTCGTGTGTGTAGCTGCACCACGTACCCCTCCGTTTCAGCTCACCGCTATACCGCCTCACCCTTCAGCTGGAGGTGATCTTTGCGGATACGTATCATGATATCGCCAAGCGTGAGCGTGCTACGGTCTGTACTCGAACGCACCCATGTCTGGCGCCTGACCGGATGGGACTTTGCGATCATCGAAGTCCCGCGAGTATCCAAGGTCGAGTCCGCTGTCTATGGCCATGCTCCCGGCTTGTAGGTGGAAATCCCCACGCTGGAGGTTGACAAAGAGCGGGTCGCCCATGGCTTCTCCCTTGCCCAGATCAAAGCCAAGCTCCACTTCGCCTACGAGATGAAAGAGGTTATTCTCGTGTCGAATGTCGGCACTGTTGGCTACCATCTTGAGCCCTCCCCCATCGCCTGAGCCTCTTTCTACCCAAACGATGTTGTTGATGAGACGAAACATATTCGGTGTCGGATCTCCCCTAAATCCGAAAACTACCCAGCCTTGGTTCTCAGTCTCCGTTTCAACTACGGTGTTGTTTTCAATTCTGAAATCTTGCACATCACCCGCGAAGGGACCGCTCAAATGGATCCAAGAGAAGCCACCATTATTGACAGAGACGTTATACGCCACAATAGTGTCTCGTGCTGAACCTCCACTTACCTCAATGAATCCATCGGAGGCCGTCGCCCAGTTATGATGAATATAGTTACGATCTGCGACACCGAAAAGCTCTACCGCTCCGCCATCCGATCCATAGTCGTAGCTTGAAGCCTTGCACTTCACCATCCTGTTATAGGAGACCTCGTTGTCGGAGCCGTTGCTTATTTCGATACCAATGGCACCATAATCATCATTCCCGCCCGGGGTGTTGAAGACCATATGCAGATCGTGGAGGTAGTTACCGGTGACAAGGTTGAACCGGCCCCGTATCGAGATGCCGAAGCCGGTGTTGGTCGCCTCAATGTCGCGAATCGCGTTGTGATCCGAACCGCTTGAGACGTAGACACCCGCTTCGTGCGCGTCCTGCACAAAGAACCCCTCGATGATTACCCAATCGGCATTAACGGAAATGACCCTGGTGTAGCCGCCAGCACCTCCGGGATTGGTGAAAACGGGTCTATCGCCGTCGCCATATGAGGTGAAGGTGATGGGGTTCCCTTGAACGCCCGAGTCATCAATGGTAAGACCGCCGGACCAAGTTCCACCGCGCTGGAAACGCACCACATCTCCAGGCAGGAGCTTGGCAGCCTGGACCCGAGCATGAGTACGCCAGGGTCTATCAATTGTCCCGGGGTTGGTATCATCCCCGTCGGGCGCAACATAGTAGTTTTTCATTGAGGCCAATGTCGCCGATGGCACAGGTGGGGTGGGCGGCAGGGTGGGGCTGGGAGTATCCATCGACATGGAAGTGGGTCTCGCCGTAGGAGTGTGCGTGGGCGCAGTCGTGGGACCACCTGTCGCGGAATTGGCCAGTGAAGGATCTGTCAGAGGCAGGACTGGGGTGCGGGTAGGGGTGCTGAAAATGTCTGTGGCAAATCCCTCGGTCGGCATGGCCGTAGGACCCACCCAAATCGAGGGCTGTGTATGGGATTGATTTATGCCGCCATTCTTGACTTGGAGGAACAGTTTCCGGAGAAAGGGAGAATTGGTCAGTCGCAGGCGATCAAGTGGAACAGCGGGAAGAGAGGGATGGAGAAGATCCAGCCTTATGGATGAAACTTGGGTTGGCAGAAAGAAAAGGAGGTTGACGAGGATAAGCATTGCAAGGACCCACTTGAGAAGCCCCTCTAGATGACCCTTTGGTTTTTGTGGCGATCGTTTCATCATCCCTGTGGCGCTGGCCCTGCCCGGAAAGCCGCCTCGATTCCGCGAGGGACTTCTCCCCATGCTGGATTCGGCTGGCAGCATGTTCGAGAAGATATTCTGGAATAGCCCGCCTTCTGAGCGAAGGAGAGACTAATACGGCCAAGCGTGTGAGTGTAGCGCAGACCTAGTTGCTTCTGTGGCGAATACCTCCCAACATCTGCCAGGCAGAGCAGAGCTAGTGAGGTGGTTCTGCGTACCAGTGCCCAGTTCATGATCTGACGATCTGGTCCAAGGCCCGAAAGGCGGCCCGGCTCCGTGCCTTCGGTAGGGCGTGATTATGGCTGAATGCTACGCAGATGATCAATGGCTGGCTAAGTCTTCTTCTTCACCATACAGGCTTGCTGGCGGGCGATGGGCCATTCATTCGTCGTTTGATCGGCGCAGACGGCATTGGCCACCCCGGATCAGAGCTCGCAATCAAAGCGGCTACCGCTCGCCGCACGGCGAATAGATTCTAACCGATGAAACCCCCACTTGATAGCGCACCCCTAGCGCATGCTGGAAGCAGGCGGCGTCCTCGAGGGAACTTGTCCGGCACGATTTCCCGGCCGGTCTGTCTCGGTCATGGCATGGAACCCTGGATCCATTGGAATTGCAGCCTGGTGGAGGAAGCCGGGGACGTTCATGCTGGGACCGCGGACAGCGGGATCGATACCCCCGTCCGTGTCCTGCCTAAGGGGCTCTGCGCGGCTTATCCTACCATGGCGGAGCCGCAGGAGGTAGTATTCAGCCTGCACGCCGACGGGTCCGCATGCGCGGCTTCATCAGGATGTGTACATACAGTAGTAATTCGCTCTGCACATACTAGGCGATTGCGCCCGGCGCGTTGTGGAATATTGAGGAGGAGAGTCTCTGGGGAATTCTCGACGGCGTTGGTGCCGACGCAGCCGAAGCACAGAATCTTTGGCTGCTTGACTCCAGTGGTGACTGAAACCAGAATGCGAAGATCGCTAAGCTAGATCGAAGAGGGTCGCGCCGGCAATTCAGGGGATCTCATAGGGTAACAACTGGAAGGATCTCCGGCAGAAGGGCTTGAAGGTGGAAGTGGAAGCCGGCCAGACTGTATTGGACCAACAGGGCAAGGCGTTGGGTAGGGCGCGCGTCCAAACCCCTTCGAAGAGCCTCGAGCTTTGGCGTCATGTGACAGATTATAGTCGCGGAGCTGGAGGGCCGGATTATGTGGAAGCTGAGCCTCCCAAGTCTGTCTACTAAACCTAAGAGAATCAAAGCTGATCTTTTGAATACGAGTTCGAAAACAACTAGACACAAACCGGCTACGGTTTGTACTCAAACGCGCCAATGTCTGGCGCCTGGCCGAATGGCACTGAGCGGTCATCGAAGTCCCGCGAGTATCCAAGGTCGAGTCCGCTGTCTATTGCCATGCTCCCGGGTTGTAGATGGAAATCCCCGCGCTGGAGGTTGACAAAGAGCGGGTCGCCCATGGCTTCTCCCTTGCCCAGATCAAAGCCAAGCTCCACTTCGCCTACGAGATGAAAGAGGTTATTCTCGT
>Ga0209641_10002256_pt1 | contig 16727 bp, 25 predicted proteins | sample RifCSP16_1_FD_184022 | JGI IMG/M metagenome (GOLD analysis project Ga0209641, IMG submission 184022) | Soil microbial communities from Rifle, Colorado - Rifle CSP2_sed 16_1 (SPAdes) (version 2) | ecosystem: Environmental > Terrestrial > Deep subsurface > Rock core/Sediment | place: Rifle...
CTCGTGTGGCGGTCGGAGCGGGCACGGGGGGCCGACGGCGAGAGCCAGGTCCAGATCGCGTCCGACTACCACGATCTCGCCCACGTCCGCGTGGTCGGGCCGGGCGAAGCCCGCAACAACATCTGGGAGTGCCAAACCATCAACGGCCCCGAGGGCGCCGAGACCATCGACGGCCCGATGGCGCAGGTAACCTCGATCACCTTCGAAGAAGACCTGTAGGATGCGCACATGAGCACGACGCTGTTCTCCTCCCACCGCGAGACCCACGACGCCCCCGGCGGCTATCGCGTGCTGCTGGCGGCCACGCTGCCCTCGATCGGCGAGGGCATCGACATCCGCACGGCGGCGGGGTGGCTCGCCTGCCCGTGGCTCGCTGGAGGGCAGCCCGGACAGCACACGCTCGCCCAGGCCCAGGCGAGCGCCGTCCTGAAGTTCTTGGCGGTCTTCCTGCCCGACCAAGCCGCCGACGGCAACTTCCAAGTGGCAGAGACGGCGGCCGTCATCGCGGGCGGACCTCCCGATCGCGGCGGCCTGCTGCACATCTGGTGGCCATCCGGGGCGAAGCGGCATTCCTTCTACTGGAAGTCCAACACCGGCAGCAACGAAGGCGTCTACGTCGAGATGTGGTTCGACGTCCCCATCGTCCTGAGCCCCGGGTAAGGAGGGAACGCCATGAGCAGATACCTCGGCCCATGGCCGGCGGGCGTGGGGGGCGGAGCCGGGCCCGGCGGTGCCAGCGAGGGCATCTACGCCGGCGGTCGGATCTTGTTCGTCGATCCCGATCATCCGGATGTACAGGCGCCCGGCGGGACGGATCCGACCAAGCCCTTCACGCTCATTGCCGATGCCCTCGCTGCCGCAGGGGCAATCGCCTCTGCCCTCGCTCCGCGCACCGTCTTCGTGGCGCCCGGCCTCTACCTCGAGGATCTGGTCCTGCCTCGGCACGTCATCCTCCAGGGAATGGCCGGCGACGGCGGAGGGGATCGACAGTTCGTTCATGCCACGATCATCGGCGGCTCGATCGTCGTCGATCTTGCAACGGTCACCGACCTGGACGACACGTGGGCCGCACTTGTTGACCTGCGGGTGACCCCTGTGGGAAGCAGCCCGGCCCTCCGCGTCACCGGGATCGGGGCTTTCCGCCTCGTTGTCACGCGCTGTGGCTTCGACGCCAACGCAGTCGTGCCCGCCGTCCTGCTCGAGAACACCGGTGTCGTCGGCGGATACCAGACCGAGGTCCTGTTCCAGGACTCGTGCCTGGCCGCCGGACCGATCAACAGCTTCCCGCTCCAAGTCAACGACGGCTACACCACGCTCCGCGGCGGAATGCTCCGCGGCTACGACAGCGGCAGCGGGGACGCCATCCGCCAAAACGGCGGCTTCATCGAATGCCGGTCCGGAGTCATCATCTCGGGCCTCGTCGATCTCAACGACGGCTACTTCGTTTGCCTCGACGAGACGGTCCTTGTTGCAATCGCGGAGGTCCTCGACATCGCCGCCCCGGCGCTCGCCATGCTCTGGTCCTCTTCGATCGGGGCAGGAGTGACGCCGGCCATCATCGGAACGGGCGCGCTGCTCTACGGGCTCCTGGAAGGCGCTCTCCCCTACACGGGCATCGCGTCGACGTTGACACGCTACACGGACGGGAACGCGCTCCTGGGCGCGCTCGGGCTCGGGCAAGCCCAGATCCCTACCCAAAACACGGTCCTCGAAGCAGCGAAGTCCAACGCGGGCTACCCCGGGACCGACACCCAGAAGCTCTACCTGCGCAAGACGACGACCAACGCGACGCCAACAGCGATCGATATCGTCCCCGGGGGCGGCTGGCCCGTTGCCGATAACACTGCTGTCACTCTCTCGATTGGCGTCACAGCCAAGGCTCTTGGTGGTGTGCAGGCGTTTCGTGCGAAACAGGGAGCGCTGGTCTACCGCAACGGCGCTGGAGCAATCTTGTCGGCGGCCTCACCGTGGCAGACGGAGTTCGACAACAACGGCGGAGCCTTCACGGGAGATGTCGAGATCGGGGTGTCCGGCAACAACATCACAGTCACGATCACGGGGATGGCGCTGACGACCATCGGGTGGACAATCGATGTCGTCGTCGAAGTGGCAGGAGCGGCATGATGGCTGCGAAGAAAAAGAGGAAGCTGGTCCCTGCTCTCGCTCTCGCTCCCGAGATGCCGAGCCCTCCTGTGCCGACCCCGGAGGAGATCACGATCGACCTGCACACGCTCCGTGGTCGGCGGCTCTACACCGTCAAGCAGGATCCCAACGGGATCATCGACGCCCCGGCCGGGGCCTTCGCCCGGCAGAAGGGCAAAGCTCTCTGGCTGTGCAGGGGCAACAAGGTCTGGACGCTCCAGGCTGTTGCGGCGGAAGTGGAGTAGCCTCGTGGCCATCGTCGACCGCTTTTCCCCGTCCCGTCTTTGGGACCTTTTGGTCGACTCGGATCCATCGGAAGTCTTGCCGGCTCCGATTGGGTCCCGAGCGACCCTGAACGTCGCTCCCGGAACGCAATGGGACAACATCGACGGCAACACGTCATGGGCCATCAGAGGCGGCCCCGGCGTAGATCCGAACGGTCTTTACCACGACGCTGCGCGGGTCAAGACCTCAACATGGTCCTCCCTCCACACGCTCCTGACCGGTCCCCCGGCTGGCGTCGTAGCGAACAGTGTCGCCATCGCGGCTGTCGGCCCGGCAGCCAACCGTGGGCTCCTGTTCACTCCGGCGGTGTTCAACGGAGGTCTGGACCAGACCTCGGGCTATGGGGTTGCGGTGCCGGCGGGTCAGTGGATCATCGGCGTCGATGTCGAGATCCTCTGGCAGGGGGTGGGGTCGATAGTCTTCAGCACGGCACTGGCCATCTTCATGGTGGGCTTCTCGGCTCTCGACGGCACTGGCTTGCGAGGTCTTGGAGCTCAGATCGGCAACCGCTACCTCCAGGGAGACACTTCGTCAGGTATTCGATGGGTCCCATTCACGGCTGGGACGCTGGGCAACGTCACGCCGACGCTAGGAACCGGGATCCACGGCTACGGTTACCAGATGACCCGCGCGCAGATCTTCCTCCAGCGCCTCACCGATAACACGATCTGGGCCTACATCTGCTCGCCCGAGTACGGGGGGATGAAGGGCACTTCAAGTGTTCTGCCGGCAAGTGCGGGCGCCGGAGCGCTGCACCTCGCGATGATGCTCCCGATTGGTACAGGGACGGTTCCCAGAGTCATGATTCGGTCTGCCCCTACATACTTCGCTGCGCTCCCTTGGGAGGCCAGAGTATGACTCTCCGGCGTTTGACTCTCCGGCGTTTGCAGGAGGAGTGGGACGAATTGCGGGAGCAGCCTGAGGTCGTCTTGGCTGAGGTCAACCGACTCCGTGCGGTGGCGGGGCGGTCGGCACTCGTCTTGGGGCACTTGGAGCGGGGGGAGGCCGAGCGGATTCGGCAAGGATCTGAACTCGCTGTGGTGGCGGCTATCGAGGCTGCCGCCGTCGAGGCGCGTTTGCGCGACGAGGCGCTCGCCGCGCGGCGGGTTGCCCTAGAGGCGGGAGATCACGGCGCCATCGAGGTCTGGGAGCGCGCAGCAAACGAAGCCGAGGACCGGCGGGTTGCGACCCTGGCGGGAGCCGAGACCGCCAAAGCGGTGCTCCTCGAAATGACCGAGCGGTTGGTGTTGGCGGGCGACGGGAGCGAGGTCGTATGAAGAAACGCGGAGCAGTGGCCCTTGTTCTCGCCGGTCTTGCGACAATCGCCGTCTGGACCGTTGCGGTTCTCCGGTCTGACGTCGAAGCCGCGATCGTGGACCGACTCTCGTTCGGGACCGCGTGGATCCTGACCGTCGACGCGGCACCGACGATGACGGCGCCGAAGGGCTCCCTGGCGCTCCTGACCAGCGGCTCCTCCGGGGTCTACTACAACACCGATGGTGCGACCGCTTGGAGCACGCTGATCTCGCTGACGCAAGCCAGCGGGACCACCGGATCCATCGCGGCGTCGTCCACAGGGGCACTCGACATCACGGGCTGGTTCAGTCTCGGCCAGATGGCCGGGATGTCCATCCTCCGCACCGCCGGCTTGTCTACGCAGGTCCGTGTGCGTGCGTACGAGACGGCAGCGGCGCGGAATGCCGACGCCAGTTTCACCGGCGGCCGGCTCATCATGAGTGGGGACTTCGGTGCCGGGGTCGACGCCAGCACCGTGAAATATGGACCCGTCATGGAATCGTCGGGGTCCGCCGTACGAATCTCGTGGCTGTACTACGACGCGGACGGCGCCGACACCGTCTGGTTGAATGTGAGCAACGGCGATCTGGCAGAGGTCGGAACGTTCCAGATCAAGGTGACCGGCTTCGAGGTCCCCTTCACGTAGACAAGGAGATTCTCGTGCCCGTGACGAACCCGACCGCAGAGCAGAGGCGCAACCTCCCCGACGCCGCATTTGCCGCAGTCTTCGAGGCCACGGGGGGCACCCGGAGGCGTATCCTGCCGCACCACATCAACACGGTGAAGTCGGCGACCGACAACGCGACCGTGGACGTGCCCCGACTCCGCAACGCCTTCGCTCGCTTCAACCAGCTCAAGAGCGTCTCGAAGACCGTCAAGACGAAGGCAATGGCCCACCTCCAAGCGCACGCCGATGCCGTGCTGCGCCGGGACAACAGCGACGCCGGGCTACGGGCGGTCGTGGACGACTTCGATCGCGGGCTCGCCGTCGCCCACCACTACTCCCTTCACGACATCGCAGATCCGACCTTCGCAGAACGGGTCGAAGCCGAGGGCATGCACCTCGCCGCACGGGCCGCCATCCAGTTGCTCGAAGGCGAGACGCTCGAGGCCTTCCGGCAGGGCCTGAACGACACGGTCAAGCTGGCGTGGCAGAACGTGCTCGGGGAGCACGGCTACTGCTACCTCGAGGCGATCTTCAAGGATACCCTCGTCGCCTACATCCATGCAGAGGGGCAACCGAGCGTCTACATGATGCACGCGTGGATGCGGATGGCAGGAGGCGAATTCATCATCGGCGCCCCCGCAAAGGTCCGCCCGGTCGTCTCCTACGAACCGGAAGAGGGCGATCTGCCAACTGCCATGCCCCCGATGCCGATGACGCCCGCCGACTGACTCGAAGTCCGGGTACTCGCCATGAGTACCGTAACTCCTTGATCCTGAAAGTATTTGCGTCCGGTGGGGGCGTTCTGTATCCATAGAGACGACATGAGCGAGAAGATCCGAGAACGGCTCGTCGCCTCCTTCACCCTGCCCGCGATGGCCGACGCCATCGTCGGCGCCGAGGCTGTCGCGGCCGCCGGCTACGACGCTGAGGACGTTCTGGCCGTGCTGCCGGCCCACTGTGCATACGGCGGCGTGGTCAACTCGAACCGCGAGGTTTACCCTCCGGGCGAACTGGCTGCCGAGCACCTGCGGCTGTCGAGCCTCGCCAAGCAGAAGTTCGTGCCGGGCGAAGCCGGACACCCCAAAGGGCCGCCAACCTTCGACGTCGCCGTCCGCTTCCTCGGAGGCGAGGTCGAGGCCACCGAGTCCGGCGCGGTGGTGGCGAAGGGGGCCTTCGCCGTCCTCAACACCACCCGAGGGCGCGACATCATGGTCTGCTGGCGGCAGGGCATGGCCATTGGGGTGTCGCTGCGGGGCGCGGCCTTCAAGACGCCGCACCTCCTCGACGAGAAGAGCCCCTACACCGCTCTCAACACCGCCCTGGCCGGGCAGTCGGTGTGGCTGCGGGACGGTCTCGAACTCGAAGCCTACGATCCGGTCCCCGTGCCGGCGTTCAACACCTTCTTCGCCCCGAAGGGCGAGGCCCTGGCGGCCTTCCAGCGACTCGTGATGAGCGACAGTGACAACGTGCCGGCAGCCGCCGGTCAGCAGGAGACGGACATGCCCGGAGACAAGAACGAGACCCCCCCGGCGGCCCCGAAGATCGAGACCGTCGAGCAGCTACGTGCCGCGCACGGCCCCTTGGTCGAGACCCTCGTGAAGACCGCGGTCGCCGCGGCCCTCAAGCAGGAGAGGGAGAACGATCCGCTCTCCGGCCTCGACGAGGCCCAGACCAAGACGCTGCACACCATGGCGAAGGCCCTCAAGGGCGACGGCCCCAAGGCCCTCGTCGCGGCGGCCAAGGAGGCCGGCGACATCGCACGCGAGCGCATGACCGCCGCCGAGGAGCGCATCGAAGCCCTCGAGAAGCGCAACGCCGAGGCCGAGGCCCGGACCATCGAGGCCAAGGCCGCACAGGCCAAGGCAGAGGCCGCCATCGCCCTCCGCGACGCGCTCGACACGAAGTGCAAGGGCGTCGCCCAAGCCGACGCACTGCGCACCTTCGTCATGGCCGAAGCGACCGCCGGCAAGATCGTGTCGGCCGCAGAGGCCGGCGCCCTCTTCGACCGACTGCTCGCTCTCCAGGCGGGTACGAAGCCCCCAGCCAGCGGTGACACCACGGCTTCGGCGGGCGACAATGGCAAGCCCGAGGCCCCGGCGCCCGCGACGGCGGCGGACGACACCAAGCGACAGGCCCCCGGCCTGCTCAACACCCGGCACAGTCTGGCGGACGCCCTCAAGGCCCGCCGTTCCGTGGCGACGAACAACTGACGAGAAGGACCGACCCGAACACCAGGTCGAGAAACGAGGAGGACGAGAAGATGATCGAGCTTCGCACCGTCCCCAGCCACGAGGCGCCCGGTGGCTGCCTCGACCTGGGGCGTCGTTACCAGGCCCTCGGCGCGTACTACAAGGCCCTCGACGAGGCCGGCGGTGTCGCGCGCTACGCCAAGGCACGCAGCCCCGCCCAGCGGCTCAACCTCATCGCGAGCCAGATGGCGGCGCAGGAGGCATGGTCCAAGGGCCTCGTGAGAAACGGGGTGATGGCCAACCACTTCGGCGGCGGCGTACTCGGCGAGTGGCCGGGCCAGCCGACCTCGAAGCCGACGGCCGAGGCGCAGGTCGTCCCCGACGACATCGCGGCTTTCATCACGCAGCAACTGCTCTTCGTCGAGGATCTCTACGAGCAGTTCGACTGGCTCGAGATCATCACCACGATCCCGATGCAGGGGCCGCGAGCCTTCATCCACGAGCGGCAGTTCACCCGCTGCGACGACGACGGCGTCTACAGCTCGGGCTCGGCCCTCAACGAGGGGCTCGACCCGAGCTACACCGAGTGCCCGACAGACTGCGGGACCGCGAACCGCATCTGCGTCACCATCGGCAGCGAGACCATCGAGGCCGAGTGCCGGCGCGTCGGCGCCGACTACTGCTGGCCGGCACAGTGGCACCTGTCCTCGCAGTACAAGATGAACCTCGACGCCATGCTCAACGAGGGCATGAGCATCGCGCTCAAGCGTGACATCCAGGCTGCCGGCCTCGCGGCCCTCGTCGCGAGCGCAGGCGGCTCCGCCACCTTCTCGCGGACGCCCCCGGTGGGGTCGTACTTCGAGACGGCGAACCCGCTCGAGTACCAGCGGACGTACTGGGAGACGATCCGCGATCTCGACATGGACATCGTCCGGGCGGTGGACGGACGGCGCGGGGCGAACATCCTCGCCGGCGATCCGAACTCCATCCAGTACCTCCAGGAGCTCGTGCCCCTCGACATCAACCACAACCTCAACGCGCCCCGTGACGGCATCACGATGGGCAGCGCGACCGAGTACGAGAACTTCCAGGGCACCATGCGGGGCGGGAGGTACAACACCTTCTTGTTCCCGACGATGCCCGAGGACACGCTGCTCGTCATGGTGCGCGACGACCGGGAGCCGACCTTCGTGTTCGCCCCCTGGATCCCGTTCACCGACATCGGCCCCCTGACCCTGCCCCTGGAGGCCCAGACCCAGATGGGCATGATCACCCTCTACGGGCAGACCGTCATCCGCCCCGGCCGCATCCAGGCCCTGCTGCTCGCCGCCTGATCCACGGCGCCGCCCCGGTGTACCATCCGGGGCATGAGCACCCCTTCCGAAACCTGGCTCGTCCCCCCCAACCATCGCGTGCCGACCCCATTCTCCTACGGGGGGCAGAACTCCCGCATCCGGCCCGTCGACTGCGCCATCGTCCACTGGACGGCCACCCCGCCACACAAGGCACACCAACACAGAGACGATCCGGCACGGATTATCCGCTGGTTATCCGGAAGCGGACGCGAATCATCGACCCACTTCATCGTCACCCGAGCCGGCGAGGTCTTCCAAGGAGCACCGTTGGAGTGGCGAGCGTGGCACTCTGGAGGCTCACGGACGCCCGATGGTAGGGACGGGGTGAACTACCGCTCCATCGCGTTCGACCTCGAGAACGTCGGGAACCTTGATGAGGAGGGAGGCACCTGGGCTGACTCCTATGGCAGCAGCTACCGTGGCCCCGTCCACCGCCGGCCGACCCCGAGGAATGCCATCTGGGCGCGACCCACGCCCGCCCATCATGCCCCCGACGGGTGGGAACCCTACCGCGTCGCCCAGATCGTCGCGTTCTTCTCGATCGCGAAGGCCGCGGCCGCCCACGTCCCCGTATTGTCGGACCCGGGTCGATGGTTCGGCCACTGCGAGATCAGGGCGACCAAGCTCGATCCCGGGCCGCATTTCCCCTGGACCACTCTCGGCATGGTGCTCGACGGCCATTGCGAACCCGGCGAGGTGGGCGGCTGGCACCCCACCGATCGTAAGCTCGCCGTGGACGAATGACCGAAGGGGTCAGGGCGCCGCGGTGAACTCCCATGTCTGCCGTGCTTCTCCGGCCGTAGCCTGGATCGAGAAGGTGATGACGTGCTCCCCGGCATCTGCGCCAAGGAGTGCTCTTCCCGTGCCCTCGACTTCGCACCCTCCCGAGGAGTAGCACCGCCAAGGCCACGACACCACATTGCACGCGGCCCCGCGGCAAACCACGACCGTCACTTCGGAAGTCGTCAACTCCATCCTTGGAAGAAGCCGGAACGACATCGGCGTCTTGACCCCCACGCTCGGGAAGGAGCCGACGGGGTGACCCTCGACCCCCCGCCACGACGCTCGTCCGAACTGTGCTTGGAGCGCCCAGGGAGCCTGTGGCCGGGCGGTCAGATCTTCGTCAATCCGGGTGGGCGAAGGCATCCTCCCGGTGGCGTCTGCCTCCACGAAGGCGACCACCTTCTGCGCCCGGTCCATCTCGCGCTGAAGGTCTTCGACGGCCTGGGCCGGGGTCTGGGTCTGGGGGGGTAGCGTTTGTGCCAAGACGATCAAGAGGGCGACCATGGCCTACTCCTCGCGGGGATGACGGTCGAGGCAATCGGCCTCGGCGGTCGGGGCGGTAACCGGATTGCGCATCCTGACGACGATGCACTCCAGTCGGTTGAGGTTCCTACCGAACGTCGTGCTCGACTTCGTCAGCCTCTCGATGGCCGACAGCGGGACGGAGGCATCTTCGAGCGCCTTGACCCGCGCTTCTAGCCCTGATGGCGCCCAGAAGTAGAGCGCGAACACCAGCCCCCCGGCGACGGAGGCGAAGATCAGCGAGATCAGGACCGAGGCCCGCGCCCATGTGACCGGCCCCTCGCCGAACAGGGCCTTGGCCAGCTTGGCCAGCGCCCCGGCCTTCCGGGCAACAGGATCGGCAGCTTCGGCTGCTGCGGCTTCGGCTTCGAGGAGAGCCTTGCGCTCCCCCGATGCGTCGGTGTCAGACCTCCCGGGAGGGGGAACGTCGGATGGCGGGGTTGTCAGGCTCATGCGACCCCATCGTAGAGGATCACCTTGCGGCAATCACTCCCCTTGCTCCGCGCCCCTCCAGAACCGACGCCGCAAACCCCGCCCCCCTGCCCATCGCACACCCCCTCGTCCCGGCGTTGTAGCGGCACAGCGCCTCCGACCAGTCCGGCGACGTGCGCCGGTAGTAGGCGAGCGCCCGGATGCCGGCCGCCACGAGGTCGCAGCCGGCCTCCCGCCCACCGGGACACCAGTGGCGAGGGATGACCTGGAGCGGTCCGACTGCACCGGCCGAGGAGCGTGCGCCGCACGTCCACCGCGACTCGCGCCAGGCCAGCGCGAGCGCCACGTCTGCGTCGACCCCTTGGCGGCGCGCCTCTGCGGCGACCCGCCGCCGGACGTCGCCGCACGACTGCGACGCGAGGACGAGCGCGAGGAGGAGCCCGATCATGGGAGCCTCAGCCTTGCGGGGCGCTTGAGGATCGCGCCGACCACCAGGGCCTGGCCGCCCTCAATCAGCCATCCAGCGGAGACAAGCTCCCAGCCCTCCGCACCCAGGTCTGCCAGCCGGTCGCTGATGTCTACCAGACGCCCGTACTCCTCGCCGTTCACGGCGAGATACTCCCACTTCACGGCGTCCTCCCTCGGTCCGGCCACCACGAGACCGACGCACAGCCCGGCAAGCGCGCTCACGCCCGGCCTCGCACAGGCGACTTGTCCTTGCTGCTCCCTTGGCACGCGAGCAGATGATCGCGCACAGCATGGTCGAGGTGGTCTTTGGTATCGGCCTCGACGCACGTGCCGCACTTACAAGTGAACTGCCACGGGCACAAGGTCGTTTCGAGACGTTCCTTCTCGCGATCGTTCTTGTGGGTCATCGAGTGCCTCCTCATGCGAGCGGATAGGGTACGGGAACACGGCGCCGTCGTCTTCGTGCCGCATCCGCAAGTGTGGTGCCAGTGGGAGGTCATGCCGCGTCCCGCGTTCGTTGCCCCACGAGGTGCCGCACCCCGTAGAGCGCGAGCAGGCCGGCATCGGCCAGACCGTCCTGGGGCTTCTTCTTCCGGCCGGGGATGAGGTCGAGCGACGGTAGGAGCTCCATCGCCCGCCGGCAATGTACGTCCTTGTCGGCCCCGGCGAGCCCCATGGCCTTTGTCCACATTTGCGAGCGGACGCTCTGGTAGGGCCACCCAATCCCGGCAACGAGACCCTCCCAGAGCCCCCATCCCCGACCCGTGGTCAGGATGGAAGTCGCCCCCGGCTGCACCTTCCCCCGAGTTTGTTGTGCCTCGATAACCACGAGGACCGGGATGCGGAGACGACCATCGAAGGCCTCCGCCGCGTCCAGGAGCGCCGTGCGCATCATGGCGGGGGAGTAGTCGCCCCCGAGAACGAGCGTGTCCGTCTGCACGGCGTAGACGGCCTGGAGAGTGTCTGCATCGAGGGCCACAAGGGCTCCGGTCTTTCCAACATCGATGCCTAGGATGATCACGGGGCCTCCTTCTCGATCGCAGTCTACGGGCACCGACGTACGACCGTCGCGTTCATTCACCGACGGCTTCTTCGGGGTCCGATGGGGAGCCGACATCGAACGGCATCGTGGACGCGGGCTGCGACGGTGGCGGAACGGCTCCGCATCGAGCGCAGAAGAGCGCGGCCGCCAGTACGAACCACACGACCGCAGGCCACGTTGTCCTCACAGGCAGTACGGCCCGCACAGGTTGTTCTGGTGCTGGCTCGGTGTCGGCGCCAGCTTCTCGATGACGCGGCGTAACCGCTCCATACCGGCGTGCGCTTGGCTGTCGTGACGCACGGCATCTTCGAGTGCGTCGAGGACGGCGGCGATCTCGATGCGAACGTCCGCGTCGAGATGGGTCGTGAGGTCGAGCGGCATCATCCCGAGCCGTCGCAAAGAAGCTAGCACGTCATCCATCGTTGTCCCCGTTCGTCAAGGCTCCGGAGGACGGAGCCGACCTCGATCTTGGCGACATCCTCAACTTTCACCGGAGCTTCCCTTGCGCCTTCTCCGCGAGCCTGTCGCAGGCAGCCTGAAGCCGCTTCTCGACGAAGCGTTCGCACCACTCCGAGACCTCCTTGAGCTTGGCCGGCGGACACGGGAGTTCGACCCAGGAGTCGATCCTGTACGACTGGAAGCTCCCCATGTTGATCGTGACGCCCTCGGAGTGCCCCGCGAGGCCCATGGGCTTCTCCTTCTCAGCCGACGTCGGGACCGCCACGACCGGCGGGTCGACGACCTCGTTCTCGGTGCCGACGTTGACGTAGTCGGCCCTCGGCCCGTCCTTGTGCTCGATGGTCGTCGAAGCCGTCCCCTTCGTGCGCGCTGCCATGATCACTCCTCCCCTTCGTCGTTGGTGCTGCTCTCGACCGGTACCAGCTTGATGTCGGTCGTCGTCAGCGTGGCCCGCACCGCGACGCGGAGGGCCTCCCGGTATTCATCGGGCTTCCTGGCGAGCGCGAACTCGCCACGGATCTTCGTCGCCTTCTGCCCCTTGAAGGTGATCTCGTAGGTGCTGCCGTTGGGGCCGGTTGCGAGCCCCGTCATCAGGGCAGCCTGAAGCAGGGCGTGCCCCTCGTGAATGCCCTCGCCGGGGATAAAGGCCCAAGTGCATTCCGGATGACCGGTCGCGATCTGGTTCTTGCCCTTCGGTGGTCGCATGTTGGCGGTGACCTCAAAGTAGGGAACGCGGTCGCCCGACGGCTTGATCTCCTTGGTCTTCATCCCGACGATCAGCGCCGCGGCGTGCAGCGTCGGTCGCCCGGCGCCGACCTTCTCCTTGGTGTTGCCCATCCCATCGATAGACATCCGGATCTGGCTGATCGCGAGGAACACGACCTTCTTCTCGCGGATGATCCTCGCCACCCGCCGGAAGCCCCTGCCGTACGCCTGTGCCTCGTTGCCGTAGTTGCCAGCCGTCAGCTCGCCCTTCACCGTCTTGGCCGCCTCGGCCGAATGGAGGCTGTCCCAGACGACGACAGCAGGAACGTTGGCGTCATGTCCGCGCAACTGCTCCGCGAAGTCGCAGACGGTCGCTAGCCCGGACTCGATGGAGTCCGGGTACTCGAGGAAGACGTCGTCCACTTTGACGCCGATGTGCTCCGCCCAACCGCCCTCGAGCTTCGACTCGAAATCGAGAAAGAGCGCCGCCCCACCGAGCTGCTGTGCCTGCTTGACCGCGAGCAAAGCGACATTCGTCTTCCCGGTCGATTCCGGGCCGGCCAGGAACGAGATCCGGCCCTCCGGCCAGCCGCCGCATCCGATGGCCACATCGAGGGAGTCGATGCCCGTGGGGAGGACGCCCGTCAGGCGGCTCAAGCCGCCCATCATCGGGGCATCGTCCCCCCAGGCATCCCGGATCTTGGATGCAAGGCTCACGCGCTACCGCCGTCGTCGTAGCCGACCAGGCTCTCGATCTCGTTGGCGAAGTCGTCGTCATCGTCGACGGCAGCCTTGGCCGGAGGCTCGGACACCGGCTTCGGTGCGACCTTGGCTGCCGCCTTCGTCTTCGTGGCGGGCTTCTCGGGCTCGGGAGGCTTCGCCTTCGGCTCCTCGATGTCGATCCCGAGCGCGGCCGCGCAGTCACGGAAAACCACGCACGGCCGGCAGTCGATGTTGTCGTCCTTGTTGAAGACGGCTCGCTCTGCGAAGCACGAGGGGCGCCCCGCGTCCTGGACGTCCTCCTCCTTGACCCGGCTGCCTTTGAACTGGTCGAGGATGGTCTGGTTGTCCTTGACCATGCGGGCGAAGAAAGCCACGGGATCGCCGGGCTTGCCGGGGCCGCAGCTCTTTTCGACAGCGAACCGCTGCGCCTTGGGCAGCCGGAAGGGCCACGACGTGGCGTTCTTGATGGCGCCGGACGGCTTGTAGGCGCTCACCTTGTAGTAGTCGGGGACCTGCTTGGTGGTGTGGATCTGGACGAGCAGGCCACGGTCCATGTCGCTGATATCGCCCTCCTGCGCCAGGATCTCGCCGAGCGCGCTGTAGATCTGGGATCCGGCCCAGACCCAGGACGGGACGCGCTCCGCCTCCGGGTACGGCACCTCGACCAGTTGACGGGTCTCCTTGTCCATGACGAGACGCGCCCACGGAACGAAGAGCATCAGGTACTGGAACCCGTCCTTCATCTCGCCGAGCAGCGTGGGCTCGTTCTCGTTCAGGGACTCGATGGGGCAGGAGCCGGCCTTGAGATCGAAGTTCTTCCGCTCGGCGAAGAGGGCTTGGACGTCTTCACGGTCGAAGAGCGAAAGGTTGGCCTCGTGCTCGAGGCAGATGATCTTCGGACCCTTCGGGACCGACTTGTGGACGTAGTAGGCGACGTACGGCAGGCCGTCCATGTGCTCCTGGGGAGGCACGAGGAAGCCGATGTAGCGGCCCACGTCATGGATCGCCCAAGGCTCCAAGCGATCGGAGTTACCGCCCCGGCTCTTGCGGTTGCTCTCGTCGCGCTCGGAGTCGCGGTTCCATCTCTTGATGTCGATGCCCATCTACTTCTTGCTCCTCACGGCGCGCCAAGCGGCGTCGCTGCGCTTCTGCTGGGTGTAGTCGTCATCCTTGGGCGACGACCCCTTGTAGGGCGCCCGGGGGCGCTTCGTGACAGTCCGCGTGTCGTTTTCCTCGTCGTCGACGGAAGGCTGCGCCCCCCGCTCGACACGCAGCATCTCGGCTCGCGCCCGGACCATGCTCGACTGGAGGCGCAGGGCATCGTGGAAGGTCTTGAGGAAGGCCAGATCGCCCTTCGCACGGGCGATGTGACTCAGGCCCTGAACGACCCGGGCATCGGCGTCGAGGTGCTTCTCGACCCGCCACTGAGCGAGATCGGGGCTCACCTCAAGGAGATCGACCGCGATCTGGCCCCGAACGGCCTTGTGCGCCCCTTCGGCCAGCTCGATGTTGACCGTCGCCTCGTCCATGAGATCGGCGAGCATCCCCATGTTGGCCGCGACGTGGGAGGCCTCGGCGTAGAGGTCGTCGACCGGTTCGAGAACAGCCGTGTCGAGAACCACGATCGCGACCTGATCCCCGATGCGCCGGTGGAACGCGCGTTTCATGGCCCGTCCCTCTTGGCAATGGTGGCTGTCGAGAGGAAAGTGGCCGCAATGATTGCCGCGGGGGCTGTTTCTTCGCGGCCGATCCGCAACGTGCCTTCCAGATCAGGCCGAGGCGAGATCCGAGCCACCAACGCCGGCAAGCACTTGGAAGTGCGGCCGTTGCGCTCGCACCAAGCCACGGCGTTACGGACGTGATCGAGGTTCATCCAAGCGACGGGGATGGCCTTGGGCGTGCCTGCCCCCCAGACGGTTGCGGGATTGTTGAGATCCGGCAGATCCTTGACACGAATCACCGGGAACGCGACGTCTTTCCGGATCGTCGTGCGTCCGATTTTGTGGAAGCCGCCGCCTGCCTTGGTCACAACGAACTTCTGCCCTGTGGCGTCGAGATAGTTGCCCTCCCGTGCATCGGCTGCGCGGGAGTAGACCTCGCTCGTCTCCAAGATCCGTACGAAACGGGCCACGACAAAGGCGGCGAACTCCGGGTAGTCTTTCTGACATGTGCCGCAGTAACGCTTCCACTCACCGATCTGCGGCTCTGGCGGCATCCACGGCACAGCCGCCGGCAAGCACGAGCAGCCTTCGGCGTGGATCTGGCCTTTGTCACCGCGACACGCGCTGACCACGAAGTTCATGATTCGTCGTCCCTCCACTTCTGGCTCTCCTTGAAGCGTGCCCGCTGCACCCGGATCCGCTGAACGGCCACGGAGACGCCCCCCGGCAGCCAGAAGACGACGAAGAGGGCGAACATGAGCCATGTCGGCATATCGGGGCGCCGCTGGCGCTGGAGCACGACGTCACGATGGGGGATGGTCGTCGCCAAGACGAGCCCGGCGAGAACGTACAGGAGGGCGAGGTTGGTCCAGGTGTCGGTGCTCATGCCGTGGGCCTCCCGTCCGGCCAGAGGCCCTCCTCCAGCAGGATCTGCTTTGCTCGGTCCAGCACGGCACGAGCGATTTCGGGCTGCTCGGTCGCGAGCTTCGACCCGGCCGTCAGCCTGCGCTGGATGACGTAGCGGGCGGCGGTTTCTTCAGCCTCGGTGTCGATTCTTCGCTGGGTCCTCGTCGGATCGCACGGCAGCCCCACAAACTGTGCGATGGCGCAGATCCTGTCGGTGCCGTACTGGTCGATGACGGCCAGCTCGCGAACGAGCGCGAAGATCATGACGGGGGTCGCCCGCGGGCTGCCGTCCTCAGCCGGGAGCCAGACTGCCGGCGAGATCCAGATGGTCCTCGTCAACGGGTTGCTCATCGAGCGGCCCGTCCATGTCGGCGGTTCGAGCCGCACCAGCTTCCACCCCCGGGCCTCAACGGCCGTAAGGAGAAGGTCGAGCCGCTCCCGGAGCGTAAGCCCGAGGGCGAGCCAAGGACGTTTGTTCGTCACTCCCCCCCCTCGCTGAAGGTCGTCTTCTCCAGCTTCATGATCTGCTTGCGAAGGGATGCGATCTTGTCCCTGCGCATCTTTTCAGCTCGCGCGAGAGCCCCCTCCCAGGAATCAGCCCACTCCTTGGGCTCAAACGAATCGTTCATCAAGGCGCCCGGAAGCCGGCACCAGAGATATCCCTCCGTGACGGCGTCGGAAGCGACGTCAAGGACGAGGATGCCCCGAGACAGAGCGTACTTCGTGATCCAGATCTTCATCGACTCCTCCGCCTCTTGCAACACCCCTCTTCGACACGACGCGACCAAACGATGGTGCTCTTCACTGTGCTGCCTCCTCCTTGATCTTGGAGAGGTGCTCGACCATCTCCTCGATCCGGGCGTAGACCACGGCCACCATGTCGGAAGCACCCCGGATGCGGCCCACGTGGTAGGCCGTGGCCACAATGCGGCCGATGTCCGGATCGTCCATCGCCACCCGATACGCGGCGATGGTTTCCGCGTCCGGGGCCTTCGCAAGCACGCGCTCCATCTCGGCCGCCGTCTGTTCGATCAGGCCCACGAGGCCCCTTCCGGGGGGCTTCGCTTCATCGCGGCGGGATTCGGGAGGCGG
>Ga0209641_10002257_pt1 | contig 16726 bp, 34 predicted proteins | sample RifCSP16_1_FD_184022 | JGI IMG/M metagenome (GOLD analysis project Ga0209641, IMG submission 184022) | Soil microbial communities from Rifle, Colorado - Rifle CSP2_sed 16_1 (SPAdes) (version 2) | ecosystem: Environmental > Terrestrial > Deep subsurface > Rock core/Sediment | place: Rifle...
TGTAAATGGACATCTTGACTTTCTTGGACCGCCAATTATAGGGACCATACTTATCCGCACCTTCTTCCATTGCTGTAGCCTGGGCAATGATGCTGGACGGCGGGACCAGATCAAGCCGGACTTTCTTGGCACCGATAAGGTCCTTCGGGTTGCTGTCTGTGATCGTAGACTGCTCGCTGTCTGATATTCTGTGTGCCGTCAAACCAAAATCAGGATGACAGCACATACTCAGTACATCGTGTCCACAGCATCCAGGTTTGTGCATATTAAATTTCTCCATCAGTATCCTCCGTTGGTTCCACAAATAATGTGTTTGTGGGATTGGTTGGGTCCATCGGTGGAAATACCACCGAGGGTGATGTCATTTCTAATTGGGAGACTCTGGCCGACAGGTCGTTGACAACCTCGATCAACTGGGTGATTGCCCTGACACAGCCCTGCAAAGCCCTCCGTTGATTCATATACTGTTCTTCCTTTGGTTTAAGAATCATTTTGATACCTCCACAAAGTACATATCATCAACTCTGGCAGGGTCCTCTGCCAATGCCTTTATTATATTCATGGCACGGGATTTCCAATAATCATCCAGTCTGATTTCACTATAATGACAGGCCGGGCAGACTCGGAGGTTTTCCGAGAATAATACAGGAGCGTGACCTTGGTCACAGCGTTGGAGTTTCTCGGTCTGGAGACCCTTGGCCTTGAGTTCCTCAGTGACCTGGGTGAGACGCAAGATTCGTTCCTCTTGGGTATGTTCCATGTCCGAAATTATCTTATTATATTCATCCCGGACTTTTCTCAAATACTCCCCGTGCCATTTCCTAGTTACTAAAAACATCTCCGACCTCCCCCTTCAAAAGATACAGATACACAGCCCTTGCCGACTCCATCGTGTGACGGCCTACCTGAAACTTATTGCAAAAGTAACATAGTAAACCCCGGACCTTTCCTGTCTTGTGGTTATGGTCCACTGCCAGATTCTTTTTAGGCTTTCTTTGGCACACACCACATTTCCCCCCTTGGTTACGCAGGATTGTGTCATACTCTCCCTGGGTGATCCCGTAGGCCCTGACCAGGTACCTATGCCGGGAGGATTTCTTCGTAATGGGCTTCAAGGAACATTCCAGATTCATCTCGGATACGTTTAACTTTGGTTAATTCAAACTCTCTTGTCCTGACTTCCATAGCCCTTGGACCAGTCATGTCCTCCCACAGTACGATCTTTTCTTTCAAGTGCAATTTCATTATCTGTGGTGGATGACCTATGTATGGCATCATTTTGTCACACCCACAGGCCGTATGAAACCACATATCAATAAACGGCCCTGGATGTCCAAGTCTATTAGCGCAACTCATTCCGCAGCCTTTCGTTCCCGGTCCCATTTGCCACACGACTTACACTGGAACTGCCGGTATCGTAGTTGCCCAACGTAGGCGTATCCGTGGTAATTGATCTCACCGCCACATACCCCGCAGAGAGACCGGTTCATAACCATCCTGGGGTGCGGGTTGTCGAACGGTTTCAATGTCAAATAGAGTTCCTCTGTCGCCAAGACATCCCCCTTACAGTATTCAACCATCTCTTTTAGGACTTTCATGTTACCCTGCATCACTTTAAACCATGCCTCCGGCCAACCGCTTTCGAGTTTCTGGTTTTTGAGGTTCAGTATCTTGGCAAGGTGCTTCAAACGGTTCGATGAAAACTTACCCGCAGACCGGGCGATTATACAGGTGTCCCGCATCTTTGTGGGCGGCACGGGGGGCAACTTATTTATCAATAGCCGTCCACTGAAAAACCGCCGGTCAAACATAGAAGCATAATGCCCAATTACCAGGTCGGCCCTTTGCAATATCTGACTGGCCTGAGTCAACAACTTATTGTCATCAAATGTCTTGAGGCTTTTTCTGTCGATCATAATTGCCTTGGCCTCTTTTTCATGGAGCCATTTATAACCAAAAATGATTACAAAACCCAGGTCACTATTCCGGGCATTGACCCCGGCTGTCTCCAAATCTATAGTTAATATTCTAGGTTCCATTATTCCAATCCTCCCAGTTTAAACGTGGCACAGTGTAGGCCATGATGATCTCGATATCCCGTCTGGTTACTAACGGCCTGAATAGGGCTTCTATTCTTTCAACCGTTCTTTCTTGTGCATCGTGGTACATAACGTGAATAAGTTCGTGCAGTACCGAGAATGGAAATTCCTCCAACGTATTCTTTGTTGGGTTGAAGATGATAACTTGTTCCTCAAAGTCCACTTCGGCGTACCGACAGTGATGATGCAACATGGACTTGGAGACCAAGAGTTCAAACTTATCGAGACGACCGAGAGAACGGATTACCCGATCTTTTAGTACCTTCGCCTCGGTTCTTGAACGGATTTCCCGCAGGGGCTTTACCACTGGTCCTCCTGTACGACCCTGTTGATTTCGGTTTTGAGGTCCGAGAAGTTGTCTTACCATCCGCTTTACGCTTCTGGTACTTATCTTTTCCATCGGCCTTAATCAATTCCTCCAAAGGGAACCGTCCTTCTGGTTGACATTTATCGTAGGCAAAGCAGAGTCCCTCGACTTCGCCCTTGAATACCCGGCCACACTTCCACGGAGGACAGAGTTTCAATGTCTTGAAGTCATCACTCACCAATGCCCGGTCCAAGAGGTCCCGTGTCCCTTTGATGTTTAACCGGAACTCCTGGAGTTCCTGATCGGTGAAGGTGACTCTCCAGCACACGATCTCCAGGTTAGATGACTTCGAGTTATCCCACTTCCGACCGGCTACAAAATAGATCACGATGATCCAGCCGTGTTTGCGGGTCCCGTCCATTGCTAGGTAGTCACCGATCTGTTCGACATACATGGGGTCCGGGTCCAATGGTACACTCCACTTTCGGGAGGTCTTGATTTCGGAGAACTTGAGACCCACCATGTCGGCAGTCCCGATGACATCCCCCAGAGTCAACTGGGTTTCGGCCAATTCAGGCCCCATGACTTTTTGCAGGAGTTCGTGAAAGGCTATGCCGGGGATAAAGAACCCGACATCTTCTTCGCTGATCTTCTTCCCGTACCGCCGAACAAAGTATGCGTACCGAGGCATGAGGATTTCGGAGATGTGGAATTTGTTGTCCTCCCGCTTGTTTTTCTGGATGTAGTCGGCCAGTTGTTTTTTGAGGGCCGACCCGAACTCTTGATCTATAACCGACTCCACGTTATCCTCCCCCGCCAATCAATCTTCTCCACTACTCGCCGGACAGGTAAAGTCCCGTTCGTTTTGACCCTTTGTGCCTTCGGCCAGTTCTTTTGCAGCGCAAGATATATCGTACCCAACGTCTTACCCATCTCACAATAGCCTCCCCATCCTATCCAGGATAAAGAGAGTGACCAGAGCCAAAGCTGCGAAAACTAAGTCCCCGATCACTTCTTTATCCTAGCCCACAAAGACAACCTGGTTTCGTCTTTGGTCGGAGATACTCCGAGCATATCATCCTCACGCAAATCCTTCAAGGCATCAATCTGGTCCCTCTTGAGGAACACGGTGAAGGAATTGCCGGTCTTGCCCTCGAACAGCAGGCTTATGTTGACGAACTTGGAGTCGTCATCCTTGTCCCTCCCTCTGCTCCTGGACCGACTCTCGCCACGACCTTCATCCCGACTGTCCCGATCATGGTCACGGGAATCTGAACGTGTATCACGATCCCTGTCTCTTTCAGGCTCCCGACTATCTTCTCGGCCCCGGTCTGGTTCACGGGTGTCCTCCCTCTTGTCATCCCGTTCATCTTTCTTATACGACCTTCGATTCAATGGCACGTTTAATCACCTCCCATTCAAGTTTCACGATTAACTTATTGGCTTCAAGTATTGCCCGGATTATGTCAGACACTCGTTCCTTTCAGTCGTTAAACAGGTTTGAAACTGAATACCCCGGAATGTAAATCAGGATGGACTGGGTAGGCGCAAATTCGCCTATCTTGTTTTTCTCCACGATGTCAACAGCATAACCGAACACTTCGAGTCCGGGGAGACTTTTAAGGGTATCAAACTTCCTCCCGTTATCGGTAATTGCCTTAATGCTGACTTCAAGACTTGGTTCAACCGGTGTAAGCACCGGCTTCTTCTTTATCGTTGCCATCTTTTCCTCCACGCAAATTGGCTCGTATCTCGCAGTCCGTACTCTTACCATTACTTCCCCTTTCTCTTGTCCGTCACGGGCACACCAGATGGAGTTGTCGTGGTCTCAGGTTCCGGTGTCTTTGGTGTCTCGGCAGGAGGACCAGGATTCTTAGCGACCTCACCTGCACCTTCAAGACCGGCCAGGATCACGGCCTGTTTAAACCCCAGGACAAACTCCAATGCCTGACCCGGAAAGTTGCTGGAGTTCACCAACTGTAATGCAAAGTTCTTGTGTTCGACTGAGTTAAATTTCAAGCGTATCACCCCCTTTAACTTTAAATTAACGTAGCTGCATACTCGGATAGGGCCTTGACTCGGTTCCCCCATCCCTTCAAAAAATGTTTCTGTAGATCGGCCCGAAGCCCACGGTAATATTCCATGCGCTTCTTATTGTAGATTCCGACAAGTTGCAGGAGACGTTCCTTCCGCAACTCAGGTTTAACACACAGCCAGTCGTCTAACGACTGACCCTGCGTGGTCTCTTCCACCGTCCTCTTAAATAACTGTAGAGACCGGCCAGGCCCAATGTTAACAGAAGCATCAAAAACAAGCACGTCCAGAGGGCTAGGCAGACTTTCTCCTTTAACCACGTTCCAGTACCCTTCTCGGTAGATCGAAGCGACCTCTCCAGGAGTAATCCCCTTAACGGGTGCGGGAACCAATTTCTTACCTTTGCGATAATTGTCATAAGTTCTCTGAGTAATACCTTGGTTGGTTTCACCGCCCGGATCGGCTGGATGGTTGACGTAACCGCCTTCAAACTTGAGTGTAAATGCAAGCGCATTGTTTAGGTTCCCCACAATGATACCCCCTATAATGAGTATACCACACAAAGCAATCTTTGTCAATAGCCGTTTTATGTCCATGTCTCTGTGACCTCCATCTCAGCAAACATCGGGACCCGCATCTTTACCCCAAAAGCCTTTTCAATCAATGGGTTGAGATCGGAGCCTATCGTGTTCACGATCAATGAAGCCTTCTCAAGATTTTCTTTTGGACAGTCGTACATGAATGAGTCGTGGTTCTCGTTGACCAAGAGGACATCGGTAAGTCCAGCATCAGTCAAGTTATCGTCAACCTCCATCAAGTACACCATCAGGATCATGTGCCCGGCGGACTGGATGACCCGGTTCACGACTTCACGTTCGATGTTCTGGTCCATAAATTCAAAGTCCCATTCGTACCCTAGAAAGTTACTGATGTGTTTGTTTCGATTCAACTCTTGCAGGACTTCTTCTTTCCATTCGTCCACACCAGGATACATACCTTTGATCCGCTTGTAGACCCCCTGATCTCTCCGACCAATTAACTTGTATACCTTTTCTTCCCCGGCACCGTACACGGCTGCGTAGTTCAAGGTTTTACCTTCCTTACGTTGTTCCTTAATCATGTCATCCGGGTATCCGAGAACGTACTTCGCTGCCTCTTTGTGAATATCCCGTGAGTTGCGGAAGATGTCCAGGAGTTTTTTGTCACGGGAACAATGGGCAATCTCCCGGTACTCCAGGGCCGACAGATCAGAGGATAACATCACCCCCTCTGCCCCATACCGGGACTTGAAACACGGTCTGATGCTTCTGGGTGTGTTCTGGAGATTGGGGTCCTTGGAGTTCAACCTGGTGGTCTCAGTACCCTGGACACCGAACTTGCTGTGGATCAGGAAGTCCTTGTCAATCCACTTGGCGTAACCATCACAATAGGTACTTTCGAGTTTATTCAGTCCACGGAGTTTCAGAACCAAAGGTATCATGGGATGGTCGGATTCGTGTTCTGCCAGAGTCCCCTCTGCCGTGTCCCTGATCTTGACCCCGTTGGCCCGGAGGAATTTCAATAACTGTTGCCAGGACCCAGGATTAAAGTCAGGCCCGGCCATCTCCCGGACCTGTGCCATTACAACCGCAGTCTGGGCCATGATCTCGAACTTCTTATCCACCAGGGCATCAAGGTCAATATACATCCCGTTCTGAATCATCTTCGAGATGTACGGAATGTAGTCCATTGTCAGGTTAATCACTGTCTCGTTAGAACGGAACCCCATCACCTATTTCCTCCAGTTGTGATAACCATACACTCCGAGAGACTTCGATATCCCATGCCAGGTAAGTACAAATGTCTTTGAATGGCATCTTGTCTGTCGTGAGTCCTTCGTCAATCCAGGTATGAACCTGGGCTTCCCAAGCATGAGTCCCAAAGAATTTCTTTCCGAGCCATTTAAGACCGGTCATCTTCGGGATGATCGGGCGGCAGCGTTCGACAACCTCGGTATCAAAGAACCGGGCCTTGGGGAACTTGAGTCCCTCATAGGCCAGAAACGGCAGATCGAACACAGCAATGTTGTGCCCCACGATCTCACCCTCAAACTCGTTGAGAAACAAACAGTCAACATCCTCTTTGTACTCCTGGTGGGACGTGGGGATTATGTAAATTGGAGTATTCAAGCCGGACACACCCAGGAGTGTGACCTTCGTACCATACCACGGGTACTTTAGGCCGGTGGTCTCGGCATCTATGAATAATCTGGGTTCCTTCAAGATGTCCTTCGGCGGGACCCCTACAATGTACTCGATGGGCTTCACCGGAGTTACAGAACACCAGGCCATGACTTCGATGTGATCCTTGACGTACTTCTCATGGCTGTAGAGATAATAGGCCGGATGAAAGGTAAAATAAACATTGCGGCCCCCGATAACCCGGACCTTTCCAGCTAATTTGCCTATCGCCCTGTTGCCCCCCAAAATACTTGAGGCTGCAAAGTTACCCAGGCTAAGTATGGGAAGTCCGGGGTATTTATCGAGGGTAGGTTTAACGTATGCCTCCCGACACGCCGTGATGACTTCGGTGGTCGGTTTGTCCTCGTTGAAACAGTTGGCGGAGTTCACGATCACGGGGCGTGCCCCGACTCCTGACAGAATGTCTCGGAGTAGTTCCCCCGCCCGGCCCACAAATGGCACACCATCCTCAAGTTCAGTCTTACCTGGGGCTTCACCCAGGACAATGAGATTGGGGTCCACGGGTTCCTCCGGTTGGACAAACATTTGTGGCTTGTGTTCACCCCACGGACAGGCCGCACACCCAAATAGTTTTGGCTTAGATGCCTTGTGTTCTTTCGGCATGATACCCCAAAAATTGATCGTTCTCTTTTAAAGCACGGATAAACATTGATACGTCCTCTGGAGTCAGGTAAAGGTGTACGGTGGGTCCTGTCCCAACTCCGAAGATCATCACTTTGAACATTACCTGATCTCCGGCCCCTGCATAGCTCTCAATCTCGGTTTCATATCTGTTGGTTTTGTATCTCATTTTATCCCCCAACTATCAAGGTGTGTTGCTGGTTTTGTTCTGTATTCTTTTCTGTCTGGTCTGCCGTCCGGATATACCCACGTCTGGATACAGACATTCCATTCATCTTTGAGTTCTGACCGGACCAGGGTGTTCACATCATGGACATAGATGTGGATATTGAATCTCATATTACAGTGTCACCTTTAGTTGGTCCGTAATCATCTTACGGAGTTCATTGATAGAATAGTCGGTCGGGTCCCCGGTCAGCATTACGATGTTGACCTGCCGATTCTTCAATGCCTTGGCGATCTGGAATGACCCGAACCGCCCGGCCTCGTCCCCATCCAGGACAACGATAATGTGCTTCCCGGCCAGGATGGTGTCAAGTGATCCATCATAATTCATCCCCATCAGGGCTACAGAAGAAGCCAACTCAGAAAGATGGGCCGCATCAGCGATCCCCTCTGCTATCAGGACAAATCGCCCCGTGAGGGTCGGGTTGGACACCCAGTATTCTTTCTTGGCTCCAGGAGAGGTCAAATATTTTTTACCTTCACCGGTGATTCTCCGGGCCGAATAAAACACGGCCTGAGTGCCCCGGTACACCGGCATGACTATGAACTCACTCCCCAATATCCGGCCTATGTAAAATCCACAGACATCCGAAACTCCAATGGACAGGTGTTTCCAGTGGGCAATGTCTACCGGGGCCACCGTTCGCACCCGTGTTGGCAGAGTTACTTTTTTATACTCTTTTTCGACCATCTTTCCAACCCCCACAGAGGCCCCACATTTGAAACACTTCCACTTACCCCAATAGGCATCGGTGCCACAAGTACATCCGGCCATGTTATCCTTTCTTAATCACCATCTTGTCATAATCTACGTTCAGAGTTGACTTCCTGAATCGTATCTTACGACCCCGTGCCTTGTTTAATTCCATGACAAGGTGATCGTCATAGGCTTCGTGGATCATCCACACAACGTCTGCGTGACTGGCCTTGCCGACCTTGGATCGAAAGAACCGGCCCATCCCACGGGGAGAAGTATCGGACCTGAAATTCAACTGACTCCCGGTCAACATGATTATGTCATACTTCTTCGCCAGGAACCGGAGTTGACGGGTAGTCTCAGACACCGAGAGCCAGTCGGCCCCCTCACCGGAGCCTTGCATGATGTCAATGTGATCCACGACCACGACATCGACCTTGATCTTTTCTTCTGCCAGGTCTGCAAGGACGGCATCTATGGAGTGCGAGTCAAACTTGGCCTCGGTGATGTCCACCACATATAGTCTTTCCAGTTGATCGTCTTTCGTGAGGGCCAGTTCATATATCTTCATAATGTCCGAGATAAGGTCCTCACCATTGAAATGCAGTACCGTGTAGCCTTCGATCAGGTAACATGATGACAAGAAGGAAAGAAGGTGCGTCTTTCCCTCATGGGGGGCACCGCCTATAATTATGAGTTCTTGCCGCCTGAACCCCCCGCCGAAGATTTCATCCAGCCATCCCAAGCCGGTAGAGAGAAACTTATAGAATGTCTCAGGTATCTTGATCCGATCAGCCCGGACACACTTCGCCGGACTCAGGTGCCGGACGGCCCCAGTTAGGATATTGATAGCCTTCTTGATATGCTCCGGGTCCCCGTCATTGAACGCTTTCTGGAGTACCAGAGCGACATCATTGAGGGCCGTCTTGTCAATCTCTGCCACGCTCAATTTCCTTTACAATAAAAATGGTCAGTCAAAAAAAGCAGGATGGAAATTAGTGCCCCATCCACCGTCAAGAATCCTGCAAGGGTTGACGTGTCATAAGTAACGACAGAAGTGGATTTCCTGTCATGTTCTTCCTCGATTGTCAAAGTAATTTTACCTTGCATTTAGCCCCCCTATGCAGTCACCAAGGTTACTGTCATCTCGCCAAAATCACCGAGACAACAATCAAGGCTGTGACACTTCGTACATTCGTATGGACCCCCATCAACCCACTGTAGCAACGTGCGGGGAGAGTCACACGGATTACAAAACCCCCAATATACCCCAAATAGACCTTTCATGTTTTCCCCCTGAATATACTGGAAAGGGACTCCAGCAAAGTTTGGTTCTCTTTGAGGTTCTTCTGGATTTTGATACGGACCTCAGAGACCACCAACAGATGTGTCTTTAGCTTACTCTCCAATTCATCCAACGCAGCCATGTCTACGGGTATCATCCTTTCCTCACTTTCTGTGGGTCGTTGCGTTACGGTGATTTCGATTTCTTCTGCCTTGGGTTTATTCCAGGGATGAACCACTCCATTCATGTGACAACAGGTCCCGCCCCCCTCTTTACCAAACTTGTGATCGCAACACCGTCTGGCGTGTTCTCCCATGTGAACATGAGGATCGCTTTTTTCAAATTCCATTTTTTTATCTAGTCGTTCCATCAATCGCCTCCGGGGAAGTGTATATTCCCGTTTCGAGTTTGTCCTTATACATCCCAGGGATTTTGCTGGTAATGATCCGAGAGATGGGCTTCCAGAAATGCGTAAAGAGAGCGACTTCGATTTCTGCCCTACACTCCACATGGATGTCCTCACAGATGACCCCGATCAAGGGGCCTATGTCCTGGACGGACCCGGTGTACCGCCCTTCCTCTTTCAACTTCTGGATGCCTTTCTCGAACCGCATTGGAGTGAATACTGAGTTGGCAATCCGAGATTCAAGGGGGTCCGTGATCCTGTCCACGATCTTCTTGGTCTCACGGTAGGCAGGGGCGACATACTTGCAGAAGAATGGAACCAGTCTCCCACCGACAGTCACATCCCGATCATAGTTCTTGAGTACGATACCCTCTCTAGGCCCACCGAGCATACTTTCATCGGCTATCAACCTGTCTAACTTAGTTTTATCCAGGGTACTTGAGAGGATTTGTGTCGGCACGATGGTCGGGATGTTCACAAAAATGGGATAGGTATTGTTTTCGACAGTATACCGTTCCCACTGGTCCGGCCTGATAAAACGTCTTGACCCGAACTCGTCATCATACGAGATATCGAAAAGGACAAATGGGATTTTTTCCGGGTACTTGATGATGTTCTGATTGACACACATTTCCCCCCAGAAAGTAGTGCCGACTGGAAAGGACATCAGGACCTCGGCTACCCCAGGAATAGATGTCCATTCTATAAAGGGCCTGAACATCTTGGAGTCCCCTTTGGATTGCCAGTCAAGCCACTTCGTCCTGGAGGCCAGCTTGATTTCTTTTAAATCATCCATCGGACATTCACGCTGTCCTGGGAGGACATGTATAGACACATTGCTGCCGTCCAATTTCTCACTGGCCCACAGGGGGAGGTAGAACAGTTCCTCGTACCCCCGTGTTCCAACATTCGCTATCTTGGGATAAGCAATAAAGTCGTTCATCAGAACCTCACACTGAAACTGGGTAAAATTACCATCTTGATCCTAAACCCTTTTTCTTCGTTCTTGAACACGGCATAGGTGTGTCCTAGTGCCCAGGCAACTTGGACAGCTATCGCTGCCCTGGGGTATTCAATTTTGTATCTCTCCAGGACATACAGGGCACCGAGACCCATGACCCCTAAAGTGATCTCCCCAACTTTCTGCTTTGACTCAACGATGGGCCGGGCCAACGGATTATTCTCAATCATCGGGTCGCTCCACATCAGCGTAGCCACAGTTAGCCAAAGGCAACACGTCTCGATCACCTTCGTCCCTCCGGGTCGATTTCATCCAGTTCTTGCTGACACTCTGTTTGGTGTTCGAGCAACTGTTTGAGTGTGCCCAGGAAATTGTAGTGACACACATCACAGGTTCGCCAACAGTATGTCTCGTCCATCAAGGACATATTCCCTCCACACCCACAGTATACCACAAAAGTTTGAATCTGTCAAAGCAATGGCTTCCGAAAAATCTGTTCTGGGGTTACATTCGGCACAAAGAAAAGTGTGCCCGGAGTAAGACCCGAAGAAAGGTCCCCTTCCACTAAAAGGACACGGACAGAAAGTCCCCAGGTTATATCGCCTGTTTCTCTGAGTTCTCCATGTTTAACAACAAAATCCAAGTCAATGAATGATTCTGGTCGTGTTATTTTTGTTCCAAGTATTTTTGCCACGTCATCCTCCTAAGTAAGTTCCTCCCATCCCCCGTGGATTAAGGCTCCACTTGCCTCTTGTAATGCGTCACATATCGTGTCCTTTCGGTCATCTGTTTGTGACTGAGTAGTGATCTACTCTACATTCAGAGTATATCACGGATTCCTAGAATTGTCAATAGGTGTCCCCACAAAATTCTTGTATTCGGTCCCAGTTGGCAATGAGTTTGTTGATATCCTTATCCGACTCGATCTGGGCTGCGTCTGTATCCTGCCTGTCACATATCCGACACAGGACCCGTTGCTCTGTGGACCCATCGGGATGTTCGATCTCATATTCGTAGCAGTTGGCCGGGTATCCCATCAACCCGTGCCCCCGGCTGCATTGGACATCCCCTGGTTTATTTGAAGGCATGGGTGCAATTTTTGGACCGCCCATACCCCATTTTCTCTTTGGACTTGGATTTGCCATAGTGCCCTCCGTTTTATAGGGGGAGGCTTCCTGTAATTTCGTGTATTCACTCCCCAAATTTTCGTATATACACTCCCCATATTTATAGATACCACAGTTCCGGCCAGATGTCAAGAGGGCGGTCGGACATCAAACAGGGTTGTGGGATAGTGGGAAAAAAGAGACAGTGGGGCCGGATCGGGGACCGGTCCGGTCGGACTATGGTATAAATAACACAGTGGAAGTGAGTTACACACAAAGCCGCAAATTGTCGCACTTTTGGGGGGTGTATCAAAATGATAACTCAATAAATCAATGGCTTATGTTTGGCATGGGCATTGCATATCTTAGGGAGTAGGTAACACCTGGGAAGTATCAAAAAGGATAGTCCGAAGTAAATCGTGGTGGGTACAGGCGAAACAGATAAGATGTGACGCAAGCCCATTGAATAGAAAAGGACATCATAGGTAAGATAAGCAAGTATAACCCAGGCACCCAACACCTGTTGGGTGCCCAGGGGTGTACTTGACAAAACAAGGGAGGGGGTGTACCATGTATTTAACACAATCGGAGTATAACTATATTTGTGTCATTTCACTTGAAAAAAATATCAGTTTAATTGAAGCAACTGATATTTACTTTCAAGAAGTGTATGATGTACAACATCCGGACCACGGAGGTATATAACAATTAACAATGGAGGTTAACAATGCCGCACGAAATTGACATAACCACAGGCAGACCGGCTATAGCCTACACGGGAGAGACCCCCTGGCATGGACTAGGGATTAAAGTCAATGAAGCAATGGTATCGGAAGATGCGATTAAATTGGGGGGTCTGGATTGGCTAGTATTTCTTGCTCCTGTGTACGGCCACAATTTCGATGGTGAAGGATACTCAGAGATTGAAGGATATCATCGGCTAATCCGAGAAGATACACGGACCACGCTGTCAATAGTGGGGAATAAGTATACTCCACTTCAAAACCGTGACGCTTTCAAATTGGCAGATAGTCTCATTGAGAACGGTTTGCGTTATGACGTGGTGGGAAGTCTGCAAGGGGGGCGGCGTATCTGGTTATTGGCAAAGTTGCCGGACCAGATAAGAGTTATCGGGCACGATGTCCTTGATAACTACCTTCTCTTGACATCTTCGCACGATGGATCGCAGACCGTAAAAATCAGCTTGACACCTATCAGGGTTGTATGTATGAACACTTTGAGACAGGCGGAAGTGAGTGCGGACTACCTACTCAGAGCGAAACACACGTCAAGCGTGCATGCAACCGTGGCTCGTAAACTCCGGCCATTGTTTGTCAATATCCAGGCATGGACTAAGGGATTCACGGAAGAGTGTCAACTGCTGGCTTGTAAAAGTGTCAATGACAGAGAGATTGATACTTTCCTTCGTGAATTGCTTGGATATCAGGCAAAGGATTTGAACGTGGATAATAGCAAGGACGATTTGACGGTTCGAGCTGGTAACATGATTGAGACAATCAAGGAATTGCACGCAGGCGGCAAAGGTTCGGACATACCAGGGGTTAGGGGTTCGCTGTGGGGTGTGTTCAATGCCGTGGCGGAATACACGGACCACTTGTCAAGCGTCAAGGGTGAAGATAAGACGGAAGCCAGACTATCTTCAATTTGGTTTGGAACTGGCGCAAGGTTAAAGGAAAAAGCGTTTCAAAAAGCGTTGGAACTGGCAAAGGTTTAACTTGACTTATCCTATCTTAAACAAGGTAGGATAAGATGAGGTTAAACTAACAAAGGGGGGTAAAATGAAACATATCAAACAAAAAACTAATCAATGCTGGCTTGCCGCTATTTGCATGGTAGAAGGTCTGGATTACGATAAGTGGTCCAGATATTATCCTACCACAGAGAAAAACATACTCATTTCAGAATGGCAGCATAAATTAATATCATCTCTTGCGGTCTGGTATAATACGGAAAGTTTTAAAGGTAAATACGATGTCATGCCAATGGATGACAGCCCAGATTTGTCAGGCCGTGGGGTGATAATTGTTGGTGACATGCACGGAAATCATGCCGTGGCCTTTGAGAACGGATTGATATACAATCCGAACCAGACCAAACCGTATACTTGGGAAGAGTTTATTAAACATTCAAAAAACCAGGGAAGGTATTGGGGGATTAAGGACATACAGCGTAAACCGGAGGGGGTGAAAAAATGACTTTAGACAAATTGACAATTCTTTTCAGTAAGAATTGCATCAGCGTATGGCCGGACAAAAACAAGGCTTATGTAGTTAACATAATCCAAGAGGGCCAAAACCTCTTGGTTGTGGTTAACGATGATAGGGGGAAAAAATGAGATTGAACGGAGTTACTTTAAAACAATTAAGGCGGGTTATCAAGAAAGTAAACAAGGAACATGGGACAACCCTTAAACTGAGTCAGCAATCGTTTGCTCGGAACATGGACCAAAATGAAAGTGATGGGTTTACACACAAGCGGGGGGGCCTGTCATTCTGTTTGCGCCTGGATAGCTGTAAAGACAGATTCCACAGACGAGCGGCTATAACAGGTAGAAGATTGAATTGCGTTTGCTGGCATGGGCACTATGAATTTATGGCCGTGCTGTTTGGGCTGTTTCCCGATGCCCGACTAAAATCACACATGGCAGACTACCAGGGGGCGGCAGACTTTCGCACGAAGTATATCTTGACGGGGGAACGTAATGCCGGATCAATAATGCAGCCGGTGGCATATCGTGATTTATGCGAGTGCAATGGGATTGTAAACTGGTAGGGGGTAGGTAGTAAGGGGGGACCAAAATAATAAATCCTGGGGTAACTGTGGAAGATTTGGGGGGGGGTTTTTAACGTGGAGGGGGTGTAAGATGCCAAAAGTAATCCACAAAACTTTACACAATGGGTTCTGCTACACTTGTGAGACACACGGATTAATCGAACACAGGGAGAACATAGGACAATATCGCTGTCTGGTCTGTGGTGGGTTCGAGGTTAGGTTAGTGTGTCTTGTCTAGTTTAGGGTGCCCATCTTAAAAGGTGGGCATCTTAAAACAGACCAGGGAGCAAAGGGGGTGATGCAGTTGATTAGCATAGAACAAATCGAAGAGCATATTGACACTGAAAGTCTGTCGGATTTACTTGACTTGATCGGGGAAGTATGCAGTTTAAAATCAGACCATGTTAACTATAGCTGGCAGGATTCAAGATTAGCAAAAAAATGGTCACGGATATCTTATAGACTTATCACATTTAAAACGGGGGGTCTATGATTAAATTCACGCTATACACTGACAGCACCATAAATGCGAACCATGTCAGGGAACACCTAATCACAAAATTCGATGGGTTTACTGAGTACGAATCAAAAGGAACGTGGCAGGGTGAAACGCAATCGGGGGTTGTGTTCGAGGTTGTGACGGAGTGGTTAAACCTAGAATATTTTAAGGAATTGAGCAAACACCTTGCGATTGAGTTTAATCAGGCCGTGGTATTGTTTACCACTCAGAAAGTAGAGACACACTGGATAAAAGGGGGTGAATATGATTTGCCCACACTGTAAAAATATGGACCTATTCTACGTTAAGGACCTGGCCTACGATGGGGGTTATAGACTTCTGGGGTTTTGGAAGTGTATCTGTGGGTATAGGTTCTATGACGTGGTAAAGATCGAACGGGGGCGAATATGATTCAACTGTCGATAACTCGAACTTGTAAGCGTGCCGGACGTGGTACGGGTGACGGGGAAGATTATCGGGTGTTCTCACAGGACCTAAAAACTTTCGGGGGTCTGCAATCCGCAAAAGAGTGGTTAAAAGATACCTATGGGGCTTGTAAGCGGGTCAGGATGTTTGAAGATACTCAGGCAGGTACAATTCACTGTGGGTATGTATATCAATTCAAAAGTGAGGAATGGAATGGTAACACAGGCAAAAGGGAATGGTTTTTTCAGCATCATTGGGTAACATTCTCAGAATTGAAGGACATGGACCTTGACAAAGTGAGTTGACTATTAGGACCTCTTACCACTGGTAGGGGGTCTTATAGAGTCAATTCTCACAAGAGATGTCAAAGGCTGTGATATCGCAGACCTGGGGACATGGTAGAGGGGTCCGACTTGCTGGACGGTCTTATAATCCGTCCTGGGGGACCCCACGAACTTATCGGATTAGGGGGGGGGTGATTGTATGGGTATGCCAAAGAACGCAGACAAGGTGCCGGACGGGTCTATGGTGGATGCTATCATAGCCTATGAACAAGGGGCTATGATTGAAAGTGAGGTTATAGCCTTGTTCCAGGGGTTAGTCAATTCTGGACTAGCCTGGCGGCTTCAGGGGTCCTATGGGCGGACGGCACGAGCCTTGATTGAAGCCGGACGGATTACGGTCCCATTGAGTAAACTTGTCAAGCCAAAGGGTGTTGTGAGTCGATAGGAATGGGGTCCAGGGGGTCGGATTGCCGGACCTGGACCCTATTTTAACAGTATTGTTTAATAGTACTGTTTAATAGTACTGTTTAACAATAGTGTTTAACAATACTGTGATGGTCATATAGAACTGTTTAACCTGTATTGTTTAATAGTACTGTTAAACAGGTTTTTAAATATAAGTTTAACAGGTCCACAAAGACCTTTTAATCTGTGTTTAATCTGTTTGTTTAACCTGTTTGTTTAACGGGTGTGTGATTTATACCACACCATGTTCAAAAATGAACATTGACTCGGTGGGGTTA